>MDSW01001243.1_pt1 | contig 10272 bp, 11 predicted proteins | sample 811171 | NCBI WGS metagenome assembly MDSW01 (sample SAMN05326641, study PRJNA326480) | marine metagenome | isolation source: seawater | place: Atlantic Ocean: North West | collected 2012 | reverse complement strand
GTACTTTCGTACTACGGAAATACAATAACGTTGTACATGTACACGTGTAGTGTACGTGTAGTGTAGAAATAGAATTACTTTTGTACGAATAAGTATTATGATACGATTTGTACTTTCGAAAGTACACGTACCTTCGAAGGTACTTTCGTACGAAAGTAACTTACTTTCGTACGAAAGTACTTCCGATAAAAACGCGTTTAATACAATCACTACACGTGTACGTGTACACGTACAACGTTGTACACGTGTACATAAAGTTGTACAACTTGTATTTTCGAAAATAGATAGAATACGAAAGTACTACGTGTACGTGTACTGTACGTGTACCGTACGTAGGGCTAACTCTTCCGTACACGTACAGTAACGCGTTGTACACGTACGTGTACTTCGTACACGTTGTGTACCTTCTTCTTCGTACGTGCGTGTATCATACGAAGGTACAGTACGAGTAGTCTTTTTAATTATCAGAAGTATCAATGTCTGTGTACACGTACGTCCGTGTAGACCGCCGCGACGCGCGAGTCGAGTGTCGCTGCTGGGTCGAGCAATCCCTCCGTTGACCTGTATCGCACGAAGGTCTGAAAATTTACTTGTTCCTGAAGAGGTGAACCCGCACGCTATCAAGGAGTTTTCCCAACAACATCGTTCGCGTGTCTTCCACGACTTCTTTCAGGAGTTCCAAGCAGAACACGGAGAGGCACACACTGACTTAGGAATGAAATCTGACGGCACCTCGTCCGCAACTCCCACTCACGGTCGAGTTAGTGCAGTTAAAGTGACGCCTTTGTATGGCGTATACGGCAAGTAATCAACCGTTCTTCTAGAGTATCCCTCGAGCAACGCCACTTCAAGTTATCACAAAAATGAGCGTCACGTTTTTCGACGATTTCGCATAGCAGCTCAGTCTTCGGTTTATCTATACTTGCAGGCGAGGATCCACTTAGCTATCTCCTCGACTGGGACGGGTGCAAGATTTTACTGGACTGTGGTTGGAATGATCGGTTGATAGTTGAAATGTTGGATCCTCTTGCACAAGTAGCACCTTCAGTGGATGCTGTTCTGGTGTCCCACCCTGACACGGAACACCTGGGTGCCCTTCCATACGCTTTCGGCAAACTTGGTTTAAATTGCAAAGTGTATGCCACACTTCCAGTACATAAGATGGGCTTAATGTACATGTACGATCACTTTTTATCGCGATCTTATGACACTGACTTTACTCTCTTTTCTTTGGATGATGTGGACAAGGCATTTGGATCGTTTGTCCCTGTTCGATATGCACAGCACTCAGCTCTTGAGGGCAATGGTCACGGTATCTCTGTGACTGCACATGCGGCAGGACACATGCTCGGTGCCACCGTGTGGAAGGTGCACAAGGATTCCGAAGACGTCCTTTATGCCGTTGACTACAATCATCGAAAAGAAAAACATTTGAATGGTACTACTCTCGAGTCCTTGAAGCGACCTTCTGTTCTAATTACTGATTCATTAAGTGTTACGCGTGAGGTACAAAGCAAGACGCGAGACGATGAAATCATGAACGTCATTTTGCGTAGTGTCCGACAAGATGGAAACGTGCTGATACCCATAGACCCTGCAGGCCGTGTCCTCGAGTTACTGCTTCTTCTAGAGGAAAATTGGTCCCAAAAACAGCTTGGTGCCTACCAGTTGGTGTTGCTGTCTACTGTAGCATACAACACACTTGAGTTCGCTAGAAGCCATCTGGAGTGGATGGGTGAGAATGTTAGTAGAAACTTCGATATAGACCGTCATAATGTTTTCAAAACGAGGTATTTAACCCTGTGCCATTCTATCGAGGAACTCCATGCTCTCCGACCTGGACCAAAAGTTGTGTTGTCATCTTTTGGATCACTTGAATGTGGAGCTTCCCGACACCTGTTTGTCGAGTGGGCATCTGACCCACGAAATCTTATTATTCTCACAGACAGGACAGAGCCAGGTACCTTATCGAGGGAGGTCGAGGATTTGTCACGGCAGCCTCCAGCAGCAAGACAACCGCTTACTATAAAACTGTCAAAGCGGGTCTTACTTGAAGGTGATGAACTTTTACAGTTGGAAGAGCAGCAAAGTGACGTCAATATTCATGAATGTACATCACCATTGACAGATGCAGATGATGATGAAGAGCATAATTCAGAAAGAAATCGAAATGAGCAATCCTTTCCAGACTCCTCCAGCAGTAAAAGTGTTGGCAGTGACTCTAAAACTCCGCTGAGTGTTAATTGTTTTGTGCGACATAATACTGTCTCGACAAACAAAAATGTTTTCAATTTTGAAGAGCTTCGCTGCAGGCGTTGCCTTGTCGACGGTTTGTTTCAACACTTGAATGGGGTAGCAGATATGTTTGATGACGAACTTTGGGAGCCAGACACTACTGATTTCGGAGAGACTGTGGATGCCAGTCGTTTAGTAAGAGCAGCCACTGATGATTTGGGCACGGCAGTTGCTTCTCTTCATGATGATGTTAATTCCAGAAGTTTGCCTTCAACAGCAGGAATTCTGGCTGGCGTTGTAGGTGATTTAGACTCTGGTTCACCAAATCTGTCTGCTTTCCCAACTAAGGTTGTAACAAAAACGCTCGAAGTCAGTCTACGTGCAGCTGTACACGTATGTGATTTTGAAGGTCGTGCAGATGGCCGCAGTGTTCGCACGCTCATTTCCCACATAGAGCCCCGGCGTATAATTCTAGTCCGTGGTTCGCCATCTGATGCAGAACATCTGAAAACATATCTTAAAAATTCGCTTCCAGATGCACGCGTCGACGTGCCAACAGGCGGGGAAACCATTCATTGCACGTTTGATACGGCCGTGTACCGTCTCGCGCTTTCACAGGATCTTTTGTATCGCACGCGTCTGCGAGATGTTGCAGGCTATCATGTTGGCTGGGTTGAGGGACAACTTTGCAAGACAATTGATCATGCGGACCAGTCTGATATGGTGCTTCGTGCTCTTCCACAAGCCCGAACTCTGGTGGCAGGTGGATATATGAATGCAAATATGATTGACTCTTCTGCTGTGGTTCCTGAAGGAATTTATTTGAAGAAGTTGTATGAGGACGAAACACAGGCATGGGGTGAGTCTGACTATAGTTTGATTCCTGAAGAGCTTCACAGACAAGAAAACACGGCATTTTTTGGCAGTCTAAAACTCAGTGAGTTAAAATTGTCTCTTGCTACTCACGATATCGCAGCAGAGTTCATTAGTGGTGCTTTAGTTTGTTCGAAAGGAAGCACATGTGTACGGAAGAATGTCCACAAATCTGGTTTCTCAGTTCTAGCTGCAGAAGGTGAACTATCTGATGAGTTTTACCAGATCCGCACAGTCCTGTACACGAAATATCAGATAGTGTAGGACTTTTTTACATTTCTCCGGTGTGCTCGTAATTAAAGTTTAACCACTGGACCACAATTTCAATTAACCACACAAGTTTCCAGTCTGTTGCTCTTGAACGAAAGGAATGCGTGATATGTTTTTGTTAAGCACTGTATTCTGCACAAGAGTCAACAGGCTTGATCAGGGAAACACATTTAAACTTCATCTGCGAATACTTTTCACGTACAGCTGACAAAGAAGACTGTTGAGCTGCCAAGTGACAGGTGTGAAGAGCTTGAACGCACTCCCTCAAGTCACAAGGAAACATGTGTGTATAATGTTCGAGCGTTTTCGACCAAGGAGACCTGCCCAGTGTCATAAGTGCAAGAGAAACAGATGCTGCGGCTATTGTTGACTGTGAATAGCGGAGAAATGTGTACTCAAGTAGAGCAAGCTCCGACAAAAAACCTGCAAGAAAATCCACCTTCACATCTGACTCTGCGGCGCTCAAGCAGCGGCGGAGAAATGTCTTGGTCGTCGGGTGGGTAAGATCAAAATTGAGCGAATCAAGGACGATCCTCTCCATTGACAGCACGTCTTCGCGAGTGTATGTATTATCGGTAATGTAACAGAACTCGTCGACCTGTGGAGCATAAATCTCCTCATATTTTGAAGCAACTAACATGCAGGTGATACCCAGGAGCTGCATTAATAAGCACATATGACTTGTGGAACTAGAAAAGTAAAAGTGACAAGCAGAAATGAAATTTCACCTGTAACCTTGATCTTGCAACTGTGCGGATACTTAAACACCGATCTAAATAAAGAACACTCAAAAACAATGTGTCGTCAGAGAGCTTATACTCCTCTGCTACTTCAACCAACCAGTCTACCAAAATCCCACGCATAGTAGAGCTTATGTCTGTTTGAACCTTCTCGATATAGTCGCTAAGAGGATAGAGAACAACCTCTGACTTCTGTAAATTTGTATAAATATCATCGACATATTCCGAACACATGAGGGGGTCGTCCGAGTGCATAGAGTCAATGTCCTGGAGTGAAACACATGAAATTTGAAAAAAAAAAACTTGAGAGAGTCTTACCCTCCACGTGTTCTGGGCGGTTTTAACAGGCGTGGCATTTCTCTTGCGCACTCCAGCATGATTTTTAGTGCAGCCAATTCTTCTTTCGGACCTTTGCGAAACAGACCCCATATATTTCGTGGTGTTTGTCAGTTCACCGAAGACTTCACGGCTCTGCTTCGAATCGTCGCCGTAATTGAAACTCTGCGTCTGTGGTGTAGTCGAAGGAGACGAAACGCCAGGGGTCTGAGATAACGCCAGGGGTCTGAGTTAACTCGCGTGCATTCAAGCCTTGAAATCGCGTTCAGGGGTTAGTTCTTCTCACCGTTCGCAAAAGCGACATGTTTCCATGAAACTTCACCTAGCCGGGTCGCCTACTCGTATTTTGAAACCAATGCTCGACACCTCAGCTTAATTTCCTGATATTCTGGGAGGGCTACTGTAGTCACATGTGGTTACGTTATGTTGTACGTGTACGTGTACTGTACATGTACGTGTACAGCTGTACACGTACGTGTACAGTAGCGTACGAAAGTACTTCCGTACAAAGTACGAAAGTACTTGTACAGTACTTTCGTACTTTCGTACTTTCGAAAGTACGAAAGTAGTTGTACTTTCGAAAATAGATACCTTCATTCGAAGATAACGGTGTACAGTAAGTACAACTACTGTACGAAAGTACAACCAGTCGCGTACAATAGCCCTACTGATAGAATACAGTATGATATCTTCGTACAATAAACCTTAATGGAAGTACGGAAGTACGGAAGTACTTTCGTACGAAAGTACGGAAGAAGTACAACGTACTGTTGTACGGAAGAAGAAATGTTGAACGGAAGACTTACGGAAGTACTTTCGTACTTTCGTACTTCCGTATTTATGGAAGTACCTCGAAGGTACTTTCGAAAGTACCATCGAAGATAGTTGTTATCCGAACATGACACTACGTGTACGTGTACAGCTCTACACGTACTGTACGTATTTACGAAGGTATGTTCGGAAGTAGTTCCGGAAGTACGGAAATACCTTCATATCCCTAGCTAGTAGGTAGGGTTTGGTAGGGCCACGTGCATGTCTAAAGTACACGTAGACTATCCTATCGATGTGAGTACAGCTGTACACGTACATGTAACAACTTACCCGAAGGTACGAAAGTACTTTCGAAAGTACAGTACGTGTACATATCAGGGGATAAACTACTAAAATTTCGACACAAGAACTGCCGGAAAAAAAGGTACCGTGTACACGTACTGTACGTGTACAGTAAATAAATATCTTCGTAATAAATAAATAAGTATTTCAAAGTACGTGTACGTGTACTGTACGTGTACACGTACTGCAGTTTTCTGGAAGTACGTGTACAGTACACGTACTTAAGTATTCCACAAGCCGTTTTCGATATGTGGACGCAGAACGAGCAACAAGGTTCACGTCGCGTAGTATATATTCTTACTACAAGAAATAATCAGTAAATACCATCTGTAGACACGAGCATGAATCCTCCTAAACATTGACGAAAGTCTCGGAAAAATGGAAGCACCAACACCTCAGTCAGCGCAGGTCCCTGAAGAAACCTGATCGGGATCCTCGCAAATTGATTCGTTTTTTTCCGCTCTGCAGGATACCACTATTGCATGCAATCCGATACAACTGAACGCATTGAAGACAGCTGCTAATATTTTATTTAATGGTGACGTCATCTGATCTAGCACTTGAATCCGATCTAGTATGACCTACACGATTTTTGACGAGAGTTGCTTTTCATTGTGTTGTCTTTAAGCTACTTCGTGCTCTGCTCGGCCCGCGTTCAAAGAGTACTTTGAGCTTTCTAGCAAACGTGGATCGGAGCGCTTTGCTTCGTGTCAAAAATAATACTACATTTGCTGTACACGTACTTTAATCTACATCCATTTGTATCAGTAAAGAGAACACAAACTAATAACGATCAATATCTCTTTCAGAGAGGAAATATGCTAAGGCAGTTGTGGCATATAGCAAAGCCCTTCAGGTATCTCCGACGAGTGCAGTTTTGCTTGCGAATCGTGCACTTGCCCACCTTCATCTTGAAAACTACGCGAGCGCATTTGATGATAGCTCGTTGGCAATAAGGCTTGACCCTGGATATGTAAAAGTGCGTTTTATTTTGTTGAATATGTGCTCCACCACTTACAATATAAAACTTCTATAATAGGGCTACTATCGAAGAGGCTCGTCCAATTTCATTCTTGGCAAGTTTGGCAGTGCTCTGAAAGACTTTGAGAAGGTAGATTGACAATCGCCTTTCGTGATATTTATCGGTAATAATTTATTTTGTTCGTAGGTAGTGCAACTGCAGCCGAGAAACTTAGAAGGGAAAAAAAAAGTAAGAGAGTGTGAACTTGCACTGCGCAAGCAGCGCTTCGAATATGCGATTCGAGTTCCAGAATCTGTTCTGGTAAGTTCTTCGTTTGGAAGATGCGATCATTCTGTGGTGTATAATTATCTTTTCTATCAGGTGAAAGTTTCAGATTCTATTGAACTTGACACAATTACTGTAGAAAATACATACGACGGTCCTCGACTAGGAGAGAATCACACTGTCACGGCCAATTTTGTGAAAGATATGATTCTTCAATTCAAAAATTGTAAAGCTATTCACTTGCGGTGTGTTACGTAGTTATGTTGGGTTTTCGTATCTCTGGAAAACTCCTGTATTAAGCTGGTGCTGGTCCAAGAGTTTTTATGTCGTCTGATACGAGTACACACTTGCTGCTCCGACATATTTAAGTATCACTTTGATAGCAGGTATGCATACGAAATACTACTTCAAACAAAGTCTATCTTGGAAAAAGTTCCTTCGGTGATCGACGTCGACATCCCTGAAGTAGGAATTGCTGATTACTATATTCGCTGACCTATTTATTGCTTGCAATATGTAACCTAGTTTACATATTTGTTCTGTTCCATCTTTATTGGGAAAACACATTACTGTGTGCGGAGACATACATGGCCAGGTTGCGATTATTTCTCACTGTACCTGAACCATTCTTACTTGTCAATCATTTTATGCAGTTCTTCGATTTGTGCAACATTTTCGAGCTCAACGGGGAGCCTTCGGAGGATAACCCATACCTGTTCAATGGTGACTTTGTGGATCGTGGTTCATTTTCTGTGGAAGTGGTCCTCACATTGTTTGCCTTTATGTGTCTATGTCCTGAGGTATTTTTTTTTATTTTCAGCAGCAGCAGTTTCGTACTGGACATATGTTCTCTTGACAGAGTTTACGACTTATTCGCGGCAATCACGAAACATCCGCTATGAATAAGCTTTATGGTTTTGATGGAGAAGTCCGAGCAAAATATAATGGCAAACTTGCTGATTTGTTCCAAGAGATCTTCTGCTGTCTTCCACTGGTAGCTAGCTACCACTTGATATGAATAATTATCTGAAATGAAAGTGTATTTCTCATGATTTTATTCTTGTTTCGCAGGGTTGTGTCCTTGGTAAGAAAGTATTTATCGTGCATGGAGGTCTGTTCTCGAAAGACGGCGTGAAGGTTGAAGATCTAAAAAGTATTGACCGGTTCCATGAACCTCCTGACGAAGGTCCTTTCTGTGAAATGTTATGGAGTGATCCTTGCTGTGAGCCAGGTCGTTATCCTAGCAAGCGAGGCATTGGTATAGCATTCGGTCCTGATGTCACGAAGAAATTTATTATCGAGAATAATCTCGAACTTGTTATTCGGAGTCATGAAGTGAAGGATGACGGATTTGAGATCGAACATGATGGCTCACTAATAACTGTATTCAGTGCTCCTAATTATTGTGACCAGATGGAAAATAAGGGAGCTTTCATCCGTTTTGAGAGTGACATGGTACCTCACATCACCACTTTCAATGCAGTGAACCACCCTCCTGTGCGTCCAATGCAATTTGCACCTCACATATTTTAGTGGCAAATATTCTCGAGGCAAAAGGAGAAAAAAAGTTGCTTCGTTGATGTCTTCGGGATTCGCTCACCCTGCGCAATAATTATGCGAATCAAGCTAACCATATATTTGCAGTGCGGAGCACGTTCAGAATTGGAACGAATTGAAGAACTCGGTGAGTGAAATGCAATAGTTTCAAAAAGTGTCGTTTTGACACTAACATCTCTTAGCATTTTTACTCATTTGTACATGTTGAAGAAATTGCTCACAAAGATTGAATCTTTCGTGAGCAAGTCCTCGACCATATCATCATCTTCGCGATAGTTGTTCCTACTTCGAAAGCTCACAAAGATTGAATCTTTCGTGTGCAAGTCGTCGACACTTCGTCGACCATATCATCATCTTCGCAATAAGTTGTTCCTACTTCGAAATACCCCTGCTCCCGTACCGTCTGCTGGAAGGCCACTGCTACATAAATAGGGCATTTTTGATACTGGTGCACCAACAGATCTTAGATGCGCCGAAAAATTACTATCAAACACCAAGATACAGCAGACGTCCGCAAGTCGCGTGGAAGATAACTGTGACAGGACGAAAATTCTTTTCGACACAGCGTGTACTGCTCTCACAATTCCGATTCCTACAATGTCACGTAATACACTGTGGCCTGGAAGGTTCTTCGCCAGGCCCACTACGCAGCCTGTCAATGCTTCTGTTATGCATGACTCGGGAAGAATGTTCCCATAAACAATGATGTGAACATCGGATACAGATATGCTCCAAGGACTGGGTTGCGAAACAACCTCCGCGAACGAACCCCACAAAAAATCGCGCCGAACGTTTGATATGCACGCAGATGTTTTCGAGAAGAAAAGTCCAGAAGAGAAGCACCTATCGGCATGAGCTTGAACACATTGCAATCCCCACTGCAACCATGCGGGCGAAACAAGAACGTGGCCAAACGGTCGCGAGCCCGAAGGCCTGTGCATAGTCGATTCGGGAACCGAAGTCCAATGAAAGTTTGAAGACCTCTAAGACCGAGAGCGAGGTCACGAAGAACCTACGTGTACGTGTACGCGTAGCCCTCCTGTACCGCTTGTCAGTAGGAGCCCCCACAGTACGTGTACAACGTAACATAACGTATGTGCAGTTGTGCACGTAGCGCTACACGTACGGAAATAGATCGAAAGTATTTTATCATACTTTCGAAAGTACGAAAGTACTTTCGAAAGTAGTTGTACGTGTACACGTACACGTAGTTGTACTTTCGTACCTTCGTAACAACTTACTTTCGTACTTTCGTACGAAGGTAACAACTTACTTTCGTACCTTCGTACTTTTCTTTCGTACGAAAGTACTTTCGAAAGTACGAAAGTACTTTGTACGAAAGTACTTTCGTACCTTCGTACTTTCGTACGAAAGTACTTTCGTACCTTCGAAAGTACAGTACTTTCGAAAGTACGAAAGTACCTTCGAAGATTTGATAACTTCGTATGATAGAATATCCTATTTCCGTCCATAAATATGTACTGTATGTGTACGTGTACAGCTGTACAACGTACAAGTACTGTACTGTAGGGCCTACAGTATGGTTTATCTTCGTACGAAGGTATACGTGTACACGTACTGTATCTGCCACACTCGTACTGTAGAACTCTCGTAGGCCTCCATAATTTATTAGAATTACGAGCATACGCGAGACACACGTGCGCACGCGTTCCCTGCCCCACATTGGACGTGTGCGCCACGCGTTTGAGATAAAGATCCAGTTCTCGGGTGCAGCCTTCCTCGACGTCTCATTCTCCCGAACCCGACCTCAGACCAGTCGAAACCCGCGTCCTTTCAGCGCTCGGACGCTTTCGGATCCTTCTTCCTGCTAACGAACGGGGGCGATGGCGGACGCGTCTGCGTCTTCCGCCGCACTTAGGGAGACGATCCGACGCGTTCGCG
>MDSW01169027.1_pt1 | contig 10273 bp, 10 predicted proteins | sample 811171 | NCBI WGS metagenome assembly MDSW01 (sample SAMN05326641, study PRJNA326480) | marine metagenome | isolation source: seawater | place: Atlantic Ocean: North West | collected 2012 | reverse complement strand
TTGAGAAAGAAAAATTTATTTCTAAAATTAATAAAAAAAATATAATTATTGATTATTATTCAAAAAATAAAAAAGGAGATTTAGCAACAAATTTTTATTTAATAATTAAAAAAAAAATTATCAGTAAAGAATTCAACTTTGAAATTCTATTAAAATCTAAATTAAACAAATTTGAATTTATTGATAATTTTGTAATTTCAAAAAATGGTTTTATAAATTTTTATTTAAAAAAAGATTTTCTTGTTAAAAACCTTAATGAAATTTTAAATAAAAATTTTCTAAAAAATATCAAATTTGGTAATGATAAAAAAATTAATATTGAATTTGTATCTGCCAACCCTACAGGTCCAATACATATTGCACATTTAAGAGGTGCCGTATTTGGTGATGTATTGAGTAACTTGTATGAAAAAACTGGTTTTAACGTAACAAGAGAATATTATGTTAATGATGCTGGTTCACAAATTAAAAAATTATCCAATTCATTATATAAAAGATATCTTGAATTATTTAATCAAAAAATTGAATTTGTTGATGATGAATACCCGGGTGAATATTTAATTGATATTGCAAAGGAAATATATAAAAAAGATAATAAAAAATGGTTAAATAAAAATAATGATGAAGTTATTGAATACTTTAAAAAATTTGCTGTTAAAAAATTATTATTATCAATACAAAAAGATCTAAAACTTTTAAATATTACTTTTGATGTATTTACTCACGAAACAAAAATACAAAATAGCAATATTATTGAAAAATTATTTGAAATACTCAATAATAAAAACTTATTATTTCAAGGCGTTTTACCAAAACCAAAGGGTGATGATTTAGAATGGGAACCTAGAGAGCAATTATTATTTAGATCTTCTAAATTAGAAGATGATCAAGACAGAGCTCTAAAAAAATCAAATGGGGAGTGGACTTATTTTGCTAATGATGCTGCGTATCATTTAGATAAATACAATAGAAAATATGATAAATTAATTAATATTTGGGGTTCTGATCACGTTGGATACATATCTAGAATGAAATCTTTAGTAAATGCTTTTCAGAATAATTATAATTATTTTGAAGTACTTACCTGTCAAATAGTTAGTTTAATCAAAAATAAAACAAAATTAAAAATGTCTAAAAGGGAAGGTAATTTCGTAACTTTATTTAATTTGTTCTCGCAAGTTGGTAAAGATCCAATAAGATATTATATGATATCTACAAAAAACGAAACTGCCATAGATTTTGATTTGGATGAAGTAGTTAAAAAGAATAAAGAGAATAATGTTTTCTATTGCCAATACGCATATGCTAGAGCCTCATCTGTAATAAATAAATCAAAAAAATACAAAATAGATTTATCTAAATTAGATTACCTAGCAATGGAAAATATATCTGATGATGAATTAGAGATAATAAAATTAATTATATCATACCCTTATCTTATATACCAATCTTTAAATAATAATGAACCTCATAGATTAATTAATTATCTTGAAACACTATGCAGTGAGTTTCATTCATTGTGGAATAAAGGTAAGGATAATGAGTCATTACGTTTCATAGATGAAAAAAATTTAAATCATACAAAATCTAAACTATTGTGGATTGAAGCTTTCAGAATTATTTTAAATGATATTTTTTCTATAATTGGGATAGAGTCTCTCGAAAAAATGTAATGGCAAAAAAATTATTTTTTAGAAAAAAAAATAATAGAGTATTTATTTTTTTTTTAATATTATTAATATTTTTAATAATTTACATAATTTCTTTTCTTATAAACACAAGTAAGAATTATTTTGTAATTAAAAATATTGATTTAAAATATTATATTATCCCAAAAGATAAGGAAGGTGAAAAAGTAAATTTTATAAATAAAAAAAGTCTAAATGATGTCTCAAAAATCAAAGATGAAAGTATTTTTTTAAATAATATAGATAATGTTTCATTCTCAATTCAATTATATAGTAATAATGATTACTTTTCTGTAAAAGAATATAAAGATAATTTAATCAATCTTAAATCAGAATTTATTGATAAAGATGATTTGTATATATTTGCTGTTTACAGCGATATTGGAACTGATTACTTTTTATCTTATAAAAATTTTTCTACTAAAAATATTGCTTTGAATTATTGTAATAAATCAAACTACATAAAAAAATGCTTAATATTAAATTTACAAAATTAATAATTTTGGAGAATCTCTAGTAAATTGATATAAGTATTAAATGCTAGACTCTATGGAAACAAATTATCAATCCGATAAATTTCATTTGTTATTGAACAATTTTGAAGGTCCTATTGATTTACTACTAGTTCTTGCAAGAACTCAAAAAGTTGATTTGTCAGAAATATCAATTTCTGAACTTGCCGATCAATATATTAAATTCATAAATGAATTTAGGAATATTCACATTGAAATTGCTGCAGATTATTTGGTAATGGCATCTTGGCTTACCTACTTAAAATCAAGATTACTTCTTCCAAAAGAAGAAAAAGCTGACGAACATTCAGCAGAAGAACTGGAGAAAGCACTTAAGTATCAGTTGCAAAGACTTGAAGCTTTTCAAAAAATTTCAAAAATAATTTATTCACGAGCTATCATCAATAGAGACGTTTTTTATGGCGGATCATCAGAAGGTTTAAAAGTGAAATATAGTATTAACTACACTTCTAATCTTTATGATTTATTAAAATCTTATAGTCAAATATTAAAATCAAAAGATCAACCTAAAAGTTTAACAATAGAATATTCTGAATTATACTCTGTAGACCAAGCCGTAAAAAGAATAAAAGAGATATTCGGAACAATATCTGAATGGACTAATTTCTTAAACATCATTCCAGATTTATTAAAATCAAAAAAAATTATTAATAAATCAATAGTATCATCGAATTTTGTTGCATCTCTTGAATTATCAAAAAATGGTTTTATTGAAGTTAAGCAAGATAAAAATTTTGGTAATATTTATATAAGGTATAAAAATTAATGATTAATAAAGACATAAAAATATTAGAAGCCATTCTTTTTGCTTCTGGAGAACCTTTAGAGGAACAACATTTATCTGAAAAAATAAAAGATAAAAAAAATTTATCAAAATACCTTAATGAAATAAAAGAATTCTATAGCTCAAGAGGTATAAACTTATTAAAAACTGGAAACAAATGGTCTTTTAGAACGGCTGAAGAATTGAAAGATGATTTAAAAATATTTAAAACACAAAAAAGAAAATTATCAAGAGCTGCTCTAGAAACATTATCAATAATTGCATATCAACAACCAATTACAAGATCTGAAATAGAGAATATCCGTGGAGTTCAGATGGGACGAGGGTCTATAGACCATCTTATGGAAATTGGTTGGATAAAACCATCAGGAAGAAAAAATATACCTGGTAAACCTACCTTGTGGTCTACTACAGATCTATTTGTTGAACATTTTGGATTAAACAACTTAAGTGATTTACCAAGTAAAGATGAGCTTAAAGCTAGTGGTTTTCTTGATAAAAGAACAGCTATAGCAACAATTAGTGATTTAGCTCAAAAAGATGATTTGGTTGAGTCTATTGAAAGTAGTGAGTCTGATGATGAAAATAATCTTAATGACTTCATACAATCAAACTAATATAAATTCAATAAATCAAAAAATTATATATAATTATTGATTTATTTTTAATAACATTTAAAAAAAATATACCTAATGGGAAATAATGTGAAAATCATTATCTGTACACGCAACGGTAAGAGAGTAAATAGTTTATTTTTAAGACCGAATGCCATTAGGTTTAGAAAGCTCGTGAATAAGCAATTATGAAAAATAATATATTTTATATAATATTTGTTTTAGGCATTTTGGTTTTATCTAGAATTATTCCGCATCCTCCTAATTTTACACCAATCTTAGGAACAGCTATTATGGCTCCCACATTATTTAAAGATAAAACTCTTGGAATATTTGTAGTTATAGCATCTATGTTCATCTCAGACATATTCCTAGGGTTTCATCCTTATCAATTGGTTGTATACTCTTCTTTTATATTAATAATTTTTTTCTCTAATAATATTTTTAGTTACAAAAAAGTTTTGTTATTATCAATTTTAGGTAGTACATTCTTCTTCATTGTAACAAATTTTGCAGTTTGGGTTGTCTGGGATTTTTATGAAAAATCCTTATCTGGATTACTCAACTGTTACACCCTAGCATTACCTTTTTATGGTAATACTTTGGTTAGCACTATTTTATTTGCCAGCTTGATTTTATTTTTACTTAAGAATCTGGAGATAATAAATGAAAAGTTTAATAACTTTGTGCTGTATAATATTAATAAATTTTATAAGTCTTAACTTAAGTTCATTAGAGGTTACTGTACCAATTAAGATCTACGAGAATTTATCAAAAAATGTAAATCCTATTGTTGGGGCTTCGACTATTGAAATTAATAGAGAAGAATTTTCCAGTAAATCAAATAATTTGTTTCATGAAGTTCTAGATTTTAATGCAGGCATTAAAAGTAGAAGTTTATATGGATCATCATCATCAGGAAGCAAAACAACAATTGATATCAGAGGCATGGGAGCGCAAGCAAAAAGTAATGTGTTGATACTTGTTAATGGTCAAAGACTTAATAATATAGACATGGGTGAAATTGATTTTCTAGGAATACCTATCGATAGTATTGGAATGGTTGAGGTTTATAAAGGAAACGCTGCTTCAGTTTTGTATGGTGATGGAGCAATAGGTGGTGCAATAAATATAATAACAAATCCAAACTTTGATAAAATTGAAAAAAATGAAGTAATCTACAAAGCAGGAACTTTTAACAAGAGAGAATATATATTTAATATTCTTCAAAAATATGAAACCTTTTCATTAAATACAAACATTAATCATTTTGAAACAGATGGTTATAGAGATGAAAACGAATCACAACAAAATAATTTTACATCTCAAATCATTATTCCAAATGAAAGTGGCGATCATTTTTTCTCACTGAATATAAATGAACAAATAATGAGCACTCCTAGTGACAGAAGTCAAAATGAGCTTTATTCTGATAGAAGAGGTTCAGACACTCCAAATGATTTTATTAGAAGTGAAGGTAATTCAATTCTATATACTAAGAAATATAATGTTAACAAAGATATAGGTTTTGTTTTAAGTTCTAGTATAAGAAATAAGTATTCATATTCTGATTTACAAACTAGTGCATCCTATCCAAGTTATAATGAAACCGTTACTTACAATTATCAACTAACACCGAGATTAAATCAAAATTTCAATTTCTTTAATTATAATTCAAATATTTCATATGGATTAGATATTCTTTATGCTGATTATGACTCAAAAAGAAAAAAATACAACACGGCCATACCAAAACATACATATAATGCATGGCAATCAACTTTCGCATCATATGCTCAACAAGAAATTGAATTAAAAAATTTCAAATTAGGTGCTGGAATAAGAGCTCAAAGGAATTCTATTGGTATTGGAGATATACTGAATAAAAATGCACCTGATTATACTATTTGGGACTCAGAGCATGGTACATTTAAGGACGATCAAGTAAATTATTCGTATAACCTAGGATTTGAAACAGAAAATAATAATTTATTTAATTTATATGGAAGACTAGGAAATGGTTTTAGATATCCTAATATAGATGAAAGAATTGGAGGATCAGGAGGAACTTCATTAGCTTTAAAAACAAAAAGAACCAGAGAATATGAAATTGGTATAAAAAATAATAATAAAGATTATTCTTATAATATATCAGCATATTTGATAGACGGTAAAAATGAGTTGGGATATGATTCAGATAGTTTTGTAAATATAAATATAAACTCAACAAGAAGACACGGGATTGAGTATTCACAAAAATATAGAATTAATAAAGATATGTTATTAGATTATAATTTTACATGGGCTGAGGCAAAATATACATCGGGAGATCATGGAACTTATGCAACAGATTTTAATGGTAGAGATGTACCTTTAGTTCCACAATATTCTTTTGATAGCAGGTTAATTTGGGAAACAAATGATAAGTATAAAATAATACCTTCAATTCAATATCAAGATGGAATGCGAATGGAAAGTGATGATGAAAATTTTCAAGAAACTAAAATACCTCGTCATTTTCTAACTAATCTTTCATTGTCTAGAAATAATGGTCCCTATAATTTATCATTATCAATTAGAAATCTTTTTGATGAAAAGTTTCATAATTATGCTGTCGCAAGTTCTAATACTCAAGGAACGTATAATGCCTATCCTGAACCTGGAAGAGAAATTACAGGAACATTTAATTATAAATTTTAAACATTTTTGCTAAGAACACATATGAATAAAAAAAATAAATTAATAAAAGGTAAGTGGTGGGATATTAATAATAAAGTTAAAAAAATTATTACAGCAAAATATGACAAAATTAAAGATTGGGTAATTGATCCAAAAGGTTATTTTTTGATCAGTGTAGATAAAGACCTAAAAATAATAAGAGCAGCATATTGTGTGTTTAAAGAATTAAAATCTGATCCTCAACATGATATGATCTATGAAATAAGAGGTTATACTGCTTTAGAGATAGTTAATACGATAATAGCGAACAATTTAATTTCTTCTCTTCAACATGCTGCTGATTTAGGAATAGAACTTCATAAAGCTGAAATAGCCCTGAAGAAAGGTCTTGAATATATTCAGGATCAAGATTTAAAAATATAAATCAATTTCCTTCGATTAACTTTTTTTGCGCTTTTTTATTCAATTGGTGAATAATTGTGTAATTTTTTCTCTCATTTAATATATGGGTATTTATTGAGTTGCATAACTTTGATTTTTTGTTTTATTTAATTTAAATTTGTTTAATTTAGTATCTTGATCTACTTCAAAAAATTCTTTTTGATAGATTTCTTTTAACTCATCAAATAGTTTTTTTCCTTCAGTAGTCTCTTTTTCAGCAATTCCTATATCGTCCCACATATTTTTATCGAAGTGCACATACAATGGAAAGGTTTTTAATAATCCATTTATTTCATCTGTGGATATTGAAGGCTGATTTAAAATTGAATGGTGTAGATCTTTTACAATTTCATTGGGGTCAATATAACCTTTTTGAACGCAAATATCCCTTAATACAGTTCCATGATATGGTACAAAAACTGTTACAGACATTGCATCATATGCTTCGATCTGTCTATTTAATTCGATTGTTTCAAAAATTAATTCTCTAGTTTCATCTGGAAAACCTATAATATTATTTACAGAAAAAGGTATTTCACCATTTGCTAAAACCTCAAATTTATCAATTATATGTTTATTTTTTGTATTTCTTAACAATACTTTAGATCTAAATTCTTCGTTTCCACATTCAATTCCAAGTGCTATTCTATGACAATTGACGTCTTTTAACATTTTGAGTGACTCTTCAGTTATGTTTTCAGGTCGAGTATTGAACCAAAAAGGAATTTTGAATTCACTATACATTTTACAAAATTCCTCTATTTCTTTTTTTGGTCGCGCTAAAAAACTATCATCGGCAAACATAAAATAAGTAGGCTGAACTGTTTCAATTATTTTTAGTAAGTAGTCTCGATATTTATGAAATTTTGCTCTTCTTAAAAAAACTCCAATACCTTCATCTTTGGCTTTATTCGTTTGCATGGGAGAATTACAATAAGCGCATGTGTATGGGCAGCCTCTATAGGACTCTATAGTTACAGATTTAAAATTTTTTCCGCCCATTTGTCTGTAAAATCTTTTGCTATCAAACAATGAATAGTCGGGTATTATTTTCATAAAATCTAAAACAACATGCCCTCTAGGATTTTTTTTAATGTTGTGGTCATCTTTTTTAATCCATAGGCTTGGTAAATCATCATAACTTTCTTTTTTTCTAATTCTTTCTGTTAGTTCACCAACAACATTTTCACCTTCACCTAAACATAATAACTCTACTTCTGGATATTTAATTGCTACCTCTGGTGCAGCAGTAATAAATACCCCGCCATAACATACTGGTATATTTAAATGTTTTACTAAACTTATTAAATTTACAGCTTGTAAAAAAGTATCTTCAACAACACTACAAAGGATAAAATCTGGTTTAAATTCATTAACTTTTTTTACAAAATCTTTATGTAATCCAGTTTTCCTTTCTACACCTAAATCATCTTCAAATGAGAAGGGTCTGGATTGTAACATCTCAGTCATATTTTCTTCTGTAGATTTAATCTGAAATGTGACATCATTTTTTTTTGCTAACTTAGATCTTATTTTTTTAGAAGCCTCATCTTCCTCGTAGTCTCTCAATGATTGACCTTCCATTGCCGTCGCTCCATCACCAACATAAGGTGTTGTATCAAAAATATCAACTTTGTAGCCAATACTTTTGTAAATAGTAGTAAATATTGCTAATGCTAAAGGTGGCGCAAATAACATCGATAAATTGGGATATAATAATAATACTTTAAAATCTTTCCTTTGCTTAATATTTGCTTTTGGATTAATTTCTTTTTCTAAAGTACCCATTTTTAAACTTATATATTATTCCAATTTATAGGTGTATCCTTTTCTATAAATTTAGAAGCTAATTTTCCTATAACTATTTCAAGATATTTTGGCAATAGTCCACCTCCAGGTCCTTTTATTTCTATGAAGAAAACATCATCTGAAAAATTTTTACCTATAGAAATACGGGAAAAATTTGAAGCTTTAGGAAATCTTTAATATTATTTAACTATTTTGTAGGTATTTTTGTCGTTTGTTTTTTTCTAGTATATTCTAATTCTGCCATTTTTATTCCCATTATTTCTTGTTTTTTCTCATAGTTTCCGTATAAGCCCTTTATGACACCTAGTATTTGGCAACTTTTAATAGTACTTGTTATTGTCCTACTTTTATTTGGTAGGGGAAAAATTCCTCAATTAATGGGTGATATGGCTAAAGGTATAAAATCATTCAAAAGAGGAATGTCTGACGAAGAAAAAAAAGAAGATAAGAATTTAGAGAATAAAAACGACGAAGAAAAGTAAATCCAATGTTTACATTTGGTTGGGGGGAAATTTTTCTTATTGGAATTATAATTGTGGTTGTAATCGGCCCAAAGGATCTTCCGAAGTTTATTAAACAAATTGGCCTATTGGCTAAAAATATTAGAAAAATATCATCAGATTTTAAATCATCAATTAATGAAATTGCGGAAGAAACAGAAATAAAAGATTTAGCAAAATCTGTAAAAGAAGTTAAAAAAATAAAAGATGGAATAAATATAAAAAAAAATTTTCAAAAAGAATTAAATATTGTTGAAGAGACTGTAAAAGATGTAAAAAAAAATATATCTGATGAAGAAACAAATCTTGTTAAAGAAACAGTAAAAGATGTAGAAAAAACTATTTCTGATGATGAATCAAACCTTGTAGAAGAGACAGTAACAGATGTAGAAAATAATACTTCTAACAAGGATAATTAAATGACTGAAGAAAAATTTCAAGAAATGTCCTTAATAGAACATTTAACTGAATTAAGAAAAAGATTAATGTGGAGTTTTTTCTATATTTTAATTATTTTTATTATTTGTTTTTACTTTGCTGATGAACTTTTTGCGTTTTTAGCAAATCCTCTTGTTAAATTACTCGATACTGAAAAAGGACAAGGTTTTATATATACAGCACTACAGGAAGCTTTTTTTACTGAATTAAAAATTGCATTTTTCTTTGCTTTATTTTTTGCCTTTCCTCTTATTGCCATTCAAATTTGGAGATTTATTGCACCGGGTTTATACAAAAAAGAAAAACGAGCTTTTTTACCATATTTAGTTGCTACACCAATTTTATTTTTTGCTGGCGGATCGATGGTTTATTATATTATTTCACCTCTTGCATGGTCATTTTTTCTTTCATATCAAAACATGGGTAGCTCAGGTGTTCCAATAAGACTTGAAGCTAAAATGGGAGAGTATTTATCATTAATGATGAGATTTATTTTTGCTTTTGGATTAGCATTTCAACTTCCTGTAGTTCTTTCATTAATGGCTAGGGTAGGTATGGTTACTCATCAATCTCTTAGGAAATTCAGAAAATATGCTATTGTAATTGCATTTCTTGCCGCTGCTTTTTTAACGCCGCCAGATCCATTTAGTCAGTTAAGTCTAGCTCTACCAATTGTAGTTTTGTATGAAATTTCAATATATATTGCTAAATTAATCCAAAAAAAGAAAAGTAAAGATTAATGCATAACATCAATTACATAAGATCTAACCCTATTGAATTTGATAAT
>MDSW01098479.1_pt1 | contig 10273 bp, 11 predicted proteins | sample 811171 | NCBI WGS metagenome assembly MDSW01 (sample SAMN05326641, study PRJNA326480) | marine metagenome | isolation source: seawater | place: Atlantic Ocean: North West | collected 2012 | reverse complement strand
TAACATCGCATTATCTTTTGTTTAAAACTTATAAAGTAAAAGCTGGAGAGCTAATTTTATTTCATGCTGCTGCAGGGGGAGTTGGGCAGGTTTTTTGTCAGTGGGCAAAAAGTATAGGATGTAAAGTGATTGGCACAGTAGGATCAGATAGTAAGATTGATATTGCTAAAGAAAATGGATGCGAATTTGTAATTAATTATAATAAGGAAGATTTTGATCGAAAGGTTCTGGAGATAACAGATAATAAAGGCATTGGAGTAGTTTACGATGGGGTTGGAAAAAAAACTTTTGAAAAATCCATAAATTGTTTAAAGCCAATGGGAATGATGGTTTCTTTTGGAAATGCTTCTGGTGCGCTGGATCCTATAAATGTGAAAAAATATATAGCACATAAAAGTTTGTTTTTTACTAGACCAGGACTGGCCGATTATGGAGCAGGTAGAAAAGCTCTTGAGGAAGGAACGGCTGCACTTTTCGAACAAATTAAATTTGGTAAAATTAAAGTGAAAATTTTTAAAGAATATAAATTATCTGATGCAAAAATAGCTCATGAAGATCTCGAGGGAAGAAAAATTTTAGGTCCGGCTATTTTAATTCCAAATGAATAATAATAAAATAATTAGTCCCTGCATTAGTATTTGTAAAAGTGATCCCAAAACTGGTTTGTGTTATGGCTGTGCAAGAACTAATGAAGAAAAAAAAATTTGGAAAAATATTGAAACTACAAACGATTGGAAAAAAGATAATTTAAAAATTTTAGTTTCAAGAATGCGTCAGTCACAATTGAAAACGTTTAACCAATCATATGATGAGAAGATTAAGTTTGGAAAATTAGTTTATAACACTAATTTAAAGAACAAACCAAAGCCCTAAGCCAACAATAGCTAGAATAATTATCAGAATCCTTATTCCAAAAAGATATCTTGTTAAATTTTTTGATTGATCAATGTCTTTTTTTTTACCGGCACCAATTCTTATTACTAGATAAAATACTAATAATAAAACAAGTAAAATTATAAGTATTACGGGTTTTCCAAACATAATTAATTAGAGGTTATTATAATAGGCAAAAATAATCCTAAAGCATACAAAAGAATTATTATTATAGAAGCAATTATAAAGGCCCTTATAGCATTTATTTTCATATAGCCTATTTTCCATCAAATTTCATATCTGACAAATGTAATTTTAACGCATTTGTTGAAAGAAAAATTTCAAATAAAAATAATATTATTGATACAATCATTGATACGCAGCAAGATGCAAATATCAATCTTGCAACAAAAATTTTATCTAAATATAGTCCTAGAACTGTCATCATATTAAATAAAAAACCTAGCCCAGCTGCTCCAATCGCATATTTTAAATAGTTTATTCTTTGACTCAAATTTTTAAGCTGTTTCTCCCATTCAGGTGGGATGTGTTTCTCAAATACATGTTCGTCATGAAGTTTTCTGATAAGAGCGCTCAAAGTATGAAATCTGTTACTATAGACTGCCATTATAAGAGGTATTGCAGGAAACATTAATGCTGTAACTGTATAATCTATGTTCATTTCGAATCGGATTGATTATGTATTTAGTGTTTGATATTTACAAGAACTATTAATGTCAAAACATATAAGAAACTTCATTAATGTAACACGACTCAACAAACCAATTGGTTTTCTTTTATTATTTTGGCCATGTTCGTGGGGGCTATCTTTGGCTTTTTATTTTGATAAAAATTTTAATACTTTTATATATTTTATGATTTTATTTTTTCTAGGATCGGTTTTAATGAGAAGTGCTGGCTGTATAGTAAACGATATTATTGATGAAAAAATAGATAAAAAAGTTTTACGAACAAAAAATAGACCTATTGCATCTGGAGCATTAAATAAAAAATTAGCATGGATTTATGTAATAATTCTTTGCTCATTAGCTTTGATTGTTTTAATACAATTTAATTTTCTAACTATATTTCTAGGAATGTTTTCAATGATATTTGCTTTCTCCTACCCTTTAATGAAAAGATTTACTTACTGGCCACAATTATTTCTTGGTTTTACATTTAACTGGGGAATAATAATGGCATGGACATCTTTAACAAATGAGATTTCTTACCTGCCGATACTTCTTTATTTAGGAGCCATATTTTGGACACTAGGTTATGACACGATTTATGGCACACAAGATATTTCGGACGATGAAGTGATAGGAGTTAAATCAACTGCAATTAAGTTTAAAGATAACATCAGTTTATTTGTTGGGTCTTGTTATTTTATAAGTTCTATTGCAATAGTCTTTGTTATGATAAATTTAAAAATAAACTTTAGCTTAGTTCCCTTAATTCTTTTTATTTTAAGTCTCTTTTATCAAATTAAAGTTTTTAAAACAAAAAAACCCTCTTCCTGTTTGAAAGCTTTTAAATTAAATAACATTTCAGGTTTTTTTGTTTTTTTGGGTTTTTTTATGTCAACTATTGAAATTTAATGGAAATAAAAAAAATTATATTTTATATCAAAAGATTATACAAAGGTTATGTAAGAAAATATTTAAAAAATATTTTTTTTGCTTTGTTTCTTTCCTTTCTTGTTGCGGGAACAACTTCTGCTATCGCATGGCTTCTTGATCCAGCTATAAAAAAAATTTTTATTGATAATGATAAAACTTATGCATTAGTTATACCATTTTTAATTGTATTAGCTTTTTCAACAAAGGGGATTTCTTTATATTTGGCAAGGTCAGTAACTATTATTTTGGGTGGTCGAATAAAACAACAATTACAAAATGAATTAACAAGTAATATTTTATTATCAGATATAGAAACCCTAGAATCAAAACATACTGGAAAATATCTCTCGCATCTTACCTATGATGTTGGTTTGGTTCACTCTCTTTCGAGTACCGCACTTTTAAATGCTATGAAAGATACTCTAACATTAATATCTCTTTTGTTTGTCATGTTTTATCAAAATTGGAAGTTAGCTTTATTCTCATTAATAATGATGCCTCTATCAGCTTTTGTGGCAAGATCACTTGGCAGAAGAATTGGTAAGGCAACAACAAAAGGAGCATTAGCATCTGGGCGTCTTACCACTTTTCTTACAGAAATTTTAAGAGGATATAAAATAATAAAAATATATCAAAGAGAAAAGGCCGAAATGGAGAGAGCGTCTCACACAATCAAAGACATGGTAGATAAAGAAATTAAAATAGGAAAGATAATGATCAGAGCTACTCCCGTAATGGAAATTTTACTTGGTATTATTATTGCTACTTTTATATATCTTTCTGGATTTCTAATTGCAAAAGGAGAGATAGGAATTAATAATTTTTTCTCATTTTTAGCTGCAATGATGCTTGCTTATCAGCCTGTAAGATCTTTAGCTACTTTAAATATGTCGATATATCAGGGAACAGCCGCCTTGGAAAGAATTTTTGAGGTTATGGATAGAAAAAATAAAATTCAAAATGACAAAAACGCTCCAGCAATACTTATAAAAGACTCTAATATAAATTTTGAGAATGTAAGTTTTAAATATTTAAAAAGTAATGAAAAGGCTGTTAAAAATTTAAACTTTTCTGCAGAAGGAGGAAAAGTTACTGCGCTGGTTGGGCATAGTGGTGCTGGGAAAAGTACTATAATAAATCTTATTCCAAGATTCTATCAGCCTCAATCTGGAGAAATTTTTATTGATAATCAAAATATAAAAGACGTATCTTTAAATTCTTTAAGAGATAAAATTGCAATAGTTAGCCAAGATACTATACTTTTTGATGATACAGTGGAAAACAATATCAAATTCGCAAGGGCTAGTGCAACGGATGATGAAATAAGAAAAGCTTGTAAACAAGCTGCTGCGGAGGATTTTATATCGAATTTACCTGAAAAATATAAAACTTTAATTGGGGAAAATGGCGTTAGATTATCAGGAGGTGAAAAACAAAGACTTTCAATTGCTAGAGCAATACTGAAAAATTCTCCTATTATTTTACTTGATGAAGCAACATCATCTTTAGATACCGAATCAGAAGAAAAAGTCCAAAATGCAATATTTAATCTAACAAAAAATAAAACGACAATTGTGATAGCGCATAGATTGTCTACAATAAAAAAAGCAGATCAAATTGTTGTGATGGAAAAAGGTAATATTATTGAAAGAGGAACTCACGAAGAGTTATTAAAAAATTCTAAGGTTTACGAAAATCTTTATAAAAAACAAGTTTATTAACTTATGTTAAAATTTTTATACAGTTTTTTTTTAGTAATTATCTACATACCTTATTCAATCGTAATTTTTTTTAGAGTTTTTCTTAACAAAGAAGATAAGATAAAATTTAAAGAAAAAATAATTGTAAATAAAGTTAATAGACCAAATGGTTTTCTTTTTTGGTTTCATGTCGCAAGCTTAGGAGAGTTCAATAGTATTTTACCTATTATTAGTCATTATTCAAAAAAAGATACAAAGTTTAATTTTTTAATAACGTCAGTCACATTAAGTTCATATAATGAATTTAAAAAAAAGTTCAATGCAAATTCACGAGTTTTTCATCAATTTTTACCTTATGATTTAAATTTTTTAACAAACGACTTTTTAAATAAATGGAAACCTAATCTTGCTACTTTTGTTGACTCAGAGATTTGGCCAAATTTTATTTTTAATATCAAAAAAAAAAATATCCCTCTTGTACTTTTAAATGCAAGAATTACGAAAAAAACTTTTAGAAGATGGATGTTTTTCAGGAAATTTTCTAAATCATTGTTTGAACTATTCAATATTTGTATTGCATCTAGCAGGGAAACTGAGAAAAATTTAATTGAATTAAATGCAAAGAAAATTAAATATTATGGTAATATTAAATTTTGTTCTAGTGCTGGAATTATAAACGATAAAATTGAATATCAATTTAAGCAAATTAAAAATAAAAAAGTTTGGTGTGCAGTAAGTACTCATGATAATGAAGAAGTTTTTTGTTCTAAAGTGCATGAAATAATTAGTAAAACTGAAAAAAATTCTTTATGTATAATAATTCCAAGACATGTGAATAGAACCAAAAAAATTCTACAAAATCTTCAAAACTCCGGTTTCAAATTACAAATCAAAAATGAAAAAGACACAATTAATCCAGATGCTGAGATTGTTTTGGTAAATTATTATGGTGCTGTCAATTTATATCTTTCTAAAGTTAAGAATGTATTTATTGGCAAGTCTTTAGTTAGAAAGCTAAGTAAGGTCGGTGGTCAAAATCCAATAGAAGCAGCAAAAATGGGTTGTTATATATTTCACGGTCCTTTTATTTCAAATTTTACCGAAATTTATGAATATTTGAACAAAAAAGAATTCTCTGAACAAATTAATTATCCAGAAGAATTGGCAGATAAATTAATAAATAATTTCAATAAAAATCAAAAAGTAGTAGATAGGGAGAAGCTTAAAGAATTAGAAATTTATAGTAATTCTATTTTTAAAAAAACTATAAATGAATATGATATTTTAATTAATGAAAATTTTAAAACCTAAGTTTTGGGACATAAATAAAATAAGTTTTTTTTCTATAATTTTATTACCATTTTCCCTAATTTATCAATTGTTAATTATTATAAAAATTTATTTAACGAAAGAAATAAATTTTTCAATTCCTATAATCTGTGTAGGCAATATTTATATTGGCGGTACAGGTAAAACTCCTTTATCGATAAAAATTTTTCAACTTTTAAAAGAATTAAAAATGGAACCAATAGTGATTAAAAAAGATCACAAAAATCAAAAAGATGAAATATTACTATTAAAGAAATATTGCAACGTATTGGTTTCACGTAACAGATCGGATGGCATACTTGAGGCGCAAAAAAAAAGATTTAATGTGGTTATTTTGGATGATGGATATCAAGATTTCAAATTAAAAAAAAAAATCAATTTTATTTGCTTTAATTTAAAACAAAAAATTGGAAATGGTTTTACTATTCCAGCAGGACCACTAAGACAAAACTTAAATTCTCTTAAAAAAGCTGAAATGATTTTTTTAAATGGAAAAAAAGATTCTTATTTTGAAAAACAACTCAAAAAATATAATTCTAAATTAAATTATATGTATTTTGAATATACTTCAAAAAACTTAAATAAGTATCAAAATGATAAATTGGTTGTCTTTGCTGGTATAGGAAACCCAAAAAATTTTTTTGATTTCCTAAAAGAAAATAAACTAAATATTGTTAAGGAAATCAGCTATCCTGATCATTACTGTTATACTGAAAAAAATCTCCTATACCTTAATGAAACAGCTAAGTCATGTGGAGCCAAGTTAATTACAACTGAAAAAGACTATTTAAGAATATTGCCTAGATACCAATCAAATATAGAGTTTGTTTCTATAGAGGCAAATCTTGAGGATAACAATTTTTTAAAAAAATATCTTCAGGAAACAATACAATGAAAATTATTAAATATATTCTTGAAGCAATCATTATTTACTTTTTATTTTTCTTAATAAAAGTAATCGGTTTAAAATTTTCAAGAAAAATAATTTCATTATTATTTATAAGTATAGGTTTTTTATTTAAATCAAACAAAATTACTAGAAAAAATATCTTTTATGCCTTTGGAAATATTCAGGAAAATAAAATTAAAAGTATATTGAAGTCTATGTGGAAAAATTATGCATATACTTTTGTAGAATATATTTATCTGCATAAATATCGTTTTAATAAATTTTCAAGTCCACAAATAAGAGTCTTTGGAAAGGAAATATTGGATGATTTAATTAAAGACAAAAAGCAAGCTATTTTTATTTCTGGTCATTTAGCAAACTTTGAGCTTATGGCCATGGAACTAGAAAAAAGTAAAATAGATCTAGCGGCTATTTATCGGCCTCTAAATAATATTTTTTTAAATTCATTTATGGTTTCTTTAAGAAAAAAATATATATGTAAAAAACAAGTGGAAAAAGGAAAGAGTGGTGCTAGGGAAATTGTGGAGTTGATGAAAAATAATACAAGTATTGCACTTATGGTTGATCAACGACTTGGTGAGTCAGAAAGGTTTCCTTTTTTCGGTAAACCAGCACACACAACTACTTTGCCTGCTCAGTTAGCTTTAAAATTTAATTGTGATATCATTCCTATTTATCTAGAGAGAAAACTGGATAATACTTTTAATTTAGAGGTTTTAAATCCAATAAAATTAAACAATTTAAGCGCGCAAGAGAGAAATAAAAAAGAAATAACATTAAAAATTAATAAAATATTAGAAAAAATGATATTAAAGAATCCCCAACAATGGATCTGGACACACAATAGGTGGAAATAATTATTTATTATTTTTTAATTGATTTATTCTAACTTTTACCTCTACGGGTGAGTAATAAGGCTCTTGTAGGTCTACACTCCAATAACTGAGTTTGTTAAGGGGTATATTTTTTCCTGAAATTGCACAAACAACATGATCTCCATCTTCTATAATCTCAAATTTATTTGGATAAAATTTAAGTTTTGCTTTATTTTGGTTCATGCTAATTTAATCTTAAATTATCTATACTATATGAATTTAGCTGTAATAGGAAGTGGTGGTCGAGAGCACGCCCTTTGCTATAAATTAAGAAAATCAAAAGAAATAAAAAAATTATTTTGTATACCTGGTAATGCAGGAACAAATAAATTAGCTGAAAATATTAAAGAAGATATTTCTAACTTTGATAAAATTTATCAAATTATAAAAGAAAAAAAAATTGATTTTGTGGTTATTGGTCCAGAAGAGCCATTAGTTAATGGAATTGTTGATTATTTGAGTAAAAAGAAAATTAAAACATTCGGGCCCGACAAATTTGCATCACAACTTGAGGGTTCCAAAGCATTTATGAAAAGTTTGTGTAAAAAGAATAAAATACCTACTGCAGATTTTGGTATTTTTCAGAATTTTGATGAAGCAATAACTTTTATAAAGAGTGCAAAAATGCCAATAGTGGTTAAAGCTGACGGTCTTGCTGCTGGTAAAGGTGTGTCGATATGCAATTCTAAAGAGGATGCTAAAATAAAAGTTAAAGAAATAATCGATGGTAAATTTAAATCTTCAAATAAAGTAGTGCTTGAGGAATTTATTGAAGGTGAAGAATTAAGCTATTTTTCTGTTGTAGATGAAAAAACTTTTTCTTTTTTTGGATCTGCTCAAGATCACAAAAAAGTTGGAGAGATGGACACAGGTCCTAATACGGGCGGTATGGGTGCTTATACTCCAGCAAATATTTTAACAAAAGAACTCGAGGAAAAAATAAAGAAAAAAATTATTGAACCTACGTTAAAAGCTCTTAAAGAAATGGGGCATCCGTATAAAGGTTTTTTATACACGGGCTTAATGATTAAAAAAAATGAGCCGTATTTGATTGAATATAATATTCGAATGGGAGATCCCGAATGCCAGGTCTTAATGATGAAATTAGAAACAAGTTTAGCTCAAATTATAAAAGCTGTTGCAGAAAACTCCTTAGAAAATTTAAAAATTAATTGGAATGACAAAAGTTGTATGACTATAGTTTTGTGTTCGAAAGGTTATCCAGATAAATATGAAAAAAATTGTGAAATTAAAAATCTTGATAAATTAATTGGTGATGAAAATACTCAAGTTTTTCATGCTGGAACTTACGAAAAAAATAAAAAGATTTATTCAAATGGGGGCCGAGTACTAAATATAACAGCCTGTGAGAAAAATATTACTTTAGCGAGAGATAAGTGTTTAGATCATTTAAAAATAATAAATTGGAGCAAAGGTTTTTATAGAAAAGATATAGGTTGGAGAGTTATTAAAAATGAGGATAATAAGCGGAAAATTTAAGAATAAAAAAATTTTCTTTCCAAATAATTTAAAAACAAGACCGCTAAAAGATAGTGTGAGAGAAAATATTTTTAATATTCTCGATCACTCAAATAATTTAAATATAATAATTAAAAATTCTAATGTTTTAGACTTTTATTCAGGCTCGGGTTCTTTTGGTCTTGAATGTATATCGAGAGAAGCTTCTAAGGTTTTTTTTATAGAAAATGATTTTGAAGCCTTAAAGAATTTAAAAAAAAATATTACAAATTTAAATTCTGAAAATAAAACAGTTCTTTTTGATAAAAATGTTTCTGATTTTATAAAAAATCTGGACACAAAGATATTTAATAAAAAATTTGATATAGTGTTTTTTGATCCGCCTTATAAAAATCAAAATTATTTAGAATTGATTAAAGATATTAGAAAAACAAATATTTTAAGTGAACATCACATTTTAATAATACATAGAGAGACAAATACTGATCAAAGTTTAGGTAAGTATTTAAATATTGTTGAAACTAGAATATATGGTCGCTCACAGATCTTTTTTGGAAAACTCTCTTAAACCAAGAATTTTTTTGTTAAAACCTTCACTCTCTCGACTGCAGGTTGGTTAAAAGCGTTTACTTTTAATATTTTGCTAAAAACAAGCGTTTGAAATATAAATAAGAAAAATAATTCCCCAAGAGTACTTTCGTCAAATTTTTTAACCAAAATTTCATTATAAATTATTTTCTTTTCTTTTAACGTTTTAATAAAAGCATTCTTCTGAGATAATTTTACATGCTCGTATTTCTTTTTATGTAAAAATTTCATTTTCTCACTAAACATTTTAGAGTTAACATTTAATTTTTTTTTATCTTTTGAACTAAAAACATAAAAAGTTTTATCTCTAGGTCCGTCTAAATAAAGTTGTAACAAACTATGATGATCTTTTGGAGCGTTTGAAACTACTGTCATAAATCCTTTTTTATTTTTTCCTAAGCTTTCAGCTAAAAGTTGTTGAGACCAAAACATAAAATTATTTAATTCAGGTACATAATTAAATAAAATCAAAACTTTATTTCTTTTTGAGATAATTTTATTAATTTTTTTTATTTCTGATGTTAATATTTTTTTGTTCTTGATAAGGCTCAGGACTCTATTTTTAAATTTTTTTATATTTAGCCCCATAAAATAGGCTGGAAGAATACCTGATTCAGAAAAAACTGAATACCTTCCTCCAATTTTTGAATTATGTTTTACAAAATATATTTTCTTTTTAATTGCATAGTTTCTTAAAATATTATTTTTATTCTCCGAAACAATTATTGAATTCTTGTTATTGATAAATTTTTGAAAAAAACTGGCGTTAACTATTGTTTCGATCGTATTTCCTGATTTAGAAATAATTAAAAAAAGTGAATTCTTCAAATTATTTTTTTTCTTTACCTCTTCTAAATAAGATTGATCTAAATTATCTATAAAAATAAACTTTTTTTT
>MDSW01177319.1_pt1 | contig 10274 bp, 10 predicted proteins | sample 811171 | NCBI WGS metagenome assembly MDSW01 (sample SAMN05326641, study PRJNA326480) | marine metagenome | isolation source: seawater | place: Atlantic Ocean: North West | collected 2012 | reverse complement strand
TTAAAAATACAAAAATAACTAATTATTTGAATCATAGGCCCATTTTAGATATATTGCCCCCCATGTAAATCCTCCTCCAAATGCGGCAAGAATTAGATTGTCTCCTTTTTTTAGTTGGTTTTCCCATTCCCATAAACACAAAGGAATAGTTCCGTTTGTAGTATTTCCATATTTTTCAATATTCACCATTACCTTTTCATTTCCAACACCCATTCTTTTTGCAGTTGCATCAATTATCCTTTGATTTGCCTGATGAGGGACAAGCCAAGTAACATCATCAGAAGAAAGGTTGTTTTTTTTCATAATTTCTTCAGAAACATCTGCCATAGATGTCACAGCAGCTTTGAAAACAGTTTGTCCATCTTGAAAGACATGGTGCTCTCTAGCATCTACAGTTTTGTGACTTGCAGGCTTAGCAGACCCTCCGGCTTTCATGTGTAAAAATTCACTGCCAGATCCATCACTTTTTAAGATGGAGTCCTGCACTCCTAACCCATCATTAGAAGGTTCAAGCATAACAGCTCCAGCTCCGTCCCCAAAAATAATACATGTGGCTCTGTCTTGATAATCAATTATGGATGACATTTTGTCTGCCCCTACAACAATAATCTTTTTATATGTTCCTGTTTCGATAAACTTTGAAGCAGTTGCAATTGCATATAGAAATCCTGAACAAGCAGCCATTAAATCATAAGCAAATGCATTAACTGCTCCAACCTTATCTGCAATTATACAAGCTGTAGAAGGAAATAGCATATCAGGAGTTGCAGTTGCACAAATAATTAAATCTACTTCTTTAGCAGCAATATTTGTTTTTTTTAGAAGACCATTAACAGCACTTACACCCAATACTGATGTCCCCTGTCCATCTTTTTTGAGAATTCTTCGTTCTTTAATTCCTGTTCTGCTCAATATCCATTCATCATTAGTATCGACAAAAGTTTCTAATTCTTTATTTGTTAGTATATAATCAGGTACATATCCTTGAATACCCGTTATCGCAGCTGTAATTTTTTTCATTATTTTATATTAGTTTTTATTTTTTTTGTTAAATCAGCTTCAACAACATTTTTAGTAAGAATAATCATATTTTTAATAGCAATTTCATTTGAAATACCATGCCCTATAATTACAGTTTTATTTAATCCCAAGATAGGAGTCCCGCCATAATCTTCATAATTAAAACGCTTAAAAAAATCGTCTAGAAGGCCTCTTTTTTTCATCATAGAGTATGTCCCTTCGGCTTGCTTTAATACGATATTACCTGTAAAGCCATCGCAAACAATTACATCTATATTTGAACTAAAGATATCTCTTCCTTCGCAATTCCCAATAAATGTATAATCTGGATTCCCCTCCATTAACATATACGTAGTTTGTGTAAGCATGTTCCCTTTTGACTTTTCTTCTCCTAAATTAAGGAGACTTACTTTTGGGTCTTTAATTCCGCAAACATGTTTAGAAAATAAGGATCCTAAAACACCAAATTGATATAAAACATCAGGTTTACAATCTGCGTTTGCTCCAACATCAAGTAGAACAGTAACACCTCCATCTTCTCTTGGCATAAGCGTTGATAGTGGAGGCCGTAGTATGCCGGGAATAGTTTTCACAGAATAAAAGCTCCCCACAAACATTGCTCCTGTATTACCAGCAGATGAAAAACCGTTAATTTTTCCGTTTGATAGGTATTCAAACCCTTTAGCAATACTTGAGTTGGGTTTTGATCTGAAAGCTTTGGTAGGATGCTCTTCCATGCTAATTACTTCAGAACAATTAATAATTTCGAATTTATCTGGATTAACATTATGTTTGGCCAATTCAGAAATAATAATTTCTTTTTCCCCAAATAAAACTATTGTTACATTTTCTGGTAATTCTTCGTTAGCAAGAATTGCTCCATGAATAGTTTTGCTAGGTGCATAGTCGCCCCCCATAATATCTATGCCGATTCTCATAAATAGGTTGTAGTTTTAAATGTGTTAAAACTAAAAATCTATTTAGGGGCTTTTGAAGAAACTAATTTTCCTCGATAGTATAGTTTCCCTTCATGCTCATGTGCATGATGGTATAAATGAGCTTCTCCAGTTTCTTGACAAATTTTAATTGTTTGAGTACTTGCTTTATAATGCGTTCTTCTTTTGTCTCTTCTGGTTTTTGAAATTTTTCTTTTAGGATGTGCCATTTTTTCTTTTACTATTTTAGTTTAATTTTCTTTAATTCATCCCACCTAGGGTCAGATGACTGTTTGTTTGTTTGTGTATATTTATTTACTAAATCTATCATTTTTTTATTACAGGTTATTTGCTGATTTTTATCTAAATCATGTTGCCTTTTTTTAGGAATATTTAAAACTATTAATTCAAAAATTAAATGCTTTATTTCTATACTGCTTTCATTCTTTTTAATGTACAGTATGTCGTCATTTGAGCATAAATCTTCATAAGTTTTTTTAATCACTAAATCTGTTTCAGCTGATATTGGCATCGATAATTCTTCAGTACAGATGTCACATGATAGCCGGTTTAGCATCCCCTCAATTGCTATATTTAGAGATATTTTTTCTCCATCTTTCTCTAGTAATGCTATTGCAGAGATATCTGCATATTTTAATTCATGGAAAGTAAAATCTTCAAAGAACTGGTCCTTAATTTCAAAAGAAAATTTGTTTTTACCATTAGTTAGTGATCCTAATTTTATTGTAAAATCATTCATTCTATTGATTTTTCAAGGGTTGCAAACATACAAATTTATTAGTACTTAGGGGATTAAGTTTATTTTTTAAGATTAAAGGGTAGTGGATTTTTATTTAACTTATTAAATTCCAGTCTTTTTTTATAAATATCACAGGCCATAAAGATGGCCTCTCTAAAGGATTTTTCATCTGCAGTCCCCTTTCCTGCAATTTCATATGCAGTGCCATGTACAGGAGAAGTTCTTATAATATTTAATCCAGCAGTGTAGTTTACTCCATCATAAAAAGATAAAGTTTTAAAAGCAGTTAATCCTTGATCATGATACATTGACAGTATTGCGTCGAAATGATCTAAGTTCTTACTTGTAAAAAAACTGTCCGCTGGATATGGCCCAAAAACCATTATTCCTTTTTGTTTTAATTCTTTAATAGCTGGTATAATATGTTTATTTTCTTCTTCACCAAGCATTCCGTTTTCGCCGGCATGAGGATTAAGTCCTAAGATAGCAATTTTTGGTTTCCTGCATCCAAAATCTTTAATTAGAGAGGTATTTAATTGGGTGGTTTTTTTAATTATATTTTTAGTGGCAATTGCTTTCTCCACTTCTATTAATGGAACATGACTTGTTACAAAAGCTATTTTCATCCTTTCACTAATCATAATCATTAGAGCTTCCCCTTCAAAATTCTCTTCAAGAAATTCAGTGTGACCAATGAAGCCACTTGCTTTCTCGCGAATTGAAGCTTTGTTTATTGGCGCAGTAACTAGCACGTCAATATCATTATTCTTTAATGCATCAGATGCTTTTTTGAGTGATTTTAAAGACAGCTCTCCTGATTCAGCTGTTGCCTTTCCGAAATTAATTTCTGTCTCTTTATCACAGATGCTTATTAGGTTTGCTCTTTTTGGGTTAGCATCTTTTATATCATTAATAATATTAAAACTGAAATCTTGCATTTCAATTGCTTTTCTATGTATAGTGGCTATTTTTATTGATCCGAATATAATTGGAGTGCAAAAATCCATCATTCTACTGTCGCTAAAAGTTTTTATGATAGTTTCTAGCCCAATTCCATTCACATCTCCAATTGAAACGCCTACTTTTATCTTTGACATTATATTCTTTTTTTAAGAAATTGATATAATAATCTTACTCCCATGCCTGTAGCACCAGTTCCTCTATAGCCGTATTTTTTGTGAGTATAAGACGGCCCTGCAATATCTAGGTGAATCCAAGGATAGTCTGTAAAATGTGCTAGAAATTTTCCAGCTGTAATTGCTCCAGCATGAGGCCCTCCCAAGTTTTTAATATCAGCAATATCTGATTTAATCAGATTATCATAATCTGACCAAAATGGCATTTCAGCTAAACGTTCGTGAGTATAATCTCCAGCTTCTTTTAGCTTTTTATGATCTGTCTTTGCGCCATTATGCATGCTAACAATTCCATAATGGCCAATAGCAGCTACTGCAGATCCTGTTAAGGTTGCTAAATCAATGACTAATTCTGGTTTGTATTTTTTTGCAAAACTAAGAGCATCTGCAAGAATTAGCCTCCCTTCTGCATCCGTATTTAACACCTCAACTGTTGTGCCATCATACATAGTAATCACATCTCCTGGGGCATAGGCATTGCCTGATGGTCGATTATCAGTTGCTGGAGTTAATGCAATTACATGTATTGGTAATTTGTTTGCTGCAATTGCTTGCATTGCTCCAATAACTGTGCCAGCCCCTCCCATATCTGTTTTCATTAAATCCATAGAATTAGCAGTTGGTTTTAAACTCAACCCTCCAGTATCAAAGACAATCCCTTTGCCTATCAATATGATAGGGTTTTTGTTTTTTGCATTTTTTGGATTCCACTCCATAATAGTGAAATTTGGATCATCTATACTACCTTTATTTACTGCTAAAAGCCCTCCCATTTTTAAGGATTCGATTTTCTTTTTGTCTAAGATTGTTATCTTTATTCCATTTGTTTTGCTTGATTTTTTAGCAGCATTAGCTAAATCTTTTGCTGTAAGGTGAGAAAAAGGTTCATTAACTAGATTTCTGGTAAAGTAAACAGCATTAATAATGTTTTGTAATTCATTAATGTCTTTTGGATTAGAGTTTTTGCACAAATAGATTTTTGTTAATTCATTTGGAGTCTTATTTGTTTGATGTTTTGTGAATGTATAATTTGAAAGAGCTATTCCCTCGGCAATTTGCATAGCTTCAGTTTGATTTGATTTAACATCAACAATTAAGACAGATGGGAGGTCTTTTGATTTTCCAGCAAGAGTATCTCCAAGCATTCTACAGTTTTCAGCATGGGTATTTGTATTTATTTCTTTCTTTGGAGTTACTATGAAAAGCTTTCTTGTGTATTGATTTAAAGATATAATTTCCGTATTGTTTTTTTGTTCTTTTTGAATATATGCTAATTCTTTTTTAGAAAATTTAAATTCAGTCAAGTTACTTTTATAATCACATAGAAGGATTAAATTGTCTTTATGAGAAATTGTTGTTTTCTTTTTGATTAGTGTCTTCATATAAAATGTGTAATTTTGAACATACAAAACTAAGTAAATTTATGCATAGTAAACAATTGCTTGAAAGAGCATTAAAGAAAGAATTTTTATCAGCAGAGGAAGGATTGTTTTTATTTACTAAAACATCAACTTCTGAGTTGATGTTTGTTGCTAACAAATTAAGAAGTATGCAAGTTCCTGGCGATGTAGTCACTTGGCAGATTGATCGTAATGTAAATACGACTAATGTTTGCACTGCAAATTGTAAGTTTTGTAATTTTTTTCGACATCCCAAACACAAAGATATATATATCACAGATATTGAAATGTATAAAACAAAAATTGAAGAAACCATAAAATACGGAGGCGATCAGCTATTGTTACAAGGAGGTCATCATCCTGAATTGGGATTAGCTTATTATACGAAGTTGTTTAGAGATTTAAAAGAGCTTTATCCAGAGATAAAGCTGCATGCTTTAGGACCCCCTGAAGTTGCTCATATTTGTAAAATTGGAGGGCATACTCATTTAGAGGCTCTGAGTGCACTTAAAAAAGCAGGCATGGACAGTATGCCAGGAGCTGGAGCTGAGATTTTAAGTGATAGAGTAAGGCGATTGATTTCTAAAGGCAAATGTAGTGGAGGAGAGTGGTTAGAGATTATGAAAGTTGCGCATCAAATAGGGTTAACTACTTCAGCTACAATGATGTTTGGGCATATTGAAACGTTAGAGGAACGTTTTGATCACTTAGTAAGGATTAGAGATGTGCAATCTCAGAAACCTAAGAAAGAAAATGGATTCTTAGCTTTTATTGCATGGCCTTTTATGGATGACGGAACTCTTTTGCAAAGAGTAAAAGGGATTAATAATAACGTAACACCTGATGAGTATTTAAGAATGGTTGCAATTTGTAGAATTATGTTGCCTAATATTAAGAATATACAAACTTCTTGGCTTACTATTGGGGCAGATACAGCACAACTTACTTTGCATGGCGGAGCTAATGATATGGGGTCTATTATGATTGAAGAAAATGTAGTTTCAGCTGCAGGAGCACCTCATAGATTTACCGCGAAAAGTATACAAAAATGCATAAAAGACGCTGGATTTACTCCTAAATTAAGAAACCAGTTATATCAGAATAGAGAAATGCCTGCAATGATAGAACAAGTAATAAATTATTAAAAGATGTTTACAGGAATAATAGAAGAAATAGCAGAAGTTGTTGGGTTAAAAGATGACGGGGGTAATGTTCATTTTACATTAACCTCGCCAATGGCAAATGAGTTAAAGATTGACCAATCATTATCACACAATGGAGTTTGCCTTACGGTAGTTCATGTTGATAATAATACAGGCTCTTATACTGTCACTGCAATTAATGAAACTTTAGAGGTAAGTAATCTTAGACTTTTAAAAATAGGGAGTAAAGTTAATATAGAAAGGAGCCTTAAGATAGGATCTAGAGTTGATGGGCATATGGTTCAGGGACATATAGACCAAACAGCAATTTGTACTGAATTAAGGCAGGATAAAGGGTCTCATATTATTTCATTTGAATATGAAAATTCAACGAATATTACTGTTGAAAAAGGCTCTGTTTGTGTGAATGGAGTAAGTTTAACAGTAGTGTGTTCTCAAGATAATTCTTTTTCAGTTGCTATTATCCCTTATACTTTTGAGCACACTAATTTACACATGATTAAGTTAGGTACAGTTGTTAATATAGAATTTGATATACTTGGAAAGTATATTGCAAAAATGTTTATTAAAGAGTTATAAATTATGAAGCCAACATTGTTAATTTTAGCGGCAGGAATGGGTAGTCGTTATGGAGGGTTAAAGCAAATCGATGGTATTGGGCCAAATCAAGAGCCAATAATTGAGTATTCAATATATGATGCTGTCAATTCAGGATTTGGGAAAATTGTATTTGTTATTAGAAAAGAATTTGAAGCAGCATTTCGTAATCGTTTTGATCAGTTTGTTAATCGCATTCAAATAGAATATGCATATCAAGAGGTAAATATAACAGTGCAGGGAATCCCTATTGTAGAAAGAACAAAACCTTGGGGAACTTCACATGCCGTATTGGTTGCTAAAGATTTAATTAATGAGCCATTTGCGGTGATTAATGCTGATGACTATTATGGCGCAGGCTCTTTTAAGCTTATTGCTGATTTTTTAACTAATGAGTGTTCCCCAACGTTAATGTCTATGATAGGATATACTTTGCATAATACGCTATCTAATCATGGGACAGTAAATAGAGGAGTGTGCGAGGTGGATTCAGAAAGTAATCTTGTTGAGGTGATAGAGCGCACCAAAATTGCAGTTCAAAATGGAATAGTACAGTACAACATTGGAACAGAAGATCCTTTAGGTACTTTGGATAGAAATGCAAGTGTATCTATGAACTATTGGGGATTTCATCCAGAAATTTTCAAGCAAATAGAGAAAGGATTACATGATTTTATGAAGCAGAATGCGCATAATCCTACTGCTGAGTATTATATTCCAAATATTGTAACAGATATGATAGTAAGCGGACAGATGACTGTTCGTGTAATTCCAACAAATGATAATTGGTTTGGAGTAACTTATAAGCAAGACAAACCTATGGCAATAGATGCAATAAGCAGGTATATTACTGAGGGCATTTATCCAAAAAAACTTTGGAATTGATGAGAAACAAGATACTGTTACTAGGGTCAGGAGAATTAGGAAAAGAAGTGGTAATTGCCATGCAAAGGCTTGGGCAATATGTAATTGCAGTAGATAATTATGAAAATGCTCCTGCAATGCAAGTAGCACATGAATATGAAGTGATAAATATGCTAGATGGAGACTCATTAGACAACATAGTTGAAAAACATAATCCAGATTTTATAGTTCCTGAGGTGGAGAGTATCCGTACAGAACGTTTTTATGATTATGAAAAGAAAGGCTATAAGGTAATACCTTCTGCAAAGGCAGCTAATTTCACCATGAATCGCAAAGCTATTCGTGATTTAGCATCTATAGATTTAGGAGTAAGAACTGCAAGATATAAATATGCCACATCATATGAAGAGTTAAAGGAAGGGGTGGCATTTACAGGTATTCCTTGTGTAGTAAAGCCTTTGATGTCTAGTTCGGGTAAAGGTCAGTCAGTAATAAAAAATGAAGCTGACATTGAAAAAGCATGGAATTATGCTTTGCAAGGTTCAAGAGGAGATTTAATGGAGGTGATTGTTGAATCATTTATAAATTTTGATTACGAAATAACATTGCTTACACTTACTCAAAATAATGGAAATACTCTTTTTTGCCCCCCAATAGGACATAGGCAAGAGAGAGGCGATTACCAAGAAAGTTGGCAACCTATGGAGATGAATGATGCTCATTTGCAAGAAGCAAAAAATATGGCTGAAAAAGTAACCAACGCACTCGGAGGTAGTGGAATTTGGGGGGTAGAGTTTTTTATTGATAAGGATGGGGTTTATTTTTCGGAATTGTCTCCTAGGCCACATGATACAGGAATGGTAACACTTGCAGGGACACAGAATTTTTCTGAATTTGAATTACATGCTCGTGCTATTTTAGGGATACCTGTTTTGGATATCCCTCTTTTAAGAAATGGAGCTTCTGCAGTAGTATTAGCTGAAAAAAAAGGTTCTGACTTTCCGGTCTTTAAAGGAATAGAAGAAGCTTCTAAAATCAAGAATACCGATTTTAAGATTTTTGGCAAACCAGCAACAAGAGCATATAGAAGAATGGCCGTAGCTCTTGCTTATGGGAAAGAGACAACCAAAGAGCTGGTAGAAAAAGCAAAAAAAGTTGCATCTAAAATACAGGTAGATTAGTTTTTGTCAACCCAATCTCCATGTAATTTAATAAGATTTATTAGCGCTGTTACCGCTTCTTCTTCAGGTATGTTTTTTACTACTATGTTTTGCTCTTTATAAAGAGTTATCTTTCCTGGTCGTGTACCAACATAACCGTAATCAGCATCTGCCATTTCTCCAGGACCATTTACTATACAGCCCATAATTCCTATTTTTACTCCTTTTAAGTGGTCTGTTTCTTTTCTTATTTTGGCAGTTGTTTCTTGTAAGTCAAAAAGAGTTCTTCCACAGCTTGGACATGAGATGTATTCTGTTTTAGAAATTCTTGTCCTAGTAGCTTGAAGTATCCCAAAAGATAAACTATTAACCATTTGGTCTGAACCACAATTTTCCGTACAAATAAAAATACCATCTCCTAGGCCATCTAAAAGTAGAGGTCCAATATCTGCAGAGGAAGAAAGTTGTAGCTGTTCTTTGGATAAATTATTGTAAGCTCTTCCAATAATTACAGGTGTTTTTATGTCATTATTTATAAGTTCTACAAATAACCTTCTTTGTTCTGCAATTCCATTTTTATTATGTGTGTCTATTAAAAGCACTGCTGTCTTATCTACTTTTAATTTGTCTTTTACTTCTTGAGATAAATCAGACAAGCAGGTATAAACAATATTCATTTTATTTGACTGGAACTCTTCGGTTAAATATTGTTTAGTATCTAGGCAGGGGTATCCTTTTTTATTTTCTTTCCACTTAAGATAATTATAAATAACCCCTAAGGTTCCTGGAACTTCGAAGTCAATATCATGATCTCCAACAAAAACATAATCCGCTGCCATATCTGAGATATGCCATTTGTCTAACGAGATAGAATAATTATATCCTAATGCAAAAAAAGATGCAGGAGTTATTTTCTTTTTTAATGAAAAATCTGCTTTTACTATTGGACCATTTTTACCTCCTATATTTAAAACTGTATTCGTTTTTCGCTTTTTATATTGAAAAGAAGTTAAGGGGTTTTGGTCTATTTTATCTATTTTCTTGTGATCTTTGATATGATTAAAATGGGTTAATAGCATTTGAGCTACTGGTATTTCATATTCGGGAGCTTCAGTTAAAGAAACTCTTATAGTATCTCCAATTCCATCTGCTAAGAGTGCTTCAATACCTACTGCTGATTTAATTCTTCCATCTTCTCCTTCCCCTGCTTCTGTTACTCCTAAATGCAGTGGATAATTC
>MDSW01217210.1_pt1 | contig 10275 bp, 6 predicted proteins | sample 811171 | NCBI WGS metagenome assembly MDSW01 (sample SAMN05326641, study PRJNA326480) | marine metagenome | isolation source: seawater | place: Atlantic Ocean: North West | collected 2012 | reverse complement strand
GTTCTTGAAGTCGTTTGAGGGTAGCCTCAACAACATTGATGCTGTTTTCGCCGTCCACGACCAAGCCGTAGTCAATTTGGCCACGCTCAATCATATTGCCAACCATGTCCATACCGTTGAGAAATCCCAAACAGGCATTGCCCAGGTCGAAATTCATGCATTCTGGCGGCAGACCGAGATTGCCGTGCACCAGGCAAGCAGTAGAGGGTTCGATGTAATCGCGGCACACGGAAGTGTTGATGAGAATGCCGATGCGCTTGGGATCGATACCACTTTTGGCGATGGCTTCTTTGGCGGCCAAGGTGGCGCATTCACTGGGTTGGACTTCTTCAGGCCAGAATTTACGTTCGTGAATACCGGAGAGATGTTGCAACAAACCTTGGCGAATTCCGAGTCGGTCCATGGTGGGTTTGATGCGGGCTTCAATCTCGGAAGATGGCATGCGAATAGGCCCATCCACGTGGGCAAGGCTGACAATGGACACATTTTCAAAACGCATGGAGACCTCCGGCAATTAAAGACCCGCTATGCCAGCGGGGGCCCGCCGCGTCAAACCATGAAACCCTGATTAGACAGGTGTTTCTTCCGGTTTGGCGGCCAAATACTCGGAAATATGGGTTGTTTGAGCCCGAGCGCACCGTGCGACCTCTCTTTTTTGAGAAACGGGTTAAGAAATAGGGGCCCTGAAACTACTTGGTTTTTTAGGCTGCTCATGGGTTGGGGCTCAATTGGTCACTCCAAAAATTGTGGTTGGACCCTTTTTTAGCGGCTGGTTGAGAGCTGAATAAATGTACTCGTGAGTCAAAGCATTATCTTTATTTGATTAATGATTTGGATCGAGATGGTGAGCGCTTCGAGCCGCAGTGGATACTGTTTCAAGCTCTATTTCGGGCTCTCGCTTAACCACTCTTTAGTTCCCAGATTGCATTTTGCGATTTATTTGACAGGATCTGATCCGGGATTTAGCCTGCGTACATGTTGGCGCGATCTATCATTATGACAATTCTGCTCTGGTTCTGCGCACTTCCTGCGTTTGCGGGCAGTATCTATCTCAACGGCACACGCATTGATGGTGTGACCAATCAAAAGTTCGACAATGTTACGGTTGAGATTGATGCCTATGGCAACGTACACATCACGGCTAAAGGCTATGCTGTTCAGGGCGCAAAAAGTAGCGTCAATAAGAATACAGCGGATCCCCAAGCGCAAGCAGGCCCGGTGGGTCAGCCCCCAACGCGTCGCTACTGGGTTGTGACCGAAAAAATTCCCAGCAAAACGCAGTACGACATCGATCTCTTTATCAATGGTAAATGGGTGCGGAAGTTTCTCGATGATGAAAAGCACACGGTGCTCGAAGTCACCCCGCATCTTAAGACCGGACCCAATAAACTTATCTTTAGGGCCAAGAAAACCATCGACGGCCAACGTGTTTCTCAATCTCCGCAGCACTATTTTCGGATAGTTGTGGGTGAAGGAAAAGTGGGTGGCCGCAACGTCATGATTACTCGGACGTTGGTGGATTACCGCCGCACAGCACTCGAGACGCAGGACTTCAGTGACGAATTCGTCCTATCTGCGCAATAGAATAGACAATCGCTTTTGGAGGGAAGCCATGCAGAAATTTATGCAGCCTTTGATGGCCGCGACGCTTACGACCAGCCTTATTTGGCTCACAGCGTGCGCCACCACCAGTCAAGTATCCGACAAGAACCGTTTCTTGGCGCAAACCCACTACGATATTGCCATTACAAGCTTTAAGACTGGTGATTTGCGTGAGTCGCTGCGAGAGCTTCTCAAGACAGTTGAGCTTAATCCAACATTGCCTGAGGCGCACAATGCTTTGGGTATGGTTTACCACGCACTTGAGCATCTCGATGAAAGTATTGAGCATTACGAGAAAGCGGTCGAGTTAAAGCCGTCGTTTTCTGAGGCTCAAAACAATATGGGCACAGTCTTGATTGATTTGGGCCGCTATGATGACGCCATTGCTGCCTTTAAGGTTGCTTTGGGCGATATTCTCTATCGCACACCAGCTTTGGCCGAAGGCAACATGGGCTGGGCTTACTATAAAAAGGGTGAAGCCGAGAGCGGGCTCAAGCATATCCGCAATGCCGTAGCGACTCAGCCTAAGTTTTGCCGAGGCTACGAGTGGTTGGCACGCATCGCTCTGGACCAAGAAAAAGCCGAGGAAGTAGACCGCATTTACGGCCGCTTTGACCGTCATTGCGCTCAAGATGCTGAACTTGGAGCGTTTTTACCTAAAGACCATATCCACCAGATGCAGTATTACTTTGCTTTGAGCCTGATAAAAACGGGCCGGGTGGAACAAGCTCGTGACATGCTTGCCCAATGTGCTTTAAAAGATGCAGAGAAGGGCTATGGAGCCCAGTGTCAGGCTTCTCTTCAGGAGCTGACGCATTGATTTAAGGATTCGTTTTGGTCAGACCTGCCCGTATAGAAAAAGTACTCGACGGGATTGTGGTTCGCATGACCAATTATGGCGAGTCCGACAGGATTGTTGAATTCTTAACCGCCGAAGAAGGTCGTGTGAGCATGATTGCTCGCGGCGCGCGCCGTTCTCGTAAGAGATTCGGAGGTGCGTTGGATTTGTTTGCCGGTCTTCGAACCCATGCTCAGCCAAGTTCCAATCTTTGGACGCTTAAGTCTGTAGACCCACTGAATCTTCGGTTGGAGTTGAGACTTAATTTCGATCTCCTGGCTCGCGCCAGTCTTATCTGCGATTGCGCCCGTGTCCTCACGCCCGAGCATCATGAATCCAGTGATATGTACGGTGCGGTTCGTGGGGGATTGGATTTGCTTATTGCTGGGGATGCCGTGGCGGCCAGCCAAGCCTACCCTTTGATTCTCCAGTCCGCAGGCATTTTGCCCGATACCAGCCAGGTTCGTTTGGAGACTGGTAAACGTTACGGTCTCGACTTTCGTTCGGGGATGATTGGCATGCTAGGGCAGGTACGCACAGCGGGCCGCGGTTTTTCAGCAGAGGTCGTGCATGCCCTCCGGGGTGAGACGTGCACCACGGCGGAAGGTGCCAGAGAACTTGAGCGTTTGGTCGTTGATTGGATTCAGCATCAAATAGGAAAGCGACTTGCCAGTGCAGATGTCTATTTGGACCTCATGTAAGAGCTGTTTGTGCTTGAGTCTTTGCTAGCGCCTCGGGGAAAAACCGTATAGCGTCCGGAGTCGCTATGAACACTTTTCTTGTATCTACATCCCTATTGATTGCGTCCATGGTCAGCCAGGCCGACTCTTTTCAATCTTCTACTGAATTGGTTGGCTCACGCCGAGGTGCGGCGGCCCTTACTTACGACCCAGGAGCTATGGGGATTGCCGAAGGCTTTGAATTGCGTCTGTCGGGGCGGCTTTTATCCGGAGACACCTCCAGTACGACTGGGACTTTTTCTTTGGTGTTGCCATGGGAGAGTTTAACGCTGGCTTTGGGAGTAGATTGGCTTGATGCGGGCGCCGATGGAATCTCGAATCAGCGCTCAACCTTCGGCTTGTCTCTTCGCCTCAGTGAGCGCGTAAGCTTGGGCGCGGCGTGGCGCCGTTGGGAGTCCGATGGCGTTGAAACATTAAGCGTGGACCTTGGCTTGTATGCTGAGTTGGCCGATTGGCTGGTTGTTTCACTTTTAGGGCAACACTTAAATGAGCCCGCCTTTGAAACTGAAGTCCAAGGTTCTGTTTACGGTATTGGTCTAGGCTTGCGACCTCTGGCCGGCGCGCCATGGTTGACTCTTGGGACCCAGGCTATGTTTTTGCGTAAGCCGGGCCGCTCTCTCGATAAAATGTTTATGACCAACATTGCCACCTATGCCGCCATTGAATTCTGGCAAGGTATTTTTGGTCGAGTTGCTTGGCATTACAACAAAGATGGCAGTCAAGAACTTTGGGCGGGTCTTGGTTTCAATACCAGCCTTGGTTCCATGGGACTTGAAACTGAGCTCTCTATGGGACTCGGAGCACCCGAAGGTTTTTCCCAGACTTCCAGTTTAGAGCAGAGTCATTGGGCGGTGACCCTTAAAGAACGCGGCGAACCAGGGTTTGAATTTTCGACCAAAAGAGCGCGAACCTGGGTATCGGGTACCACACTCCGAAAGGCCACGAGCTTTCTGGGGCGGGGAGAATCTGTCTCCACACTCACGCTTCGTCTAGCTGCCATTGCCAAAGATGATTCTATTGGCGAGTTGGTATTGGGTGTATCCGATTTGGATATGGGCCTAGCAGGTGTGCAGGAGCTTCGCTCGGCCATTCAGAGGGTCCGGGACTCTGGCAAAAAGGTTACCGCTTATTTATCTGGTGGCGATGAAAAGAGCTATCTGGTTGCGTTGGCGGCAAACTCTATCAAGGTCGATCCCGTTGGTATCTTACTTTTAGATGGATTCAGCGTGACGACACGCTACTTTTCTGGTGCCTTGGATAAGGCCGGAATTCGCTTTGATGCGGTCACGGTGGGTGATTACAAAACAGGTCCTGATTATTTAACGCGCAATGCTTCTCGGCCTGAAGACCGTGAGGTCCGAGGTGAAATCCTGGATGAAGCCATTGCGCTCCTTAAGCAAAGCATGGCTCAGGACCGAAACCTCAGTGAAGGACAAGTCGAGGCTATTTTAAAGCAAGGCTATTTTCATGGGGAAGCTGCAGTTGAAGCAGGGCTAGCCGACGGTCTTTTTACCGAGAAAGAGGCCGATAAACTTCCAGAGAAGATTCCAAATGGTTGGTCGCTTGAATCGTTTGAACGCGCTGACCCTTATTGGGCACCTCAAGGCCGAGTCGCCGTAATTCCGATTCTGGGAAATATTGTTGGCAAAGCGGGTGGAAGCCCGATGCCCGGTAGAAGCGCGGCGGCAGAAAATATTATTCCAGCTATTGAGCAAGCGGCATCTGACCCCGCTATTGAGGCAGTCGTTCTACGAATCGATAGCCCCGGCGGGGATGTAATGGCTTCGGAGCGTATCTGGCGGGCAGTAAGACGTTTGGCCCAATACAAACCGGTGGTCGCTTCGATGGGACAGGTAGCGGCATCTGGTGGGTACTATGTTGCGGCTCCAGCGGATACCATTTTCGCGGAAGCCAATACCATTACTGGGTCCATTGGCGTCTTCGCGTTGCTGCCAGATTTGTCAGGACTCTACGAGATATTGGGTATTGGGACTGAGATTGAAAAACGCGGCGAGCAGGCTGACTGGAATTCTGAGACCATGGCCCTTAGAGAAAATGACCGAGAAGCGCTCCAAAAGGCATTGGAGCATTATTATTCTGTTTTTCTGGACCGTGTTGCTCAGGGACGAAAGATGAAGCCTGAACGGGTTCGTGAAATTGCGGGTGGGCGGGTCTACACCGGGTCTAAGGCCCATAAAATCGGGCTTGTTGACCAATTCGGCGGGCTTTTGGATGCAGTTGAAGAGGCGGCTCGGCGTGCGGGCTTGGCTCCCAATAGGTACGCCGTTGAATTTTCTGAGCGTGCTCTGGGCAAACGCTCCTTGATTGACCTCGTCAGCGCAAGTAGAGAAGAAAATACGGTTGCCAGGGCTTGGGAATATATTGAGTCCGTTCGTAAGTTATCGAGGTTGCCATTGGCATTGATGCCACAGTGGTATGAGGTTTATCCATGACGCAAGAGAACAGTCTAAGCCCGCGTCATTACGGTGCAGAGGCTTTGGTTAAAGTGGCCAGCTCTCGTAAGTGTGGGGTTTTGCGTTGGCGCGACGGTCGAAATGGCGCAGATTTACTCTTTGTTTCCGGTCGACCCCAACGGTTCATTGATGAGGGTGGCCAAGAAATAGAGGACCGCGACATTGTGGTTTCTGCTTTGAGAACCATCGCGCTTGCATCGACGGGAAGCTATACATTTGAATCAATGGACCTTTCAGCGGTGGCTGACCGGGAATCCTTACGCATTGACACGTTGGGCGAGGTTTTGGTGGCCGTGGTTCGGGATATGAAATCCATGCATCTCGATACACTCTGGGATGCGCGCATTCGTCAAATCGTTCAACCGACAGCCGTGTTTGAACGTCTTGCAAAAGCAGTGTTCAAGGTCTCAGGTGAACACGTTGAGCGTCCACAGCATAAATTGCCCGTTGGAAGCCTCATCAGCGGCGTATCCATTGAATTGCAACGAACTTGGGCAGCTCTTTTGATGTTGGGTGGTTTTGAGGTCTTGGAAGATTTATCCAGCCGCAAGCAGGCAGCACGAGGTCCAGCTATTCCTGAGGCCGCTTCTTCTAACGATACGGTGGATATGTCCCTTGAAGAATCGGATGCCACCATTGAAACGCCGGTGGATGCTTATCTTGAATACCTGCCCCAAGAACTTCGGGATTTGGTAAAAGAAATTGAAATTATTCATCCAACTCTCGAAATAATTACCCATTACGAAATATTGGATTTGATGCCCAATGCGGCGCCGGCCGATATTGGCAAGGCTTACCTGGCTAAAGCTCGAAAGTTCCACAGCGATAGGTTTGGCGGTCATGATATGGGACCGGCTAAACGGCTGGCTGAAGAAATCTTTATGCGTATGGAAGAAGCCTATGGCGTCTTAAACAACGTTAAAGAGCGAGAAGCTTACGATTTTATCTTGGATAGACAAGCCAAAGGACTACCAACAGATCCTGCGGTTATTCTGGAAGCCGAGGAAATGTTTACCCGCGCCCAAAAGATGATCCGTTTGGGCAATGCTGTTGCCGCGGCTCCTATCATGGCGAAAGTTGTGGAAATGAATCCAGGTGAGCCTGAATTTTGGGCTTATCACGGTTGGGCTATGTTCAATGCTCATACAGATAAACCCAGCCGGCAGCAGGCCAGGGAAGCTTTGGAGCGTGCTCGAAAAGAAAACCCCGAACTTGCAGTCGTCTATGAGTTTTTAGGCCGTTCAGCTCGCGTTGAAGGGGATACAAATTCCGCTGCTCGTTACCTTAAAAAATGTCTGAATCTAGATCCTGATAACGCTGATGCTGAACGAGAATTAAGACTTCTCACCATGAGAAAGTCGGATGACGGTCAGCCTGAGGGTATTATGTCTATGATTAAAGGCATGTTTAAGAAGTAAACCGTTAGCTTGCCTTCTCAAGTCTCAGGAATTGTCCATACCTTGGAGATAGTGCTTTGCTTGAGCTAAGTCTCGTATGATTTCGGTTTCTGGCAATGAGCGCAGCAACACCTTCCCGTATCCCTTTTGGGTCATACGAGGATCCAAGATGGCAACGAGTCCTGCATCCGATTGTTTTCGAATGAGTCTGCCAAATCCTTGCCGAAGCATAATGGCTGCGTGCGGCAGCTGATAAGCCTTAAATGGGGATTGCCCCTGGCTTTTTAAGTAATCGATTCGCGCTCCAACCAAAGGGTCCTGCGGCGATGCAAAGGGAATGCGGTCAATAATGACCAATCGTAATGCAGAACCGGGAACATCGACCCCTTGCCAAAAACTCATTGTAGCGACCAATACGGCGTGACCATCGTTTCGGAAGGCATCTAGTAACTCGCCCCGAGGTGCGCTGCCTTGTTTGAGAATGCGCAAGCCCGTTCGGGGCTGAAGTTCGCGGCTCATGATTTCAAGCATATTGTAGCTCGTACAGAGAACGAAGGCGCCACCCCCGGAGGAGGCAATCAGGTGGGCGGCCGCTTCTACCGCCTGCTCGGAAAAATTTGGACTGTTTGGGTTATCCATTCCATTGGGACAAAAGAGTCGCATTTGTTTGGTGTAATCAAAAGGTGAATTAACCAAGACCTCGGCCGTATCTTGAAGCCCTATGCGATTCTTGTAGGAATCAAAGCTTTGCTCCACGGCCAGTGTTGCTGAGACATACATGGCCGGAATTTCGCCCAGCATAAATCGCATCAGTGGGGCGACATCCAAGGGTCTAGCAACTACCCGTTTCCCGTTTTGACTCGCGTCCGCGTACCTTACAAAGGGCACCAGCGGCCGCATGGTGTCGGTGGGTTCTGCGTAATAGAGGTCATCGTCAGGGGTTAGCTCTCTGGCATGGTCTAACTGACTTTCTATTTCACTGAGAATACCGGCTCTGCCGGGTTGGTAAAGAACAAAGGCAAGTTCCAATATCAGGCTGGCGGTCCGCCTACCCAGGTGCTGTGTCTCTTCCCGGTCGGTGCTCGATAAGTCATTCTCAATCTGGCACAAGAGACCGTCGACTTCTTGGAATCGGTTCAGGATTTCTTGCGTGATGCTATTTTTGCGAAGGGTCATGCGACCCGCATTTCGATTGAAGGGAAGCGCGTGGAAAAGCTGCCGGCTGCGAATTTCTAATTGGTTGGCACTTTGTGTAACCCGAGCATAACAGCCATCGCTGTCTTGAACTGTTTTAAAAATGTCGCGGCAGAGCGTGATGATGCGGCGCTCGGAGACTTCAAATCCAAAGTGTTGTGAAGCGACTTCGTCTAGGTCGTGTGCCTCATCGAAGATGACAACATCATGAGGTGGAATCAGTTCGAAGTTGGTTGTGCCCACGTTAGCTCGGAGGCTAGCATCTGCGAAATACAAATGGTGATTGACGATAATGAGTTGCGCTTGTTGGGCATTTCGCCGCATTTGAGTGACAAAACAATTTTCGAATTCATCGCAACCGCGCCCAAGGCACTGGTCGGAGGTGGATGAAACCTCTCGCCAAATATCAGAGTCATCGGGTAAGCCTTGGAGTTCAGCACGGTCGCCGGTAACTGTTTCTTGGAGCCAAGCGTTGATTTTATCGAAGGTACGTTTGCGTCCGGTTCCTGGCAGCAGCCCCTGCCGACTGAACCTATTCATTCGGTAGTGACAAAGATAGTTGGAGCGGCCTTTCATGACCTGTACATCAAATGAATGACCCACCGCTTTTTCCAATAGGGGAATTTCTCGTTCTAGGATTTGCTCTTGAAGGTTTCGAGTACCCGTGGAGAGTACGACCCGAAGTCCTGAGGCCAGGGCCGGTACAAGGTAGGCGAGGGTTTTACCGGTTCCCGTTCCTGCTTCAGCAATGAGGTCTTTGCCCCGTTCGATGGCTTTTCCGACCTCTTGTGCGACGCGAATCTGTTCTGGACGAGATTCGTAAGACTGGATGACGGAGGCGAGGGGACCCGCGTCCCCAAAGAAGGCTTCGAGCGTATCTGGTTGTAAGCCCTTTGTATTCATACAAGTTTCCCAGACCGCGGTGTGCGAAGGTCTTGAATCAGTTGGTTGCTTCTGGCTCAGGCTTTTGGAAAAGCTGAATGGTTTTATCTTTGAGCGTTAACACGAAGAGCTCTTTGAGCGCTTCACCATTCTCATCGAATTTCATACCTCCGGTCACGCCTTTGAAGTCCTTGTAGCTCAAAAGTGCATCTCTCAGGTCGTCGCGGTTGGTCAACGTAATGGTTTTACTCTCGAGAATGTCTCTGAGCAATGTTCCCGTATCAAATGCTTGGGCGTCGCTGAGTCGCGGAGATTTTCCGAAAATCTTTCGGAACGCCGAATCAAAGTCTCTTACTTGGCTGGCGGGATTGTCTCGGTAATAGCCGTCAACGAAAATAGCGTTTTCACAATACTGCTGACACTGACTGATGAGGTAAGGGTGGTTCCAAGTCGATGCGCCCAGCAGGGTAATGGGTTTGATTTCTTCATAACCGGTGGCACGCTTAATTCGCTTGAGTTCACGGTCGTTACGGGTGACCACAATGTCCTCGAATGCCAGAGCTGGTGCAATCAGTCCCAAACGCTTAGCGCTATCGGGAATGACAATGGCATCGAAGTCGGTGATGGGCGGCAGGTTTTTTTGCATTTTTTCAATGGCTGCAGCTGCTCTGTGTGACGGTAATTTTTTAGCTCGGATCTCTTTGAGCTTTTCAAGATAGTCTTCCCGAGACGTGCGGTACCAACGACCTACCAATTTACGAACCGGTTCGGTAAATGTCGTTTGGTCGTGGGCATAGCTTTCAATGCCGCGAACTTCGCCATTACGTTTTTCCACTTCGTCCCAAAATGCTTTGACGAATGCTGTTCCAAATGTTGTTCGAGGGTGGAGAAGCGCAAACTGCGTCATGTTCAACTCTTCGAATGCGAACCGAGCTAGGCTGCGTGCCTGGGCTTCGACTGTTAGAGCCGAACGAAAAACATAGGAACCGTTTTCAGCGCTTACTTTATAGGAAAGAGAAATGATGGGTGTTCCCAGTTCTTCAGCACGCTCAACCGCTGCCAGAGCAGGTGCTTTAAGGATGGGGCCAATGATACCAACGACATGTTCGGTCAAGACGAGTTCATCAACAGCTTTGGCGGTCGCAGCC
>MDSW01083927.1_pt1 | contig 10275 bp, 6 predicted proteins | sample 811171 | NCBI WGS metagenome assembly MDSW01 (sample SAMN05326641, study PRJNA326480) | marine metagenome | isolation source: seawater | place: Atlantic Ocean: North West | collected 2012 | reverse complement strand
GAACGCGCCCCCCCCGCGCGCGCGCCCGCCGCTTCCCCTCCCGCAGACCCTTCGCCTCCCCGCGGGACCCCGAACGACGGTCGGCGCTCTTCTGGACCTCTCGCGCGCCGCGTTCGCCGCCGTCGACGCGTCGTTCCGCGTCGCGTCGCTCGTCGCCGGGACGCCGCCGAGGCCGGTGGCGAACGCGCCCGAGCCGCCGCCGGGCGAGCCGCGCGGCGACGCGCGATGCATCGAAGACGCCCTGGAACGGACGGAAATCGCCCGCATCGGGATGGCGAACATGGACGTCGTCTCGGCGACGCTCGCGTTCGTCCCGGAACCGATCGACGCGCGCGACGAGGCTTCGAACGAGGCGGAGGCGGGGACCCGGGACGGACGGCGGCTCGGCGGCGGCGGTGGCGACGATCGGAGCGCGCGTCATCGTCGGAGCCCTCCTCCGAGCGCGAAAGCCGCCGCCGGGACGGAGACGCCGCCGAAGCGAAGAACCCCGACGGGGGCGTTTAAGGGCGCCAAACGCGTCCTCGGCTCCGGCGAGTCCGCCGTTGGCGTGGGCGGCGCGGCGGCGAGAGACGACCATAACCCGGCGGCGGGTTTCGGTCACGGCGGTTTCGAGGGCTCTCTCGGCGCGTCGCCCCTCTCCTCGTCTCTCGACTCGGACGCGCTCGACCGCCGCGTCGCGCGGCGCGTCGGCGGCGTCGCGCGCGCGGCCGAGACGTCCACCGCGGCGATGCTGAACGACCCGGACTCCAGCGCGGGCCCGGGGGACTCCGGCGCCGCGGGCGCGATGGCGGCGGATCTGATGCGCGCGGCGGAGGGCGTCTCCGCCCGCGCGTCGGCCACGGACCCGATCGTCGCGTCGTTACAGCGCGCGATGCGCGCCGCGGTGGCGGAGCGCGCGGCGGAGGCGGAGGGCAACGCCAAGGTCAACGCCGCGTGCGCGGGCGAGGTCGTCTACCAGCCCCTCGCGGACGGCCGCGTCGTCGTCCGGTACCCCGGTTTGCCCGGCGACGTGAGCGCCGAGCGGGGGCGGACGAAGCGCGGGGCAAAAGGCGACGAGCGGACGGACGTCGTCCAGGATCTCCCCGCGGCGCTCCTGCCCCTCGTCCTCCGCGTCGTCGCGGCGGACGCGAGCGGGGACGCGCGACGGAACCTCGCGCCCGCGGCGATGGCGGTCGCGAGCCCGCGGGTGTTCTGGGCGGTGGCGAGGCACGGAGGGGTGGGGCCCGGGAGGGGATTCGCGGAGGCGCTCGAGGCGCTCGCGCCGGGCGCGGCGGATTGGAAAAGCGTCGCCGCGAGGGAACGAAGGAAACCGAGCAGGTACGCCGAGTACGAGTCGCACTGACTCTGAGACTGTCGCTGTGAACAAAGAGACTTGCGATGAAAACGGTAGAGTCCGTGAACGCGGAACGCGGCGGACCGTGTGGTAGCGATGAGCCTGCTGGTATACTCACGAACCCTACTCACGAACCCTACTCACGAAACCTACTCGCGCGCCACTCGGGCGTCGTCGCACTCGGCGAGGGCTTCGTAGTGCCCCGCGCCGTGGAAGAGCACGGCGACGCGAGCGTCGCTCGCGGCGCACTTTTCGACGTCGTCTCCCTCGCCGCCCTCGTCGTCCTCGCCGTACACCGCGATGCTCCGCACGCCGCCGTCCGCGACGGGCATGAACACCTCCACCGCCTCTCCGAGCGCCCTCGCGAGCATGAGAATCTCCGGCTCGCCCCCCCACGCGCCCGGGCGGCGCATGTCGTCGCAGTACGCGTCGAAGTCGCCCTCGATGAACCACTCGACGTCCGCGCGTCGCCGGGCGAGCTCGTCCACCGCGAGTCGGCGCAGGCGGTCCGCCTCGAACGTCTCCGAGGCGGGGTCCGGGCGCGCGCCGTGATCGCGGAGCGCGCGCGAGGCGGCGACGGAGCGGAAGAGACACCGGCCGTCCCCCGCGACCGCGTGCACGTCGAACGACCGCGCGGCGGAGGATGGCGAGGAGGAGGAGGAGGACTCGACGCGGCGCGTCGACGCGCGCGTCGCGCACGCGCGGAGACGCGGGGGCGGCGCGAACGCGCCGACGGGAGGCGCGCGGCACGTCCCGCGCGAGGACGCGGCGTGAGCGGCGGCGGTGAGACCCCACACGCACGCCGCGCGGGCGAGCACGCGCGCGGCCGCGGCAGACATCGCGCGTCGGGATGTGACGGAGGACAGCCCGCAGCCCCCGGGCAGCAAGGCGACTGACGGAGGTCGGTTGCGCGACGACGCGAACACCCGCGTGTGCTTTTCAAATCTTTCTAGGGTTTTTTTCCAGACTGCCACGCGCTGGATATTTCCGCTCGTTTCTTCCGGACGACCTTTGAGACTGCGTGCCCTAGGAAAAAACCTGGCGTCCCGTGATCATGCCCCCCCCGAGTCAATCCGGCGCGCGCGAGGACGACTCCGCGGGTCTCGGACGCGTGAACGGCCACCTCGGGGTTCGCAGGACAACCGCTCGCGCACGCACGCGCGCGTTCGCCTCCGCGCACGCACCGCGGTCCTCCTCTGCGCCTCCCCGGCCGACCGATTCCGCGCTCGAAATCGTCATGGCATCGTACGTGAACAGCAACGGGCCTCCTTCACACCCCTCGCCGGTGGACGCGCTCGTCGGGCAGCGCATCACCGCGGGCGCGGAGAACATCACGGTCCTCGTCATCGCGCAGCCCGCCGCGAACGTTCAGGAGATCACCGCCATGGCTGAGCGCGCGGTCGAGCACCTGATGCGCCTCAAGCAGGACGACCGCGTCATGCTCCTCGAGCACCCCCAGTACCCCGCGACGTTCGTCCCGCCGGAGTACCCGCTCAACTGGGTCACGAACGTCGCGGGGCGCTCGGGAGGCACGCTCACGACGGTGGCGAAGAAGGACGCGCACATCATCAACTCGGGGAGACGCGCGCCCGCGGCGAACGGGTGCGTCCGCGCGATCCGACGAGCGCGCGCGCGCCGATCATCGCACCCACCCCGCGCGCCCCCTCCCGATCGCAAAGGCCCGCGACTCCGTGTCGATACGTCCCTCTCGGTCCGCGCGCGTGACGCCCGTCGTTTTGTGCGATCGATCGATCGATCGATCGAAGTGTCGTCCCCCCTCCGCCCTTCCCCCTCCCCCCTGACGTCCCCCTCCCCCTCATCCCCCTCCTCCCTTCACGCGCTCGCGCCCTCTCCTCAGAAGCGGCCGGCCTCGCGCTCGCGACACGATGCCCCTTTCCAACCTTCTCGCGGCGGAGAAGGCGGGCGGGGTTGGCGGGAAGCGCGGCACGGCGGCGGCGGGGCACCCCGCGCCGAAGCGGCGGAAGGAGCGCCTGAAGCCGTTCGCGTTCGGCCCGGAGGAGCTCGCGGACCTCGCCGTGGCGCTTCGCGCGTTCGTCTCCGCGAAGCGCGACACGAGCGCGCCGGTGACGAGCTGGAGCAACCTCATCGCGCGTAAGTGGCCCAGGGAGTACGCCCTCTCGAAGCAGGCGACGGGCGTGAAGTGCACCGCGCAAAAGGTGATGGAGGCCATCGAGGGGAACCTCCTCAACAAGTACACCGACACGTGGGGATGGCGCGGCGGATGGCCCCCGGCGGCGGAGCTCTACCCGCCCTGCAAGATCTCGCTGCAGCATGCCGATTACTGAGCGAGAAGGACCGAGCGCGACGAACGTGACCCGGAAGGAAAGGACGCGCGAAGAAGACGAAAGGAGACGAGAGGGGAGGGCGAGCGCCGCCGGCGAACGCGCCGAAGCGCACCTTTTTTTCGCGCTCGACTGTGCGACGTCGGCGGAGATGAAAAGTCAAAAAAAAATCTCAACTCGAACCGCGCGTCCCGCGCGCGTCATCCGCCCTCGATCACCGCGTCGATCACCGCGTCGGCGTCTCCCCCCGCGTCTCCCCCCGCCCCGCCCGTGAGAGAGGTAAAAAAGAACCCCTCTCCCCTTCCGACCGTCGTCTTCCCTCAGTTGATCATCTTCTCCTTGTCCTCGCCCCGCGCGTCCTTCACGTCCTTCTCCTTGCGCCCGCCCCTCGGCGTCGAGAGAGGCGTCGTCGCGACGGACGACCTCGGCGTCGTCGTCGCGCTGCTCCCGCCGACGCTCATCGCCTTGGGCCCGCCGCCGTGGTTCGCCGCGCCGGTCGCGTGCCCGGCGGCCCCTCCGCCCGCGTCTCCTCCTCCGCCGCCGCCCGATCCGCCGCCTCGCGCGGGTCCCCCGCTGGTGGGCCTTCTTTGCGCGGAGGACGCCGCGGGGACGCGCTCCGCGCTGGAGAGCGACCACGATCCCTGCGACCTGCGCCGCCCCGCGCTCGCGTCCGCGTACATATCGCGTTCCCACGGCGGGTGCGCGGCAGGGTGGTGGTGGTGCGGGTGCCTGCCGAATCCTCCCGCGCGATCGCGGAGGCGCTCTCGCTCATCCTCGCTGGCGTCGGATTCGGAGACGACGCTGGGCGTCTCGCTGGCGGCTTCGAGGCGGCGCTGCAGGGCTTGGTTTCGCTGGAAGAGCTCGAGCATCTGCGTCTGGAGGCGGTTCACGATGTGTTCCTCCTCCGCCTCCATCGTGTTCTCGAGCGCGACTTTTTCTCGGCCCAGGCGCGCCTTCTCGGTCGAGAGCTCGTCCACCTGCTTCCTGAGCGTCTCGCACTCGGCGCGCAGGGTGCGGCGCTCGCGCTCGAGCCCCGCGTTCTGCTTGTGCAGCTTGTTCACGATGCACTCCTGCTCCGCCTCGAGCTGGCGCTCCAGGTCCACCTTCTCGCGCGTCAGGCGCCTGAGTTCGGCGTCTCGCGCGTCGAGCGGGCTCGGCGCCCCGCTCTCCTCCCGGACGGACTCCTGGCGTCGCCGCAGCGCGTGGCACTGCGCCTCGAGCTCCGCCTTCTCGCGCACGACGCGGTCGAGCCGCTTCTGGAGCTGGTTCGTGAGAAACTCCTCCTCCTGCTCCACGCGCATGAGCATCTCGCGCTTCTCGCTGTTGACCTTCTCGAGCTTCTTCATCAGGCTGTTCGTCAGCGCCTCCTCCTCGCGCTCCACCGCGGTGTGCGCCTCGACGTGGCGCTGCTTGAGCAATTTGATCTCCGCCGCGTGGTCGCCGTTACGCGCGCGCTCGCGCGCGATCTCCAGGCGAGCCGCCTCGAGCTGACGCCGCAGCTCCGCCGCGTCCGCCGCGTCCTCCGCGGACGACATGCCGAGGCGCGCGGGAACGAACCCGCAGAGGGAAGCGGAGGCGGCGGGGGAGAATGACGCGACCCGAGACGAGCGGCGCTTTATGACACTTGAATATTCGGAGAATATCTGGCTGACGCGGACGGTCCGTCCGAGAAATGTTTCGCGGAATTTTCAGACTGGAACGCATACAATTATCAGTCGTCGTCTACCAGCAGTAGAGCGAGTATCGCCCGTGTCAACGCCCGTCGTCGTCGTCGTTCCGTCGGTTCGCGCAGCCCTGCTCGACTCGCTTTTCCTCATCGCGCGCTCGCGCTCGCGTCGCTCTTCCTTCTCCTCGCCTCCGCGAACGCCCTGGCGTGCTTCGTCCCCGGACAGCTGGCGCAGAACTCGAGCTGCCACATCGTGAGTTCGTCCGGCATCGCGACCCCCGCGCCCCCCGCGCAGCACGACCGGAGGCACTTCCCCGGCGTCTCGGCGCCGAGCATGAACCCCGGGTTGTTTTTGCATTCTCCCGCCTTCGCCCATCCTTCGCACCGGTCCTCCACCTCGTCCGCGCACGTCGGCGGCGTCCACACCCCCGTCTCGAACGCGCGCTCGTGGATCCACTTCGTCGCCGTCCACTTCACCCCTCGAACGGTCGGGCACGACGCGTGCATCGACGCGGGGTCCGAGCGGCCGTCGCGCGCGAAGGAGAAGAACAAGACGGCGTCGCCCAGCCGCGGCGTCACCGCCATCCCGCGACCGTCCCTCCACGCGCAGTCGCCGAGCGTCCCGGACTCGCGCGCCGCGCGGAGGCGCGCCGCGTGCGCCTCCGAGGGCTTCGCCATCGGGAACGACGTCTCGCCGCCCTCCTCGGGCTCGTGCAGGAACATGAGCACGGTGGCGATCCGCCGCCCGCCGTTTGGGCTCGCGAGGCCGTCGAGGTGGTCTTTGTACTGCTGGCCGTTCATGTACCGCAACAGCTGGAGCTGCTCCTGGTTGTCGTAGGACAGACCGCTGAACGCCTCCACGCGGCGCTCGATGCGCGAGACGACGTCGTCGTACGCCTTCGGGAGGAACATCCCGAAGCTCGTGCGCACGTCGTTGGTCAGGCCCGCGTCCTCGCCGGCGCGGTCGTCGTTCCCCACCACCGTGGAGCGGTGGAGGTGGGGCTCGCCGACGGAGATGATGTGCGCGCACTCCTCGGGGGTGAGGAAGCCGCGGTACAGGAACGCGCGGGGGGAGTCGCTCAGCTTCTCCACGTTCGGGTCGTTCGCGCCGATGCCGTCCGTGTCCAGCTTGGACGCGTCGTGCTGTGATGACGCCGGGGGGGATGGGGGGGACGGATCCGACGGATCCGCACCGCCGGAGACGCGCGCCGGGGGCGGGGGGCGCGAGGACGACGCCTCGCGCGGGACCTCGCCGAGCCAGCCGATGAGGCGCTCCTCCTCCGCGCCGCCGCTCGAGGAGAGGCCGAGGAGGAGGAGCGTCGCGATGAGCGAGGACGGGCGCATCGTGACGCGGCGCGCGACCGCGAGCGCCCGCGCGAGCGCGAGCGTGGATTTGAGAATGAGAACTCTGGCGGAGGTCGGCACGACGCGCAGAGTTCATTCCGCGCGCGCGCGCGGCGGCGAGCGTGTGTGTTGTGTTCGACGCGAGGACCGCGATCTGCAGACCACGATTTCAGGTTTTTTTTCGTATGCGTATCTAGTCTTCGAAACGTGTCCATTGACTCCACCTGCCGACATCTCATTGGTCGAGATCCGGAGCCGAGAATCGCTGCGGGAGATCTCATCTCCGCCCTGGCGGGTCGCGCTCCACGCGCCCGCGCGCGCCTCTCGCCCGCATTGCACAGCGAGCGACCTCGTCCTCGCGCGTCAGTGAAGCCGAAACGAAGATGCACGCGGCCGCCATGTCGTCCGCGGTGTCGACCCCCCGCGCGGTGCCCCACGCCGGTGCGTGCCCTCGACGGGAGAGACGCGCGCGCGCGCGACCCGCGCCCGCCTCTCGCCAAGAGAAAAATCCCATCGCGTCGTCCCGGCGATCCTATCGTATCCACGGAACGAACAATCGCGGCGCCCCTCGGCGTCGCGACGCGCTCGTCCGCGCGGACGCGCTCGCGACGGCGTTCGCTCGACTCGCGGGGACGCGCCGCGCGAGCCGTTCGCGCGAGCGACGCGACCTCGGTCGCCCCTCGTCCGCGCGTCTCCCCCCCTCCTCGCCGCGCGCGTCTCGCGTCTTCCCTCTCCTCCTCTCCTCTGACGCCGCCCTCCCGCGATCGCGCCCTCGTTCTCCCTCTCAGCCCGCCGCTCGCAGCTGGCGGGCGGTAACGCCCGCGCCGCGTTCGCGTCTCGCCGCGTCGCGCGCGCCTCCCGCGCCTCCCCCGCCGCCCCCCGCGCCGCGGTGACGGACCCCGACGTCATCGCCGCGCGCGCCGCGGAGGCGGCGGCGATGGAGAAGGACATCAGCCGCGAGGTGGAGTCCAGCGGCATGCGACAGACCTTCCCCTTGGCCGCGGTCATCGGCCAGGAGAACATCAAGTCCGCCCTCCTCCTCGGCGCGATCGACCCGCAGCTCGGCGGCATCGCCATCTCCGGTCGCCGCGGCACGGCCAAGTCCGTCATGGCGCGCGGCCTGCACTCGCTCCTCCCCCCCATCGAGGTGGTGGACGGCTCCATCTGCAACTCCGACCCCGAGGATCCCAACTCGTGGGAGGACGGCCTCGTCGAGAAGGCGGAGCGCAGCGCCGACGGCGCGGTCAAGACCAGGATCAGGGAGGCGCCGTTCGTCCAGGTCCCCCTGGGCGTCACGGAGGACCGCCTCGTGGGCACCGTCGACATCGAGGAGTCCATGAAGCAGGGCAAGACTGTGTTTCAGCCCGGTTTGCTCGCGGAGGCGCATCGCGGCATTCTCTACGTCGACGAGATCAACCTCCTCGACGAGTCCGTCTCCAACCTCCTCCTGAGCGTCCTCGCCGAGGGCGAGAACGTCGTGGAGCGCGAGGGCATCACGCTCAGGCACCCGTGCCGACCGCTCCTGATCGCGACGTTCAACCCCGAGGAGGGGCAACTCAGGGAACACCTCCTCGATCGCATCGCGGTGACGCTGAGCGCGGATCAGGTGCTCTCCTTCGACGATCGCGTCTCCGCGGTGGACCAGGCGATGAACTTCCAGAACGCCGCGGAGAAGGCGGTGGAGGACGCGCAGGAGGCGACGGAGGGGGCGCGGACGCAGATCATCCTCGCGCGCGAGTGGCTGAAGGAGTGCGTCATCTCGAACGAGCAGATTGAGTACCTCGTCCAGGAGTGCATGCGCGGCGTCGTCCAGGGCCACCGCGCCGAGCTCTTCGCGGTGAAGGCGGCCAAGGCGCTCGCGGCGCTCGACGGGCGCTCGAAGGTGAACGCGGACGATTTGAAGGAGGCTGTGAAGCTCGTGATCATCCCCCGCGCGAAGGCGGACATGGACGTGCCCCCGCCCGAGGACGACGAGCAGCAGCCCCCGCCACCGCCGCCCCCGCCCGAGGATAACATGGAGGACGATCAGGACGATCAGGACGAGGAGGAGAACGAGGAGGAGAACGAGGAGGAGGAGGACGACGAGGTGCCGGACCTGCCCGAGGAGTTCTTCTTCGACGCCGAGGGCGGGCTGGAGGACAAGGACGTGATGCAGTTCGCGCAGAGCGTGAACCGCCGCGGCGGGCGCTCGGGTCGCTCCAAAAACGTCATCTTTTCCAACGACCGCGGGAGGTACATCAAGCCCGTCATGCCCAAGGGCAACGTCATGCGCCTCGCCGTGGACGCGACGCTCCGGACGGCGGCGCCGTACCAGAAGGCCCGGCGCGACCGCGCGATCGCCGCGGGCGAGGAGCCGAAGAAGGTGTACGTGGAGAAGGGCGACATGCGCGCCAAGAAGCTCGCGCGCAAATCCGGCGCGCTGATCATCTTCCTCGTCGACGCGTCGGGTTCCATGGCGCTCAACCGCATGAGCGCCGCCAAGGGCGCGGCGCTGAGCCTCCTCGAGAACGCGTACCAGAGCCGCGACATGGTCTCCATCATCCCGTTCAACGGCGACGAGGCCGAGGTGTTGCTGCCGCCCTCCCGCTCGATCGCGATGGCGCGGAACCGCCTCGACACGATGCCCTGCGGCGGCGGGTCGCCGCTCGCGCACGGGTTGTCCGTCGCGGCGCGGGTCGGGATCAACCAGATGGCGTCGGGCGACGTCGGGCGGGTCATGGTCGTGTGTCTCACCGACGGCCGCGCGAACATCTCGCTGAAGAAGTCGCTGCAGGACCCGGAGTACATCGGCCCGGACGCCATCAAACCCACGGCGGAGGAGCTCGAGGAGGAGGTGAACGACATGGCGGCGAAGGTGTACGCGGCGGGGATGAACCTCCTCGTCATCGACACCGAGAACAAGTTCGTGTCCAGCGGCATGGCGGAGAAGCTCGCGCAGAAAGCGTGCGGAAAGTATTACTACCTCCCCAACGGAACCGACCAGGAGATCGCCGCCGCGACCGCGGAGGCCATGTCCGTCGCGAGCAAGGACTGATGACAGCGAGGACGGAGTCGACGGGGTGAGAGGTGAGAGGTGAGAGGTGGGAGGTGAAGGGGGGGGGTTCACGACGGACGCCGGTCTTTTTCGCGACCGAGGACGTTTTTTTTTACTGTCGAAGAGTTTCGCATAAAACATACTTTTACGTATACTGGTACGAGAAGGTATATACTCGGTATACACCGACCGTCGCGCGACGTCGGTCGCCGGGAGTCATCCACGCTCGCCGGGTCCTCGGTCTAGGGTCCTCGGTCGCGCCCTCGGACCCCCTCGGTCGCTTCAGAAGAAATCCATGATGGCGCCGATGGCGTCGGCGGCGAACTCGCCCGCCCCGGCCAACGCGCCGCCGGCGCTTCCCGCGACGTCCCCGAGACTCCCAACCGCGTCGCCCGCGAACCCGACGGCGTCGCCCGCGAACGCGCCCGCGCTCCCGATCGCGCCCGGGGCCCAGTCGGCGACGGCGCCCGCGCCGTCCGCCATGAACCCCCCCGCGGCGCCCGCGGCGTCGCCCACGAACGCGCCCGCGCTCCCGATCGCCCCGGGCGCCCATCCCGCGACGGCGCCCGCGGCGTCGCCGACGGCGCCGCCGACG
>MDSW01061332.1_pt1 | contig 10275 bp, 10 predicted proteins | sample 811171 | NCBI WGS metagenome assembly MDSW01 (sample SAMN05326641, study PRJNA326480) | marine metagenome | isolation source: seawater | place: Atlantic Ocean: North West | collected 2012 | reverse complement strand
TCAAATTAGAGTTCACATGAAATATAAAGGTGTTCCTTTATTAGGTGACAATCAATATGGAAAAAAAGATATGAAGTTTAAAAAGATCAATAAAGATTTTTATAAAATTTTATCTGAACTTCAAGGCCAAATGCTACATGCGAAGTTATTAGGTTTCATACATCCTGAAACAAATAAATGGGTAAATTTTGAATCTAAATTGCCAAAAGAGTTTAAAAAAATGCTTAATTTATTGGATAAACTTAGTAGTTGAAAAAATAAATTTGATATATAAATGAACGGTATGAATGATAAAAATCAAATAAGTAATTTACCTTCACCTTCTGTGGGGGGTCTTTCATTGTATTTGGCACAAATTAAAAAATTTCCAATGCTAGATGCTGAAGAAGAATACATGTTAGCAAAAAATTGGAGAGAAAATGGTAATTTAAAATCTGCACATAAATTAGTAACAAGCCACTTAAGATTAGTAGCTAAAATTGCTATGGGTTATCGTGGTTATGGCTTGCCTGTTAACGAACTAATTTCGGAGGGTAACTTAGGATTAATGCAAGCCGTAAAAAAATTTGATCCTGATAAAGGATTTAGATTGGCAACTTATGCCATGTGGTGGATAAAAGCTTCTATTCAAGAATATGTTCTGAGATCCTGGAGTCTAGTAAAAATGGGAACTACCACAGCTCAAAAGAAACTTTTTTTTAATCTTAAAAAACTTAAAAATCAAATAGCACCGAACCAAGAGGGTGATTTAAAAAAAGATCAAGTTCAGGAAATTTCAAAAAGACTCGACGTTAAATCAGATGAAGTAGTGCATATGAATAGGAGAATGATGGGACAAGAAAAATCTCTGAACGATCCAATTAAAAGTGGTGAAACAGACGAATGGCAGGATTGGTTAGTTGACGACTCTTTAGACCAAGAGTTAATTATTTCACAAAAGCAAGAATATGAAGATAAAAAAGAATTACTTATAGATGCCATGAAAGTGTTAAATGATAGAGAAAAACAAATAATAGAAGCTAGAAGATTATCTGAAAATCCTAAAACATTAGATGAATTAAGTAAAAAATATAAAATTAGTAGAGAGAGAATTAGACAAATAGAGACGAAAGCGTTTGAGAAACTTCAAAAATCAATGATAAATGCTAGTAAGTCTAAAAATTTGCTTCCAGCTAATTAATTTTTAAATGGGTCTTCGATTAATATCGTATCATCTCTCTCTGGACTGGTAGAAATACTTGAAATTTTTGCTCCTATAAAATCTTCTAAAGCATAAATATAATTTTTGGCATTCTCTGGAAGGTCTTTCATATTCCTAATACCTTGGGTTTTAGATTTCCATCCTCGAAATGTTTTATAAATTGGTTTAATATTTAGTTGATCCTCTGAAGCGGAGGGTAAATAGTCTATTTTTTTTCCATCCAATTCATATCCAATACACATTTTAATTTCATCAAGTTCATCCAAAACATCCAATTTTGTTAAAGCAATTCCATTTATTCCAGATATCTTTATAGTTTGACGAACTAAAACTCCATCAAACCACCCACATCTCCTTTTCCTAGCTGTAACAGTCCCAAATTCTTTTCCCCTTTTTCCAAGGTTTTCTCCTATACTATTTTTAAGCTCAGTAGGAAATGGACCGCTTCCTACTCTAGTAGTGTATGCTTTTGTAATACCAAGTACGTAGTTAATTTTTTTTGGACTAGTTCCCGTTCCTGTTGCAGCCATTGCTGGTACAGTATTTGATGAAGTAACAAATGGATAAGTTCCATGATCTACGTCTAACAAAATACCTTGGGCTCCCTCGAAGAGTATTTTTTTTCTATTCTCCATGAATTCATCTAATTTAAGCCAAACTGGTTTTGCAAATTTTAAAATATCTGGTGCAATTTTTAATAATTGCTTTTTAAGATCTTTTTTTTTATAAATTTTTTTTTTAAGACCTTTTCTTATTGCATTGTGATGTTTTAAAACATTTTCTAATCTTCTTTCCAAATTATTTTCAGATCTTAAGTCCATTACGCGGATAGATCTTCTGCCCACTTTATCTTCATAACATGGTCCGATGCCTCGTCTTGTAGTTCCGATTTTACTTTTCCCAGCTTCATTCTCTCTTATTTCATCCATTTCTTGATGAAAAGGAAGAATTAGTGAAGCTGACTCAGAGATCATAAAATTATCAGGAGTTACATTAATCCCCTTTTTTTTTATTTCTTTTATTTCGTCTAGCAGTGCCCAGGGATCAATTACTACTCCGTTGCCTAATACTGATATTTTTCCATCTCGAACAATACCTGATGGTAATAATCTTAATTTAAAAACCTTTTTATCAATAACTAATGTGTGACCAGCATTGTGCCCACCTTGAAAACGAACAACTACATCCGCTTCACTAGATAGCCAGTCAACTATCTTTCCTTTACCTTCGTCTCCCCACTGTGATCCAACGACTACTATATTTTTCATTAATAAAATTTTTTTTTTAATTTTATTGAGTTTAAATGGTTTATTGGACCATGCCCTTTTCCATAATTAGGATTTGATCCTATAGCTTGGTTAACATATTTAATTCCCAACTCACAAGATATCTTTATAGGTTTTCCACATGATAAAAATGTTGTTATTGCACTTGAAAGTGTACAACCCGTGCCGTGAGTATTTTTGGTATTGATTTTTTTGTTTTTAAAAATTTTAATTTCTTTTTTACTTACAAGAACATCAATAATATATTTAGATTTTCTATGACCACCTTTTATTAAAACATTTTTAACACCATATTCTAGCAAAACATTTCCCGCATTAATCATGTCGTCAATTGTTCTAATCTTTCTATTGGTTAATACTTCAGCTTCAGGGATGTTTGGTGTAATAAGGAACACATTTTTAATTAGAGTTTCTTTTAAAGTCTTTATTGCTGAATAATTTATTAATCTTGTTCCTCCTTTGGCTACCATTACAGGATCTAAAATAATCTTTTTATTTCCAATTTTTTTTAATGATTTGTTAACAGATTTTATTATTTCTGAAGAATGAAGCATTCCTATTTTAATTGCATCCGGCTTAATATCTTTACAAGTAAATTCAATTTGCTTTTCAATATCTTTAGGTTTGATTGAAATTACAGAGCTAACTCCTTTAGTATTTTGGGCTGTAACAGCTGTAATAGAAGTCATTGCATAACTACCAAGTGAAGTAACTGTTTTAATATCAGCCTGGATACCTGCCCCTCCAGATGAGTCAGACCCAGCTATAATTAAAATTTTAGATTTTGGTTTCAAATTATTCTATTATATAGACCGCTTTATCATCTTTATACATTTTAAATTTAAGCTTTTTTTATAAGACTCAGCCATAATTCTTATTTTAGGCTCAGTTCCAGATTTTCTGACCAAAATTCTTCCTTTGGTGCTCATTAATGTATTAGCCTTTTTTATTGCGTTTCTACATTTAGTCTTGTTAATAATATTTTTATCCTTAACAGTTATATTCTCTAAAATTTGGGGTAATGGTTTAAAAACATTTAATATTTTACTCGCCTTTTTTCTTTTTCTTAAAGAAAATAAGACCTCTAATGCTACCATTAAACCATCTCCAGTAGTAGCAAATTTACCTAAAATTATGTGACCAGACTGTTCTCCGCCCAAATTAAAATTTAATTTTTTCATTTTTTCTTTTACGTACTTATCTCCAACTTTGGATCTAAAAAATTTGATCTTATTTTTTTTCAAAAATAGCTCCAAGGCATAATTAGACATTAAAGTACCAACTACACCACCCTTTAAAATTTTTTTCTCTTTCCATCTCAATGCCAACATAGCTATAATTTGATCTCCATCTATAATCTTACCTTTCTCATCACACATTATAATTCTATCTGCATCTCCATCTAAAGATATTCCAACATGTGCTTTATATTTTTTTACAGCAGAGCAAATTTTAGATGGATAAGTCGATCCACACTTTTGATTGATATTTAAACCGTTCGGTTTAACTCCGATTGATATTACTTTTGCGCCAAGATCTTTAAGTAATTTTGGAGCTGCTTTATAGCCTGCTCCATTAGCACAATCTAATACGATTTTTGTCCCTTTTAAATGAAAATTACCTGGAAAATTTTTTTTAAGTATCTTTATGTATTTTTCATTTCCATCCTCTAATCTTTTTACTCTTCCTAATAAATTGGGATTGGTAAGCTGTTTAGTGTTTTTAGCATCTATTAGTTTTTCAATCCTATTTTCAATTTTATTGGATAATTTCATGCCATCAGGACCAAATAATTTAAGTCCATTATCATGATAAGGATTATGAGAAGCTGTTATCATAATTCCCATGTTAGCCTTCATCAACTTAGTTAACATTGCTAAGCCATTAGTTGGTAACGGTCCTAATGTAAAAACATGCATACCACCCGACACTAGTCCCGATACTAATGCTGGCTCAAGAGTATAACCGGATAACCGGGTGTCTTTAGCTATGATAGCTATTTGCTTAGATTTTTTTCGATTTTTAAAATAAGTACCTGATGCTAAACCAAATTTAAAAAATTTTTCTCCTGTGATATTTCCTTTATTAACAGTTCCTCGTATTCCATCTGTTCCAAAATATTTATTTTTCATTTATTTAAGAGTTTGATAAAATTTCTTTAAAAACAGCAATACCTTGTTTAACTTCATTAACATTATGTACTCTAAAAATCTGCACACCTTGAGATAATAAAAACAATACTGAAGCAATTGTTCCACCAATTCTCTCTTTACTATCATTAACTCCTGATAATTGACTTATAAATCTTTTTCTAGAGGTTCCAATCAATATTGGAAAACCTAAGCTATGAAACAAAGATATTTTAGAAATTAAAGTCAAATTATGTTTCAAATTTTTACCAAAACCAATTCCTGGATCAATAATTATTTTTTTATCATTTATTTTCTCTATGCCTAGCTCAAAAAAATCGTATATGTCTAGTAATACATTTTTATAATAAGGATTTTTTTGCATTGTGTTAGGTGTACCTTGCATATGATGAAGCACTTTAGAAATTTTGTATGCTTTTAATCTTTTTAATGCACTGCTATCATAATTAAATCCTGAAACATCGTTAATTATATCCGCTTTATATTTTATTGAATTAATCATCACGTCAACTTTTCTCGTATCAACTGATAAACAAATATTTTTATAATTTCGTTTAAAACTTCTTACTATACTTTTTATTCTCCTCCATTCAATTTTATCTGGAACAGTAATTGAACCCGGTCTAGTAGACTCACCTCCTACGTCAATTATTTTGGCTCCAGACTTTACCATGTCTTTAATGTGTATTTTAGCTTTTCCTGTATGATTATATTTTCCGCCATCTGAGAAACTGTCAGGTGTCAAATTTAAAATTCCCATAATTGCAGGACTCAGAAAGTCAATATTCTTTAAAAAGTTTTTTCTTTTCAAAACTATTTTTTTTAAATCATTTAAAACTACTTTTTTTGATGAGTTGTTCAATTTATTAATTTTTTTAAAATTAATTATTTTAGAATTAACTCTGTTTTTACTTCTTGTGAAAACTTCAATTTTATCAAAAGCAATATTTTTATTCCCACAGAGAGGCAAAGCTTTTTTTTTTTGGATTAATAATCTTGCATTTTTTCCATAGTGAAAATTACACGCCCTAGTGTAATATTTTCTCATGGATTACTTATATGGCTGGTTTTGGTTTCAAGCCGATGGAGCCTAAAGCCGATGAAGCTTTACCATCATCTTCATCCTCATCTTTGAATGATCTTGAAGGCTTTATATCTTTTAATATTAAATCTCTTATTTCATCTCCAGATAAAGTCTCATAAACTAAAAGGGCTTTTGCTAATTTATGTAAATCATCTATTTTTTCTGTGAGTATTTCTCTCGCTCTCGCGTAACCCTTATCTACAATTTTTTTCACCTCTAAATCCACTTTTTTAGCAGTTTCTTCGGACATATTTTGTTGTTTAGTAACTGATCGACCTAAAAATACCTCTTCTTCATTTTCTCCATATGCTATTGTGCCTAATTCTTTGCTCATACCATACTTTGTAACCATGTTTTTTGCCATTTTAGTTACCATGTCAATATCCGATGAAGCTCCAGAAGTCACTTTATCATGTCCAAAAATAATTTCTTCAGCAATTCTTCCTCCCATAGCTACTGCTATATCTGAATGCATTTTTTCTCTAGTAACTGAAAGTTGATCTCTCTCTGGTAATCTCATAACCATCCCTAATGCTCTTCCTCTAGGAATTATAGTCGCCTTATGTATCGGATCAGAAGCTTGTTCATTTAGTGCAACTATTGCATGCCCGCCTTCATGATAAGCTGTAAGTCTTTTTTCGTCTTCAGACATTACCATTGAACGTCTCTCCGCTCCCATCATTACTTTATCTTTAGCTTCTTCAATGTCGGACATAGTAACGACCCTTTTATTTTTTCTTGCCGCTAGTAAAGCTGACTCATTTATTAAGTTGGCTAGGTCTGCTCCAGAAAAACCTGGTGTACCTCTTGCAATTGTTCTTAATTTAACATCTGGTCCAGTACTAATTTTTTTAACATGGACTTTTAAAATTGCTTCTCTTCCAATTATATCTGGATTAGCTACAACAACTTGTCTGTCAAATCTTCCAGGTCTTAATAAAGCTGGGTCCAATACATCTGGTCTATTAGTTGCAGCTATTAATATTATTCCCTCATTTGTATCAAATCCGTCCATTTCCACCAAGAGTTGGTTTAATGTTTGCTCTCTTTCATCGTTTCCTCCTCCTAATCCAGCGCCTCTACTTCTTCCAACTGCGTCGATTTCATCTATGAAGATGATACAAGGTGAGTGTTTTTTTCCTTGCTCAAACATATCTCTCACCCTAGAAGCTCCGACTCCTACAAACATTTCAACAAAGTCTGAGCCAGAAATAGAAAAGAAAGGGACGTTTGCTTCTCCAGCTATAGCTTTTGCGAGTAAAGTTTTACCTGTGCCTGGAGGTCCAATTAATAAAGCTCCTTTCGGAATTTTGCCCCCTAGCCTACTAAATTTTTTTGGGTCTTTTAAAAATTCAACTATTTCCTCTACTTCTTCTTTTGCTTCCTCCACTCCTGCAACATCGTTAAAAGTAACTTTACCTTGAGCTTCATTCAATAATTTAGCTTTTGATCTACCAAATCCCATGGCTCCACCTTTTCCCCCTTGCATTTGACGCATAAAGAAAATCCATACACCGATTAGCAACAACATAGGAAACCAAGACAAAAGAATGCCTAACAGTGAAGGCATTTTATCCTCTAAAGGAGTTGCAATAATACTTACATCTTTAGAAGATAATTTTTCAACTAATTCTGGATAATTTGGAGAATAAGTATTAAAAGTTTTTCCATCAGCTAATACTCCAGTTATGTTATTACCTTGTATTTGAACTTCAACTACTCTACCGGCTTCTACTTCATTTAAGAAATTTGAGAATGGAAGTTTATTGTTTTGAGCTTTTATCTTACTGGGATCTTGGAACATGTTAAACAGCCCCACTGATAGTAAGACTATTATTGCCCACATAATTAGATTTTTAAAATTCATATTATTTAAATAGTCATTATATTTAATATAACAAGTATATTTTTGGAACAATTAAGTTATAAATAAGTCAAAATGTACCAAATTTTTGAGAAATGGCTAACTTTTGTTATCTTTTTTAAAAATTATACGTTCTTTATCCCTTAAAATTATACATCCTCCTAAAGTCTGATTAGCATATTTTTTGCCCTCAATTTCGTGAATTAAACGAATGACTTTTTTGGATCTTGGAGTGTAATAAGATTTAGTTACATCTTTAATCGACCTTTTAAAAACTCTCATTTTCATCTCATTATTAATACTACTAAAACTTTTGATCTTAATTGAAATTTCATTTTTTTTCTTTGTAACTAAATCTTTGTAAGTTGCTTTAAAATAAGCATCTAGTGTATCTCTGCTTGAAGCTAAATTTTTAATAGATTGAAAAATTCTATCATACTTAATTCCGCTTATTTCAAGAGTCCTTTTTAAATTTCTTATTCTAGTCCTTAAATATTTTGTATTTTCGTTAGATGGATCTATATAAAATTTGCCAAAAATAGTTTTTGATATTTTCACAAGTTGAAGTTTTTTATATTCCAGCAAAGGTCTCACTAAAAATAAATTATATCCGATCTTACTAATTTGTTTCATTGAGGATAGTCCATCTAATCCACTACCTCTAGAAAGCCTTATAAAAAACGTTTCTACTTGATCTTCAAAATTGTGTGCTGTCAAAATTATTGGAATTCTTTTTTTTTTACAAAATTTTGTAATTAGATCATATCTAATTTTTCTTGCTTCACTTTGAATATTTTTTTCTATTTTTTTTTTTATTCTTTAAAATATGAAGGTTTATTCTAAATCTCTTAAGCAATTTTTTCACCGACGATGCTTCTCTAGATGAGTATTTTCTTAAGTTATGGTCTACCAAAACATAATAAACTTTACATTTATTTTCATAGCTATAAAAATTGATTAACGCTGTTAATGCTAAACTGTCTGGTCCACCAGAAACTGCAACCAAAAAAGATTTTTTTTTTAAAGACTTTATTTTTTCTTTGAAAAAAGAATAGATGCTAGATAATTCTTTATGTTTTTTAAACTTTGCTTTAAGATTTACATTTGAATTTTTTTTGCTCATACTGAGCTTTTTGTAACACAGACTTACTTGCTTTTGGATATTCTTTTTTTAAACCTGATATCATTTTACATCCTTGATCTTTTTCACCTAATTGAACCATTGTAATACCTAATTTCAAAAGGTTATCTGGCGCCTTGTTGCTTTTTGGATAATTTTGATAACCATCAAGATAAGCGGTTGCCGCATCAGAATATAATTGTCTTATTCTAAAAGTTTCTCCATACCAATATTGAGCATTACCGGCTAAATCGTGGTCTTTATTTTTTTCGATGAATTCTTTTAAAGCAAACTCTGCAGTTTCATAATCACCTATTTTCATAAAACTTACTGCGAATTCATATTGTTTCTTGGGAGGTTGATCTGGTAATAAAGATTCTTTTTTTTCAGGCTCTTCTGTAATAACAGTTTGGGCACTTTCGACAGAATTAATTTCCTGTCTGTCAGGTAAATTTGAAACAGAATATCCGGGGTTAGCTCCAAAATCTTGAGGTTTGCTTGTACCCGGAAGTTTTGTTTTAGTTTTATCTTTTTTTTTAATATTTGGGTCCAAGTTTTCTAAGTCTGAAAATCTTAACTGTGTATCAGATTGAATTTTAGTCACCCGAGAGGATAGTTTATCAAGTTTAAAATTTACTTCCTCAAATTTGTTAGTTAGTTCTCTAAACTGATTTTCTATTTCATTTAATTTTAGAAGATGCTTAGTAAGTATATCTTCATTAAGTCCATCTGATTGCGATATAGAGGTTGTGGAATTAGATATATCAGACTTCTGATAGACTGCTTTTTCTAAAGTTTTTAAATCTTTAACAATTGCTTGAATTTGGTCTGCGACAGCTTGTAATAAAATTTCTTCCTCTTCTGCTTTAAGGGATAGATTTAAAACAAATATTAATACAAAAGTAGATAAAAGTGTTTTTTTAATAAAACCCATATTGAATCTTTAAATATACAAAATGGCAAAAAAAAGACCCTTTAATAATGAAAGTATTAAAGGGTCTCTGAATTGAATAAAATTAATTTACTTTTACTGTAACTGATCTTCTATTTTGAGACCATGCAAGAGGGCTGGATTCTGGATTAACAGGCTTCTCTTTACCGTAACTTATTACAGAAATTCTTTTACCTGAAATTCCATAAGTCATTAGGTAATCTCTAGCGGCGTTAGCTCTTCGCTCACCTAAAGCTAAGTTATATTCTCTTGTTCCTCTTTCATCGGCATGACCTTCAATAGTCACACTTAACTTTTTATTTTTTCTTAAAAAAGTTGCTTGTTTTCTAAGAGTTGCTCTAGATGCAGTTGTTAAAGAAGATTTGTTTGTAGCAAAAAATACTCTGTCTGGAACTCCTGATGCTAAATATTTTACAGTCTCTTTTCCAGTATAAACATCACCTTCTAAGTTACCTGATCTTTTACCTGTTGAACAGGCGCTCAAAATCAGTGTTGCAAAAATTACTAATAATATATTTTTTAAATTCTTGTTAAATATCATTTTTTCCCCTGGGTTGATTGTTGAAATATTTCAAATTATTAAACATTATTCAAGCTTAAATTACATAAAAAATACCC
>MDSW01206267.1_pt1 | contig 10276 bp, 11 predicted proteins | sample 811171 | NCBI WGS metagenome assembly MDSW01 (sample SAMN05326641, study PRJNA326480) | marine metagenome | isolation source: seawater | place: Atlantic Ocean: North West | collected 2012 | reverse complement strand
TTTGATAATGATTTTCATTTAAATCAAAGAGAGTGTGCGTATCTGTTACCTGTACACTCACGTCTTATATGATGTATATTGAATCAATTAAATTAATATAAGAATCTCCAAGCTTTATGTATTGGAGTAGATATTGATAGACAATGATTTTTGATTTTTTATCGGAATACTTATCCATATTAATCTTTTTGTTTATAGCTTTGGCTTTAAGCATTGGATTTATTCTAGTTAATTTTGCTTTTGCACCAAGCAATCCTGATCCGGAAAAGCTTTCTACTTACGAATGTGGATTTAGTGCTTTTAGCGACTCCAGGATAAAATTTGATGTTAGATTTTATTTAGTAGCAATTTTATTCATAATTTTTGATTTAGAAATAGCTTTCCTTTTTCCTTGGGCAATTTCTTTAGGCAACATTGGTTTACTTGGTTTTTATTCGATGTTGATTTTTTTATTTACTTTAACCATAGGGTTTATCTATGAGTGGAAAAAAGGAGCATTAGAATGGGAATAGATTTTTTATCTTTTAAAAATAAAAAAGATCAAATTCCAGATGAGTTTAAAAAAATTGCTGAAGATTTTAGTGAGAAAGGCTTTATAACAACATCTTCAGATAATTTAATTAATTGGGCCAGGACAGGATCTTTGCATTGGATGACGTTTGGCTTGGCTTGTTGTGCAGTTGAAATGATGCAAACATCAATGCCAAGGTATGATCTTGAAAGATTTGGTGCAGCACCAAGAGCATCACCTAGACAATCAGATGTAATGATTGTTGCGGGTACATTAACAAATAAAATGGCCGCACCACTTCGAAAAGTTTATGATCAAATGCCTGAACCCAGGTATGTTATATCAATGGGCAGCTGCGCCAATGGAGGTGGCTATTATCATTACTCTTATTCAGTAGTAAGAGGTTGTGATAAAATTGTTCCAGTAGATATTTATGTTCCTGGATGTCCACCATCTGCAGAAGCCTTATTATACGGAATTCTTCAACTTCAAAAAAAAATAAGAAGAGAAGGCACAAAAAATAGATAAATATAAAAATGAAACTAACAGACTTAAACAAACTGTTAAACTCAGAACTAACTACAAAAATTAATGATTCCTTCATTGAAAATGATGAATTGTTAATTAACTTAGATCCAAAGAACTTATATTCTACTATCTTATTTTTAAAAACAGACCACAAATGTAAGTTTAAACAATTAACAGACATCCTTGCAGCCGATTACCCAGAAGAAGAAAAAAGATTTAAGATATATTACCTACTTTTAAGTCATGAAAATAATTTAAGAATTAAGTTATCAATAAATATAATTATTGATGAAAACGTACCATCAATTACTAAAATTTATCCATCTGCAAATTGGATGGAACGAGAAGTTTTTGATATGTACGGAATAAAATTTAAAAATCATCCTGACCTTAGAAGAATATTAACAGATTATAATTTTAAAGGCTTTCCGTTAAGAAAAGATTTTCCACTTACAGGCTTTAATGAAGTTAGGTATAGCGAAAAGGACAAATCAGTCATTTATGAACCTGTAAAACTAGAGCAGAATTATAGGGATTTTGATTTTAGTAGTCCTTGGGAAGGAACAAAATATATGAAAGACATAAAAAAAAATAAGGAACAATAATGGCTAAGCAAAAAAAAACTATGAGTTTAAATTTTGGACCTCAGCATCCAGCCGCTCATGGAGTTCTTAGACTTATACTTGAACTTGATGGTGAAATTGTAGAAAAAGTTGACCCTCACATCGGTTTATTACACAGAGGAACAGAAAAATTAATTGAACACAAGACATACACGCAAGCCTTACCTTATTTTGATAGATTAGATTATGTTGCACCAATGAATCAAGAACATGCTTTTGCCTTAGCGACTGAGAAACTCCTAAAAATTGAGGTTCCTATAAGAGCCCAATACCTTCGAGTTATTTTTTGTGAGATTGGTAGAATTTTAAGCCATTTATTAAATATTACAACACAAGCCTTAGATGTTGGTGCCTTAACACCATCTCTTTGGGGATTTGAGGAAAGAGAGACGTTAATGACATTTTACGAAAGAGCATCAGGGTCTAGACTCCATGCAAATTATTTTAGGACTGGCGGCGTTCATCAAGATGTACCAAATGATCTTCTCAAAGATATTGGAATATTTTGTACAAAATTTCCCAAAATAATAGATGATTTAGAAAATCTTCTTACAGACAATAGAATTTTCAAACAGAGAAATGTTCAAATAGGCGTTGTTACTAAAGAAGAAGCGCTAGCCCATAGTTTTTCAGGAGTAATGCTGAGAGGTTCTGGTATTGCATGGGATTTAAGAAAATCACAACCTTATGAGTGTTATAAAAATTTAGATTTTAAAATACCGATCGGAAAAAACGGAGACTGCTATGATAGATATTTGTGTAGAATGGAAGAAATGCGAGAAAGCGTAAAAATAATAAAACAATGTCTAAAACAAATACCTTTAGGTCCAATTAAAACAATTGATGGAAAAATATCTCCTCCAACAAAAAGCGAAATTAAAGAGTCAATGGAGGCACTGATTCATCATTTTAAACTTTTTACGGAAGGTTACAGAGTTACAAAAGGTGAAGTTTATTGTGCCGTTGAAGCTCCAAAGGGAGAATTCGGTGTTTATTTAATATCTGATGGTAGCAACAAACCTTATAGATGTAAGATTAGGGCCCCAGGATTTTCACACCTTCAAGCAATGGATTATTTAATAAAAGGACACATGTTAGCAGACGTACCTGCAGTACTTGGATCTTTAGATATTGTCTTTGGTGAGGTTGATAGATGAGCCTTAAAAAAATACATGATAAACAACCAGAAAAATTTGAGTTTACAAAAGAAAATTTGGATTTAGCAAATAATATATTAAAAAAATATCCCAAAGATAGAAAAAAAAGTGCTGTTATGCCTCTCCTTTACTTAGCACAGAATCAGAATAATAACTGGATACCTTTGGTTGCACTTAAATATATAGGAAAATTTTTGTCGATGCCTTACATAAATGTTTATGAAATAGCTACATTTTATACTATGTACAATTTGGCTCCGGTTGGAAAATATTTTGTTCAAGTATGCACAACAACACCTTGCCTTCTTAGAGGTGCAAATGAAATTGTAAAAGTTTGCCAAAATAAAATATCAAAAGATGAAGGAACTTTATCTGAAAATGGCATGTGTTCATGGATTGAAACTGAGTGTTTGGGAGCATGTGTAAATGCCCCAATGATTCAAGTAAATAGCGATTATTACGAAGATTTAGATAAGAATAGTATGGAAAAAATTATCAATTCATTTATGGAAAACAAACCTTTAAAGCCAGGATCTTTTAGAGGCAGAAAAAGTGCAGCACCAGAGAAAGTTGAGAGCAAAATAAATGGAGTAAATAATGCTTAAAGAAGAAGATAAAATATTTAAAAATTTATATAATAATTTTGGATGGAGTCTTGAAGACTCTTTAAAACGTAACGATTGGTTTAATACAAAAGAAATAATCTCTAAAGGAAGAGATTGGATCATTAATGAAATCAAAATATCTGAATTAAGAGGCAGAGGAGGAGCAGGTTTTCCTACTGGTGTTAAATGGTCATTTGCACCAAAAAAAGTTGGATCGCGACCTCATTACTTAATTATTAATGCTGATGAGTCAGAACCAGGCACATGTAAAGATAGAGATATAATGAGATTTGAACCACAAAAATTAATTGAGGGTTGTTTAATTTCATCTTTCGCAGTTAATGCGCATGTTTGTTACATATATATTAGAGGTGAATATTTTAATGAAGGTATGAGGCTTCAAAAAGCAATAGATGAGGCATATGAAAAAAATTATATTGGTAAAAATGCATGCAATTCAGGTTGGGATTTGGATATTCATATTCACTTTGGTGCAGGAGCATATATTTGCGGTGAAGAAACAGCATTACTTGAAAGCCTTGAAGGAAATAAGGGTCAACCAAGATTAAAACCTCCTTTCCCAGCTCTAGTCGGACTTTATGGATGTCCATCAATTGTAAATAATGTTGAAACAATTGCAGTTGTTCCTACTATTTTAAGAAAGGGAGGAAAATGGTTTTCATCTTTAGGACGACCGAAAAATACAGGAACAAAAATATTTTGTATTTCTGGAAACGTAAATAATCCTTGTAATGTTGAAGAAGAAATGGGAATTCCTTTAAAAGAACTTATTGAAAAACACGCGGGCGGGGTAACAGGAGGTTGGAAGAATTTACAAGCTGTTATACCCGGGGGTTCTTCAATGCCACTTATTCCAAAAGAGACATGTGAAACAATAAAAATGGATTTTGACTCTCTTATTGCAGCCAAAAGTGGCTTAGGGACTGCAGGCGTTGTAGTAATTAATAAAGATCAAGACATAATTAAATGCATGGCAAGAATAGCAAAATTTTATAAACACGAAAGTTGCGGACAATGCACACCATGTAGAGAGGGATCTGGATGGATGTGGAGAATTCTTGAAAGGGCAGCAAAAGGAGATGCAACCTTTAAGGACATTGATTTATTGTCTGACGTAACAAAACAAATTGAGGGACATACAATCTGTGCATTTGGAGAGGGATCTGCTTGGCCAGTTCAAGGTCTTTTAAGGCATTTTAGAAAAGAAATAGATAAGAGATGTTTTTCTGAACCAATTGTTAAAAAGAAAAGAGATATTCCTTACTTAGTTGATCAACATTTGTTGGATAAATAAATATGCCTAAAATAATAATAAATAATAAAGAAATAGAATTTGAAAATGGAATGACAGTCTTGCAAGCTTGTGAATTAGCGGGAGCAGAGATACCAAGATTTTGTTACCATGAACGTCTATCAATAGCTGGAAACTGCAGAATGTGCTTAGTTGAGATGGAAAAATCTGCAAAACCAATTGCTTCATGCGCAATGCCAGCTGCTGAGGGAATGAATATAAAAACAAATACTGAAATGGTTGAAAAGGCAAGAAAGGGCGTGATGGAATTTTTATTAGCCAATCATCCACTAGATTGCCCCGTTTGTGATCAAGGTGGAGAATGTGATTTGCAAGATCAATCTCTTTATTATGGTTTTGATAAATCACGTTTCAAAGAAAACAAAAGAGATGTCAAAGATAAATATATGGGTCCGTTAATCAAAACAATTATGACAAGATGTATTCATTGTACCAGATGCATTAGGTTTGCAACTGAAGTTGGTGGAGTTACTGAAATAGGTGCTATAGGCAGAGGCGAGAATATGGAAATAACAACTTACCTAGAAAAATCTATGGAGTCTGAACTTTCAGCAAATGTAATAGACCTATGTCCAGTAGGAGCTTTAACATCTAAACCATATGCTTTTGAAGCAAGACCGTGGGAACTAAAAAAAACAGAAACGATAGATGTTATGGATGCAGTTGGATCCAACATTAGAGTTGATACTTATGGCTGGGAAGTAAAGAGAGTTTTGCCGAGATTAAATAATGATATTAATGAGGAATGGATATCTGACAAAACTAGATACGCATGTGACGGACTATTGAAACAAAGATTAGATAAACCTCTAAAGAGAGAAAACGGTAAATTAATAGAAACCACATGGGATGAAGTAATAAAAATTATTTCATCAAAGTTTAAAGAAATTGATACAAATCTAATAGCAGGTCACGTAGGTGATATGGCTAGTTTAGAAACTATTTACTCATTTAAATCTTTTTTGAAAAAAATGGGTGTAAAAAATTATGAATTTAGAGAAAAACCATTCTATTTAAATCCAGAAAATAAAATTAATTATATATTTAATAGTTCTATAAAAAATATAGAAGACTCTGATTGTATAGTTTTAGTAGGTACAAATCCTCGTCATGAAGCAACAATCGTTAACGCACGTATAAGAAAAAATTTCGTTTCTAAAAAAACCCCTATATTCTCTTTCGGTAATCCTGGAGATTTAACTTACGATTATAAAATTATAGGAAATAATACAGAAGATATAAGAAAATTTATAAATAAAGAAACTAAAGAGAGTGACATTTTTTTAAAATCGAAAAAACCACTAATAATAATTGGAGAGTCAGCATTAGAATTAAAATCCGGTCAGTATATATTTGAGAGTTTAAAAAAATTTTTATTTAAGAATAATTTAATTAACACAAACTGGAATGCTTTAAATATTTTAGCCCAGAACGCCTCTACAGTTGGTGCTATAGATCTTGGTTTTTTTAATATAAATAAAAATGACAATTTCAATTTTTTTAATAATTTAAAAGAGAATAAATTCAAATTATTATATTTTGTAGGATCCGATAATTTAGATTTTGATAAAAATGACGAATTTATTATCTATCAAGGGAGTCATGGCGATAGAATCGCACAAATGGCAGACGTGATTTTGCCAAGTCCAGCCTATACAGAACAAAATGGATTATTTATAAATTTGGAGGGAAGGTTACAAAAATCTGTAAAAGCTAGTTATCCTCTTAATAACGCAAAAGAGGACTGGAAAATTTTTAATCTTTTGTCTAATGAAATTAAAAAAGAGAATTTATTTAGAAATTTCAAAGAACTTAATGATAACACTTTAGAACTCATTAAAAGTCATTCAACTATAGACTTGTTGCCTAAAACAAAATCCGTTGACTTAAATATTTTGGAGGTTGATTTTTTAAATGAAAATATTTTAATTAAGGAAATAGACTATTATTTTAGTAATTCTATAGCTAGATCTTCTAAAACTATGAGCGATTGTAGATCTATAAGAAGAAAGAATTTAAATCAGAAAACAGGAAGTTGAAAATGGATTATATTTTAACGATTTACGATGAAACCTTTAAAATTTTATTATTGTTAATACCTGTTTTAGTTTCAGTTGCAATGATAGTTTGGTTTGACAGAAGAGTCTGGGGCTTTGTCCAAAAAAGAAAAGGCCCAAATGTTGTAGGACCTTTTGGGTTATTCCAGACACTTGCTGATGCATTAAAGTATGTATTTAAAGAAATTATAATTCCGGCAAGTGCTAATAAAGTCGTTTTCATACTTGCTCCAATAGTCACTATGACTTTAGCATTATCAGCATGGGCTGTAATACCTTTTAGCGATAAATTAATAATTTCAGATATAAATGTTGGAATTTTGTACATATTTGCAATTTCCTCTCTAGGTGTCTATGGAATTATAATGGGCGGATGGGCATCTAATTCTAAGTACCCATTTCTGGGATGTATTAGATCTGCCGCACAGATGGTGTCATACGAAGTCTCTATTGGTATAATAATCATTAATGTTCTTTTATGTGTTGGATCTTTAAACCTTAAAGATATTGTTTTAGCACAAGAAAAAGTTTGGTTCGTAGTGCCTCTATTCCCTATGTTTGTAATTTTTTTCATATCTGCTTTGGCAGAAACTAATAGACCGCCATTTGATTTGCCCGAAGCTGAAGCAGAGCTAGTTGCTGGATATCAAACAGAATATTCAGGAATGATGTATGCAATGTTTTGGTTAGGAGAATATGCTAATATTTTATTGTTATGTGCTTTAGGATCAATTCTTTTTCTAGGAGGATGGTTATCTCCAATAGACATTTATCCATTTAATGAAATTCCAGGTGTATTCTGGATGATTTTTAAGATTTTAATATTATTTTTTATGTTTTCTATTATTAAAGCAATAGTTCCAAGATATAGATATGATCAACTAATGAGATTGGGCTGGAAAGTGTTTTTACCCTTTTCATTATTATACGTAATTTTAACAGCAAGTTTTCTTGTTTATTTTGATTTATTACCAAAATGATTATTTAAAATGAAATTAAATAGATTTTTTAAAATAATATTTTTATCTGAATTTATCAAAGGATTAGCTATTGCTATAAGAGAAATTCTTAAAAGAAAAAAAACAATAAATTATCCATTTGAAAAAGGAAAAATAAGCCCGAGGTTTAGAGGGGAACATGCTTTAAGAAGATACCCTAATGGAGAAGAAAGATGTATTGCCTGTAAGTTATGCGAAGCAGTATGCCCTGCCCAAGCAATAACTATAGAAAATGAGGAAAGGGCCGACGGAAGTAGAAAAACAACAAGATATGATATCGATATGCTTAAATGCATTTATTGTGGATTATGTGAGGAGTCGTGCCCAGTAGATGCAATCGTTCAAGGTCCTAATTTTGAATTTTCTACAGAAACAAGGGAAGAGCTTTATTACAATAAAGAAAAATTACTTGCTAATGGCGATAGATGGGAGTCCGTATTAGCTGAAAATATAAGATTAGATAAACCTTACCGGTAAAAACAAATGATTGCCCATGCATTTTTCTTTTATTTTTTTTCAATAATTGCAATTATTTCAGCTATTTTTGTTATCGTTTCTAGAAACACTGTTCATGCTGTATTTTTTTTAATATTAGATTTTATTTCTATAGCATGTTTATTCATTATGATAGGGGCAGAATTTCTTGGAATGATGATGTTAATCGTCTATGTCGGTGCTGTAGCCGTTTTATTTTTATTCGTTGTTATGTTGATGAATGTAACAGAACAAAAACTTTCTTGGTTTAGAGGTTCAAAAAAATCTGGTCATATACCTACTGGTTTGATTGTTGGATCAGTAATTTTATTAGAGCTAATAGTTATTGTTGGTGGATGGAAATATAGAAATACTTTTTCAGAAACTAAATTTCTTTCTTTTGAAAGTGATTTTACTAATACACATTTGATTGGAAATGTTATGTACACGGATTATATACATTTATTTCAAGTATCAGGAATAATATTACTTCTATCAATGATCGGAGCAATTGTTTTGGTCTATAGAAAAAGAGAAGGAATAAAAAAACAAAGTTATATAGAACAAATTTCTAGAGAGAGAGATGACTCAGTTAAACTAGTCGACGCTGAATTTGAAAAAGGAGTGAGCATCGATGATTGAGGTTGGTTTAGGCCACTACTTAACCCTTGGAGCAATAATTTTTTCACTTGGTACGTTAGGTATATTTTTAAATAGAAAAAATGTCATTGTAATTTTAATGTCTATTGAGCTAATTCTTTTAGCTGTAAATATTAATCTTGTGTCTTTTTCTATTTATCTTCAAGATATAACTGGGCAAATATTTACTATGCTAATTCTAACTGTAGCAGCCGCTGAAGCAGCAATAGGCCTAGCGATTATTGTTACTTACTACAGAAACAAAGGATCAATAAGAGTAGAAGAAATAGATGAAATGAAAGGTTAAATGGAATACGCAATTTTATTTTTACCATTATTTGGATCAATTTTCGGTTTTTTTGCTAAATATCTTGGTGATCTTTTTTCTCAAATAATTACAACAGTTTTTGTTTGTATTACTGCAACTTTGTCGTTCATATTATTTTATAATGGAGTTGTTAATGATATTTATGGAAATTATTTAATATATCAATGGGTAGCCTCAGGAAGTTTCATAGTTAATTGGTCAATCAACATAGATCCTTTAAGCTCAATAATGTTAGTTGTGGTTTCTACAGTTTCAGCTTTGGTACACATATATTCAATTGGATATATGGAACATGATCCAAACAAACCTAGGTTTATGTCATATTTGTCTTTATTTACTTTTGCAATGTTAGCGTTAGTTGTATCAGATAATTTCTTGCAGTTATTTTTTGGTTGGGAAGGTGTTGGGCTATGCTCATATTTATTAATTGGATTCTGGTTTAAAAAGGAGTCTGCAAACAAAGCCGCTATAAAAGCCTTTATAGTAAATAGAGTGGGGGATTTTGGTTTTGCTATAGGTATTTTTCTCATCTTCATGTATTTTGGTACCTTAGATTATAAAGAAGTATTTCAACTAGTCCCTGAACTTTCACAGAAAGAAATTAGTTTTTTGGGAATTAAATTTAATTTAATTACAATAATTTGTTTATTTTTATTCATTGGGGCTATGGGAAAATCAGCACAATTTTTTTTACATACTTGGTTGCCAGATGCCATGGAAGGACCAACACCGGTTTCAGCGTTAATACATGCTGCAACCATGGTTACTGCAGGAGTATTTTTAGTAGTTCGGTGTTCTCCAATATTTGAATACTCACAAATTGCTTTAAATTTTGTCGCAATAATCGGAATGTTAACCGCATTTTTTGCAGCGTCAGTTGCTGTTGTTCAAAATGATATAAAAAGAATAATCGCATATTCGACCTGTAGTCAGTTAGGATACATGTTTTTTGCAGCTGGAGTTGGAGCGTATCACGTTGCTATATTTCATTTATTTACGCACGCTTTTTTTAAAGCACTATTA
>MDSW01198147.1_pt1 | contig 10277 bp, 8 predicted proteins | sample 811171 | NCBI WGS metagenome assembly MDSW01 (sample SAMN05326641, study PRJNA326480) | marine metagenome | isolation source: seawater | place: Atlantic Ocean: North West | collected 2012 | reverse complement strand
GGTGGGCGGAGAGACACGCCGGGAAAAGTCCTTAAGGATCGGCGTTCACCACGCGAACGCGGTCGTATGGGAACCAGTGTGAGGAGAACGCGCCTTGTACGCCGCCTTGAGCTTCGCCTCGAGGACGGCGAGCGACGACACGAGCGCGGGCTGCGGCGTCTTGCCCACCGGCGCGTCCGCGTTCCAGTCCCTCCCGAGCGGGAACGTCAGGTTGGGTCCCATGGACGTCGCCGTCATCGACGCGTGCGTCGCGAACGCGGCGTCGATGAAGTGCTGCTTCAGCGGCGCGAAATTGATCACGCCGAGCTGGCGGTTCAGGAGCTTCATCGCGGCGTCGAAGTCGCCCGCGGCGGCGTGCTCGCCCGGCACCGCGCTCTTCTCTGTCCATCTGCGCGACGGGGGGATCCCCGCGGTGGGCGCGACGAACACCTCGGACGGGCCGACGAGGCCGCCGTCGTCGTCGCCGCCGCCGACGTCGGGGGGCAGGTCCAGATCTTCCATGTCCCATCCCGCGTCCGAGTCCGAGCCGTCGCCGCCCTCCTTCTCTTCGTCCGACCCCGCGGCGAGGCCGGCGGCGGCGAGCGGGTCCTCCTCCTTCTCCTTGTCGTCATCGCCGCCGAGGTCGATGTCGAGGTCGTCGCCCCACCCCGCGCCGGCCTCGTCGTCGAAGCCGCCTTCCGCGTACGCTGACGCGTCGACCTCGCCGGATAAGACGCCCTCGAAGAAACCCTTCGACACCGTGAGCAGAGGCCAGTTATCCCCGACGATGATGGGCTTGGGGGGCGTGAGCGGCGCAATCTCCTCGCCTTCGGTCACCTCCGGGACCGCGATCCCCGCCTCGACGAGGACCGCCTCGAGGCGCTCCGCGTCTTCTTTCATCCCGTGCGTCGCCGCGGTGAGATACGCCAACGCGTGGTGCCCGGCGTTTTCGAGAATTTTCACGCGCTCGGGGACGTCGCCGAGGTACAACGCGTTGTGGAACTGGCCCATGACGTCGCCGCGCATCTCGGATATTTTTAACATCTTCTGCAGCTTCTCGATGTTCCCGGTGATGAGGTACAAGAACGATAGCCGCTCGAAGTTCTTCGTCTTCTGATACGCGAACTCGACGATCTGGTGGTTCCCCTGTCTCAGCGCCGCGACGCCGAGCTTGTGCCAGGTGTCCTTGTCGTCGAGCTCTTGCGCCGCGGAGAGCGCGACTTCGATGTTGCCGCACTCGAGCGCGAGTTCGAAGCGCGTGGACTCGTCCTGTGAGGAGGGGGGATGCGCGGGCGCGAGTGGGCGGGTGAGTTCGCGCTCGTCGGAGGGCGGGCGAACGAAACGCGCGCGAAGAGAGAGAGAGAGAAAAAGACCAGCGGCGGCGGCTCATAAAAAAATGCGAACAAGAAATCACCACGAACTCGAAGCATTCGCTTCGGAGGGATGTATGACGGTATGTGTGTTGAATCATCGCGACAGCCGCTGGGGGCGCGAAAAGAAACGCCGCGCCGGCGGCGGAGATAAAAGACAAAGACGGGCGTCGCGCGCCGCGCACGCGCACCTTGACGAAGTGAAGCGCCACCTCCGGGAACCCCTTCTGTTGCAGATACGCGATGATGGACTGCCCGCACAGCGACCCTGACTTGATCATCTGAAGCACGACGTCGTACTTCCTCTGCCCGAGCGCGAGCTTGAACATGTACTCGCTCGAGTCGATCTGAATCTGCCGGTTCTTCCCGTCCCTATCGAGGCAGTACACCGTGTTTCCGAACACCTTCGTGAGGTACACCGGCGTCTCGAGCGTCCGGATGATGCCGCTGTCGCCGTTGGGCAACGCGTACTTGATGTGGTTCAACGTCGTGTAGATAAACACCCCGGCGTCGTCCCACGCCCCGGACTTGACCCTGATCGTCTCGTGCACCGTGCACGCGTGCCCGAGCTTGCGGTTCGCGATCACGATCGCGTGCTTCGAGAGCATCGCGACGAGAGACATGTCCGGGGACCACACCACGTACTTGACGTAGGGCGTGGCGAGCTCCGCCATCGTGGCGCGCTGTTGCACGTCGAACAGAATCATTCGATCCTCGCTGCGGCACAGGAGCGCGCCGGTGCCGGCGTAGAAGATGGCGTCCGTGGCGCTGTCGGGCGGGGAGCACTTCTTCGTGACCTCGTCTTTGAGGTTTTTCACCAAGATCTGGTGGTTGCCCTTGTCGAGGACGGCGAATCGGTTTCTCGCGACGAACACCGCCGACGCGCCCGCGCCTCTGCGGCTGTCGCTCGATCCCTCGCCGCCGACGCTGCCTTTCGGTAAGACGTGCAGCTCGTACGTCCCGCCGTCGACGTCGCTGTTGATGAGCACCGCGTTCTCCGCGGGGTTGTAGGACAACGACCGGGGGCCGGCGTTGCCGCCGGCGCCGGCGCCGGCGCGGCGAATCGAGATGAGCGGGTTATCCCTCCCAGACTGGTAATCGTACGACCGCAGGTACCGATCCTTCACGTAAAACAGCGTCCCTTGGTGCGTCGCGTACGCCGGGCGCTCGCGCTCGAGCTTGAACACGATCATCCCGCTGTCGTGCCCCGCCGCGAGGAGGTTCACCTCCGGGTGCGCGCTGAGAATCCAAAACCGGTCGTGCTCTCTTCGAAACGTCTGCACCCCCGTCCGCTTGCTCATGTCCCACACTCTGATGGACTTATCCTCAGAGTTCGAGACGATGATGTCCTGCCTCGCGTGAAACATCACGCACGACACGTTGTTCACGTGCCCGCGCAGGGTGTCCACCTCCCACGCCTTGGTATCGTTCATCCTCCACAGCTTCACCTGACGGTCATCCGCGCCCGAGACGATGAGCGGCAGCGACGGGTGGAAACTCGCCCAGTTCACGCCGCGGTCGTGGCCCTCGAGGACGTACTTCACGACCGCGTCGCCGCCGCCGAAGAGCTCGTTGTTCACCGCCTGCGGGAGACGCATGAGATCGTCCCCGGGCGCGACGGACTTTTTACGGAGCCCGCCGATATCCCATACTCGCACGGTTTGATCCAGCGACGCCGACACCACCAGATCTTCCTTCGGGTGAAACATCGCGCTCATGACGTAGTGGTTGTGCCCGGTGAGGACGCTGATGCAGTTGCGCGACTGCCAGTTCCAGATCCGGATCGTCTGATCGTCCGACGCGGAGACGATCCACGGGTACTCGGGGTGGAACGCGACGGTGCGGATGTAGTCGAGGTGGCCCAGCAGCGTGAAGAGGCAGCGGCGGAGTTTGTAGTTCCACACCTTGATCTTGTAGTCGTCGCCTAGTAGTCGAAGGGAGGGACGGAGGGCGGGGAGAAGCGTCAGTGGCGAGTCGCGTCGGATCTTGGTTTTCTTTTTTTCGTCCAGTCGCGTCTGGGGCGCGGGCGACGTCGGAAAAAAACCCTACGCGGGGGCGCGATGGCGCGACCGCGCGCGCTGCTCGCGATCGAGCGGACGCGAGCGCGGCGGCGGTCGACAGGGCTGATCGCGCGCGCACCTCCGGACACGAACAGCGGCTGCGAGTTGTGAAAGTGCACGCCTCGCACGGGCCCGTCGTGCTCGTCGAATCGATCGATGAGGGTTCCCATGCGGTAGTCCCACAGCTGGATCACGCCGCTGTGCAGCGAGGCGAGGATCCATGGCCGCTTCGGGTGGAACGTCAGGCCCTTGACGCGGTTGGATTTCGTCTGTGTGTTTAAGAAGTTTTAGCGCGATGCGCGTGGGGGGAGGTAGGGCGCGGAGGTCAGCGCGCGGACGACGCGAGCGCGCGATCTCGCGCGAGGAGGACGGGGGGTTGAAAGGACGACGAAGCGCCCGAGCGCGATGTTGATGGACATGACGCCCGTTTGGAGGGGGCATCGCGCGCGCGGGAAGACGCGCGCGGGGGGGGCGATCGAGGGCGCGCGCACCTCGAATTTGGTGAGCATCGCGCGCGCAACGACCGGGGGCTTTCACCCGTCTCCCCGATCAGTCGCCGTCGCGTCGCCGCTGCCTCAGCGCCGCGCGCAATGCCGTGCCGCGGCCTTCCTCCTCGAACAGTCGAACGCAGCGCCAACGCCAACCCGCGGTCGGGTGAAGCGTCCTCAGATTCGGTTTCAAAAATAAAAATAAAAGGGCATTTCCAAACCGCTAAAAACATTTGATCGCGAGCTTTTCATCGGTAGAGTTGCAGCCGATCGCAGACCTTTTTATTACACAGTGTCCAGTCAGCGGACGTCTCTTCCAGTCGCCGCGACCTCCGTCGCGAGACGGACATTCTATCCACGCACACCTCATCGCGGCAGGCGCGGCCGCTCGGACGATGACATCGATCACGCCGTGAGAGATGTCGTCGCCCCCGCCGCGGCCGCGATGCGACGACCTCCTGCCGTCGCCCTCGAATCCTCGATACCGCATCGCGCACATCGGGTTCCGCCCGCCCGGCGGGCGTCAGCACAACGCGGACAAGGACAAGCGCGGCCGTCGATACGACGCGGTCGGCGTGTGCAACGGCATCGTGAACGCGGGCGCGGCGTGCGACGTGATAGAGTACGACCCGACGCGCATTGACGAGATGGCGGGAACGCTGAGCGCGTACGACGCGTTCGTCGTGCGGATCAACCCGGGACAGCTGTCGTGCCCGGGCGTGCGGGACGGCGCGCAGGACGACTTCGACGCGCTGATGAACCGGTTCATAGCGGAAGGGAAGCTCGTGTGGAATTCCCCCGCGGTGCAGAAAACGATGGGCGCGAAGAACGCGCTCGTGAGGATACGCGACATATCCTGCGGTCTGTCGGACACGTTCACGTACGACAACAAGGAGGAGCTGTGCGAGGGGTTCCTGAAGACCGCGGCGTTTCGCCCGAGGGTGCTGAAACAAAACCGAGGGAGCCACGGCGAGGGCATCTGGCTGTGCTGGCTCGAGGGCAAGGAGTACTGCGAAACGTTCGGGGAGAAGACGTTAGAGCTGAACGACCGGTTAAAACTCATGGAGATGAACGATAACCACGTGGAGCATCACACGGTGGGGGAGTTTTTAGAGTTTTGCGTCAACGGGCCGACGCCCGAGGCGGGGACGTGGCGGTCGGACTTTCCCGGGAGATACCTCCGCGGCGGCGACGTCGGCCACATCGTCGACCAGCGCCTGCTGCCGCGCATCACCGAGGGCGAAGTGCGAATGCTGATGGTGACCGACACGTTGTTTCAGATCATACGGAAGAAACCCAACGGCGGCGGGTTCAGCGCGGTCGGCGGAAACAACGACCCGACGTTTTTCCCCCCGGACGCGCCCGAGTTCGCCGAGCTGAAGCGAAAATTCATCGAGCGGGACGTCCCGGAGTTACTCGAAGTCATGGGAATCAAAGACCAGCCTCTGCCGCTGATATGGACCGCGGATTTCATACCGTGCGACGGCGACCAGGAGGGCACGACGAAGTTTGTCGTCGGCGAGTTTAACTGCACGTGCGTGGGGATATCCAATCTCTTCGGCGCGTGCGGAGCGGAGAAGGACATGAGCGACGTGAGCGACGAGGACTACGCGAGGGCGATGGAGCTGTGCGATTTGATCGGTCGGAAGGCGGTCGAGACGCTGGACGAGGCGGCGAGCGCGCGAGCGGCGGCGGCGGCGGCGGGGAAGACCGAGGGAAGGGGTGGAGACGGAGCGTGACCGCGCTCGCGCGTATTTATTCTAGTCGCGCGCTCGGCGCGTCGCTAATTATTAAAATATTCGCGCGACGGCGCCGCTCACGACGAGCCCTCGTTGTACTCCTCGTACTTTTGCGACAGGAGCTTCCACACCTCCTCGCCCCGGATGCGCTCCTCCGCGGACTTCCCACCGTTCCTGTCCGGGTGGAACGTCAGCGCCGCTTTTTTGTACGCCCTTCGCGCCGACGCGACGGACGCGTCCGCGGGGGTGTGCCCCAACGTCGCCAACGCGCGCGGCAGGTCCGCTTCGCCTATGTCCCTCGCGACTCTCGCGGCCCAGCGCGCGCGAATCGCCTCCTCCGTCGCCTCCGCCCTCGCCGCGGCCGCCGCGGCCGTCTTCGCGGCGGCCGCTTTGGCCTTCTCCGCCTCCGCCGCTTCAGCCGCCGCGCGCGCCCTCTCCGCGTCTCTCTCGCGTCGACGCTTCTCCGCGCGCAGACGCTCGCGCGCCGCCTCCGCTCTCTCTTCCTCCGCGCGCCTCCGCTCCGCCTCCCGCCTCGCCGCCGCCTCCTTCCTCGCCGCGGCCTCCTTCGCGAGCGCGTTTTTGCGCTCCTCCGCGGCTTTCTCGAGCACCGCGCGCGAGTCCTCGTGGAAGCGCCGTCGAGATCGCGATCGCCGCGCCTCCGCCCTCGCCGCGCGGCTCGCGTCCGTCGCCGTCGCCGCCGCGTCGGTCGACGTCACATCTTCCGGCGGCGACGCGGTGGGAGGCGGCGCCGCGCGCGCCGGCGGCTCCTCCTCCCCGAACGCCGCCGCGCGGAACGCCGCGGCCGCGACGTCCGCGCGCTCCTCCTCCGTCAGCGGGTCGATCGACGGATGCGGATACCGCGGCGCACCGCGACGGCTCTGAGCGCTCGGCGGGCCCGTCTCGAGCACGCTCCGCTCCAGCGCCTCCGCGAGCTCAGCCTCCTCCTTACTCCGCGCGAGCGCCTCCTCGAGCTCGTCCACCTCGCGCTGCCGCCGCCGCGCGTCGTCGAGGCCGCGAAGGAAATCCGGTCGCGCCGCGCGATGCCGCTGCGCCTCCAACAACGCGCGCCGCTTCCTCTCTTCCTCCTCGCTCAGCGACAGCGCCGCCGCGAGCGCGGTCTCTTCGTCCGCGTACGTCGGGTGCGCGCGATACCGCGCGTCCACCGGGACGCCGAGGACGGTCCCGGGCGGGAGGTTCGTCGGAGGCGGCGCGTGTGTGTTGTGATGATGGCGATGCGCGGGCGGAGGCCGCGGTGCCGTCGTCGTCGCGTGATGCCGCCGCGCGTTCCGCTCGCGGATCGCGGTCTCTTCCGCAGCCTGCGCGGCGCGAACCGCGTCCTCGCGCGCGCGGCGCGAGTTGGCGCGCTGGCGCTCGAGCTCGTGCGCGCGCGCGTCCACTTCCGCCTCGCTCGCGCGCAGCGCCGCTTGAAGCTGCGCCTCTTCCTCCTGCGACGACCGACGACGAACGAGGGGATGATGAATGGTTGGGAACGCGGGCGACGACGCGTCAGCGTCAGCGCGCGCGACGACGACGGACGGGGACGAGCGCGCGGCGGGCGCGGGGTTTAATCGACGGGACGAGACGACGCGTCGCGCGCGCACCTCCGCGGACGTCGGAGCCGCGAACGTCGCCATCGCGCTCGCTCCGGCGCCGACGCGGCGCGCCCGCGGGAGCGCGCCTCGAAGTGACGACGCAGATCTCTACACGTGTCGGACTATTGGAATGATGCGTTTTGAGGACGACGTCGGCGGCGGGACGGCGAGCACAGTCGGCGTCTTCAGACGCGCCTCCGGTCCGCTCTGCCTATTCGCTCTCGTGAGATAACTTACACTACACGTACGCGACGCTACTACTCCGCTACAGCGACCCAGAGACGACGTTGTACGCGCCGACTAAGGATATCCCCGGCCCCTCTGCGTTCGCGTCTAGCTGCGCCTCAGCCTGAAACGCCTGAAAGTCGCGCTGCTCCGCGACTCGCCTCGCGCCGGCGCACAGATCTGTCGCCCTCGAGCTCTTCGCCTCCCATCTCCGCGCGGTGTCGTGCACGTACCGCGGCGACAGCGTCCCGAGCGCGAGGGCCTCGCGAAACAGCCGGAAGAACGCCGCGGGCTTGTTCTCTATGACGACGTCGTACATCCTTCGGTATTCTTTGTTGGACGTGGCGGTGTAAAAGTCGAGGAAGCCGTCGTAAAAGTCCCGAACCTCGGGCTCGCCGCCGGGCATGCGAAACGGCACGGAGGGAATCGCGGCCGCGCTCTCCTCCGCGGCGAGCGCGATCATCTTCTCCTCGCTGAACATGAGGAACGCGTTGTCCGTGGACGCCGTCATCTTGCGGCGCTTCATAAACTCCGGGTCGCTCAGCGCTCTCTTCGCCGCCGCCACCGCGGCGTCGTACTCGGCAGCCTCCGCGGAGTCCGGCATCTTCGCCCACGCGCGCGCGGTCTCGACGTCCGGCATGCCGTCCGCGTCGAGTATGCTCCGCGCGAGTATGTTCTGCACTACCGATAACGCATCGCCGTCGGCCGTTTTCGTTTCCGTCGCCGGCAACGACGCCGGCGGCGGCAGCGGCGCCGCGATCCCCCCCGTCGCCGCCGCGTAGTCGCCGTCGCTCGCGAACGCGCACAGCGGCGCGCCCCTCTCGCCCGTCCTCGCCGCCGCCGCGGTCGCGTCGCGCGCCTCCTCGAACGCCGGCGTGCGCGCGCGGAGCGGCGCGTGCCACGTGTCGCATTTCACGCCCGCCGCGCGAAGCGCGGCGAGCGTCTCGCGCCAGCCGGCGACGCGCGCCCACTCCAGCTCGCGCGCCGCAGCGAGCGACGTCGCGCCGAGCGCGGCGGCGACCGAGGGCATCTCCATTGAAGGGTCGCCGACGCGGACGACGAGGTCGGACCCGAGCGCGCGGAGGGACGCGCGCAGCGCGACGACGGCCTCGTGCAGCGCGCGCGCGTCGGACGGCGTCCCGTGCGCGATCTCAGAAGGGTCGAAGACGAAGAGTGGGATCACCGCTCGCGTCGTCATCGCGGCCGCTTCCGCGAGCCCTGGGTGGTCGTGGACGCGCAGGTCGCCGGCGCGGAACCACACGATGTGCGCGCCGGAGGAGGATGACGCGTCCTCGGCGTCCGCGGCGTCCGCGGCGTTCGCGGCGTTCGCGGCGGCGACGACGGCGCGCGAGGACGACGACGCGCGAGGACGACGGGCTGGCGAGGACGCGGTGCGATCGCGACGCCGGCGGAACGACGCGGCGGACGCGGACGCCGCCCCGGTCGCGGGCATCGCGGACGACGCCGTCATCGCAGAAGACGCGACGCGTCACGGTAGGGCTGCCCTCTCGAGACGAGACGTCGTTCCCGGCGCGACGCCCTCTGGCGCGGCCGAGCGCGCGCGCGTCGTGCCGAACGCGCGCGTATCTCGGAGTTGGCGTGAGTGCGACAGCTGGCAGTGCGTGTGCCTGGCAGTGCCACGGTTCAAGCAGTGATCGCCTTTCAATCTATGGGCCTCTCGCCTTTCAAATCGCTTTCAAAACGCGCGCACGGAGGGTGTCACTACGAACGCGCCGCGGCACGCCCTGTCTCTCGTACGCGCATCCCCTTCCCTTTCGAATCGACCCCACACCACGCACGTTTCCCCGCTCCACGCCGCGCTGCGCGCGCGCGGCCGGCGCGGTCGTCCGCGTCCGCGCGCGGCCTTCACGCGCCGCGTCGCGCTCCGTTTCTCGTCTCCCGTACGTCTTTTTTTCAAACGTCCGCTTACCCCCACCCCTTCGTCCTCCGAGCGCAGCCGCCCGAACGCGCTCTTCACGATGACGAAGCGCACGGAGCGCAAGAAGCGCAAGAGCGACGAGATCGAGGAGATCCATGCGGACGACGTCTCCGAGGACGCGACCGCCGCACACGTGAAAGCGCTTCTCGCCTATACCGAACGTCGCGTTCTCGTTCCCGCCTTCGGCGAGGAGGGCGCGTGCGTCTTCGTCCACCCGGGCGCCTCGTCGTTAAGCGACGACGAGATCGTCACCCGCGCCACGAAGGTCGCCACGATGGTCCAGACCCCCATCGTCGCGAAGAGATACCGGTACGACATGGGCATTCGCGTCGTCTTCGCGTCGCTCTTCACTCGTCCCCACCTCTCGTCCCCCCTAGCGTTCGGTTTTTTTCGCGACGCGAGCGCGACAAGCGAAGCCAGTGCCTGCCAGCACGTCTGTCACTTTCTCACGCGCGACGACGACGCGTCCGCAGTCGCGGGCTCTAACGGACGTCACTTACCGTGGCTCGCCGTCGTCTCTTCACCACCGCAGGGGCGACTTGATCTTGATCTGCGACGACGATGGCGTCCACGTCGTCTCATTCGCGCGCGAGCGTGGCCGCCGCGGCGATCGTCCGACGCCGCGGACGCAGCATAATGATCCGGTCGTTTACGCGCACGAGATCATCCTTCTGCTCGCCCGCCGCGCGAGGGAGGAGTCGGACGCGATGCACGCCTCGGTCGCCGATGGCGCGCGCGAGCGAAAGGGCGACCTCGAGGACGCCCTCGCCGCCGCCGTCGTGAAGGGCACGCCGACGGGCTTGTTCAGGAAGCTGAAGGACAAGTTCAACACGAAGATGAAGACCGACAAACACGGACTGTACTCCTTCGCGTGCAAATTCACGG
>MDSW01101135.1_pt1 | contig 10277 bp, 18 predicted proteins | sample 811171 | NCBI WGS metagenome assembly MDSW01 (sample SAMN05326641, study PRJNA326480) | marine metagenome | isolation source: seawater | place: Atlantic Ocean: North West | collected 2012 | reverse complement strand
TAGGTTGATGGGCTCTAGTGCAACAGGAATGGCCACAGACAAAGAGCTGATCAAAGAGGCGGGCCAAGAGCTCTGGAACACCGTCAAGAAGCTGCGTCCTGGTCTGCCCAAAGAAGCACGTTCGCAGCTGGTGCTCAAAGCCCTACTAACAATTGGCGATCTACCCGATCAACTTCAGGCTTCGATGGTTCTTGGCCAAATCGCTGATCAAGAGCCCGATGAGGTTCCGGACAAAGAAAGTGCAAAAGCCTGAGATCAGCTGCCCAGCACAGACCAACCGCTGATCAGCATCAGCACATGGCCAGTTGGAGTTAGCGGGCTGGGGCCTCGAGGTGAAGGCACTACCAGCCCTACCGGTGATACCCCAGCTCCTGCTCCCTGGGGCATACCCGGTAACTACAGCTTGAGGACGCCGTCTAACGAGAGCTGTGTCAGCTCTTACTTTCCAACAAAATCAGCGCCACCTGAAAGAGCCTCTTGCTCGAGGCTCACCAGCAGATCCAAGTGGAGATTGTGTGCCTGAAGCTGCACACATGGGGCCAGCTCAATAGAGGCTGTATCGATTGGATCCAAGATTTCAAGCGAAGGCTGAGATGCTCGCTGCCTCTGCATTTGTTGGGCCATCAAACTGCCTCAACTTTGGTACTTAATTTATAAGCCAACTCAGCGATGTGATCCACACGGGATGGATCAATCTTCAAAGAGGCGGCATCCCAGGCCATGGGGGCGAAGAGCGCACTCTTTCTCCCAAAACAGATCATGGGGTTCATATGCCAAATCGTGAGCTAACCGATCAGGCTGCCGCGGAGGTGTCACCAAAGGTGCCAGGGGATTCACAACACAAGCCATTAGTTCAACCATGTCTTCTCTCCGGCTACCTCCGGTCTAAGGCCTTCTAAGGCGTTGGCCATAGGAGAAAACACTCCCAAAAAGTCCTCAAGCTGATTTCAGCAGCCATTCCCCTAAGCGGAGAGGCGATTGATGCTTTGAACTGGTGATTTCGATAATTCGCCCGCAAGCGCCCGGTTCAGCCAGTGCATCCAGGCACACCTGCGCAACCAGTCGGCGGGGAATGCTGGCGCTCTGCTGTTGATCAGCAGCTGTAAAGACAACGCCTTCTTGCTCAAGGCGACTGTCGTCTTCACTGAGGCCACCAGGCCTGACAACAGTCCAATCCAATCCACTTTGCTCGAGCCAGCGCTCACCAAGCCGCTTCCAGACCAGGATCAAACCAAAAAGATTGAGCGGGTGTCGCCAGCGGCCCGCACAGAGCGAACTCACCAACACCACCCGCTGAAGGCCAACGGCTGCGCAAGCACTGAGTTGGGAGCGCACACCAAAAGCATCAACCTGAAGCGGACCAGCCAAGTTCAGCGACGGTCGCGCTCCGGTGGCAATAACCAGTGCCGTACAGCCGCTGAGGGCATGGTGCAGCGCCTCGGCTGTCGCAAGCTCCAACCTGAACACCTCAAGCCGCCCCTGTTGCTCAGCCTCAGCCAATGACGGGGGCAGCACGGAATTGGGGCGAACAATCGCTCGCACCACCACGCCCCGCTGCAGGGCCTCATCAACAACGCGCCAACCGGTTTTTCCCGAAGCGCCCGAAACAGCTAGTGGGCCCATCACAACAGTGGCTACTGACCTACTTAGTCAATAGCCTCGCGGCAAGCCTGCTTGTAGGCCTTGGCAATGGTTGGGTCGCTCTGGCAGAGGCGATGCCAACCGCGTCGCGTGAAGCACTGCGGCAAGATTGCCCTGCAGGCGATTTGAGCATCATCCGGCAAAAAGCGAATGCCGTCAGCTCGGGCCATGGGCATCCAAGCAAGAGCAATAGCCACAACAACCGCTGAATGCTGCATGCCCAAACGGCGCTTGAAGACCTATCCATTACAGCTCGATCAAGCCTGCTGCAGGAACCAGTCGAGGCGATGCTGACTGCTGTTCATCCAAAGGCCTGACGGAGCGAAAGGGATTAAGCCCCTCATCGCATCCAGCCAAGGCGACACCAGCGCCAAGAAACAACAAAAGAGAGCTCAACGTGAGGATTCGCATAACGGCCGCCCGAGCCCCCTCATCTCAGTACTGGTCCAACTCAAGACTTGTGAGGCAGGTCACAGTGGTCTGTGGGATGCCTCATCACAGTCGAGGAAGCCAAGCAGCAACCTGGCGCCTCACTGCGTTGAGGTCCATGCGATTCCCTATTGAAGATGTGGCTGCGCTGATGGCAGCAGTCTTAATTGTTCTGGTTGTGCTGCTCTAATGCCAAGCGCCCATAAAAATTCTGAAGGCAGAGAAATCACGCGCCTAGACAACACACACTGCAAATGAGACCTGCGCTGAAACACCCATGGGGCGGATCCAGAACCTTTGGCGCCGTGACATCTACGCGCGCATGGCACGCCTGTACCGCCTTGGCCAGCCCGACACCAAACGAATCGCTCGACTGCGAGCCTTTGGGATGTCCCAACGCCAAATTGCCAACAACCTCGGGCTGAAGCCTGAGCTGGTGAGCAAGTCGGTGGGTCGCTTCTACTCCTGAGCCAGCAACTGCCACAAACGCAGCCAGCTCAATGCTCGGGTCACGCTGACAAGACCCAGGCCAATACAAATTGGGCAGTGAAGAGGTCCCACCATTTCATCATCGCTGCACCAGCTGAGGATCGAGCTCGTTGGAATCGAGCTGTCATGGAATGGGAAAGGGGGCGATGACGTGTCCGCCCCAATCCATCGTTGCGCAAAGAATTTTTTGATGGGCCAACAAAAAAACGCCAAGACCCAGGCTCATGCTCAGGGTCTTTTCACGCAACGCTGATCCGCTGCTTCAAGTATTGAGCGGGATATGCGGCAACGATGAGGAGATGTCAGAGACCACTTACCGCAGGCTGTTGGCCGCTTGGCGCTATGAGATGGTGCGCACCAAAGACGGCGTTTTGTTCATCGGGCCGAATCACTTTTTCAGCTTGCCCCATGAACCCCAGACCAAAGCAGAGCGCAAGATCGCTATCGCCCATATTCGTGCCCTTAGCGGCTCTTAAGCCGAGAGGCCAATGCGGCGAAGCTGCCGTGATGACACACGTAGCTGCCAGAGAAAAAACACACTGGCCACAATCACACTCAGCATCGCCAGCGCAAACAATGGCGCCAAAGTCAGCGTGAGATCAATCTCCGGACTCACCAGACTGATGAAGATGATGAAAATCACCAGCGCAATCAACATGATGGCGCTGGTCAAAAGAATGATGGCTCTGGTGGACAGTGAGACCCGATGACGAAGCACGCTTTTTTCGTACTCGACCTCATCTGGGCGGATCAGCACATCACGGTTTTCAGCTGATAACTGGCGGTAGCGATCGATGATGCGCTGGCGCGTGGCCGTAATGCCATTGATCAAATTGCTAATGGCCACCAGCAAAAAAGCTGGAGCCATGGAGATCTGAATCGCCATGCTCAGATCGACAGAGGGATGATTCAAAGCACACCACTGATCTGCAGATTCAACGTGGCGTGGTGACGAGGTAGGTGTTTCTTCTTGGTGCCGCTGTGTAAAGCGGCCCTAGTAGGTATTCATCACGACTGTTTTTTCCTTTCTGACTCGTCATAACGGGTGCACCAAGGGAGCGTCGAACCTTTGGTACTCCGACTAGTGGGCGATGAGGCGGGCCTGGGAACCCGCCTTTTTCATGCCTTTGACTGCGGCAAATTGAGCTCCGCCCTCCAGTCCTCCAAAGGCCGCTCCCAGGCATCTTCCAGCCTGAAACCAACCACGCATTCAGCTGCCAAGCCCATCTCAAAGCCGCGGCTGATGGCATGCAACAGCCCCTCGAGAGGTTCGTCTTCTTGGAGGGTTTTGAGCATCCCGCCAAAGATCAACAGCACGGCCAAAGGCGAACGATTCTGGGCAAGATTGAAGGCCTGCAAACCAATTTCACCCACACCATCAACACCGAATCCAGTCAGCACATGAACGATGTCATGGGTTTCTTTAAGGCGGTGCACGATGAAGTCCTTATCGCTGATGATCGGCGCCGGGTCAATCAGGGTCTGGGGAGTGATTCCCTGAGATTTGAGCTGTGAGGCATAGCAATGGCCCAAACTGCCAGGGGGCAACTGCTCAAGAGCATCAAGATCAATGGGAGCAGGTCGCCATTGCTCCTGAATCATCGCTGCGATGCGCGGTTCACTCAGCATGTGGCGCATCATCTGAGCCGCCATCGGACTGCCCTGAACGCTTGCAGCTACTGCATAGACGCTTTGTAGATCATCAGGATGCTGCAGAAATTTGCCCAATCCAGCCAGCATCCGCAGCGATTGGATGCGCTCATTGAGGTTGAACAGCACAGAGAAAGGCTCATCAATACTCAATGCCTAGCAATGAACCCGCGATGGCAAAGCCCACTGAACGCAGTAAAACAAAGCTCGAAGGAACGGCTTGTCGATGCGACGTGCTCTGATCGCGCTCAGCTTGGGCGTTGGAATTGGGTTACTCGGAGCCTGCGGGAACAAAGCCGAAGCAGACTCCACCACAGCCTGGTGCGTGCTGTTCAGCGCAGAAGACAACAGCGCGGAATTGCCTGAGCCGGTGCCATGCCAATTCAGCCAACGGCAAGGGAATGTGACAGTGAGCTTTGATCAGCAGCTCTATGAATTTGCAGCGAGCGAACAAGGAAAGACCTACCAGCGAGACAACCACAGCACAGGGATTGGATTCAGTCGCGAAGACGATTTCACCCTTGTCGTCTTCTGGGAAGATCCCCGCCAGCAATAATCCTCGTTTTGTCAGGTAATGCTGAAGGTGTACTGAACACTGCAGAAGCTTGAGTCACAACTCAGCAACATTCGATCCCATAAGCCAGGTCGATGATGTCAGACAGTGCGGAATTACTTGATCACCTTTTGGAGGCTGTCGGCACCGTCGCTTGTGCCGCCCAATCACCCCACCATCGCGCTGCAGCCCAAAAAGCGATGGGAGAAGCGTTGGAAATCCTGCAAGCTGCACCCATTGCGCCATTGAGTGCTGTCACCAACCAGGAGACCACAGCCACCCCCCTACTGGAAAGCGGCTGGCACATTCGTGTTGTCAAGGGGCTGCCCAACCAATCCCTTGTTGAAAACGACAAAAAGCAGCCATAAGGCCCTCTTCTCGCGCGCCATGTCGCGATGTGGCGACAAAGATGTCTGTCTGTCGCAGTTGCAACAACCCAAAGCTTTTTGTCAACAAAAATTAGTGCAGCAGCGCCTGAATTCATGCAGCCGAGCATTGCCCTCTCCCTGAATCAGCATCTCGAATTGGAGCAGAGCCGTAGACATCTTGATGGCATTGATGACTTACAGCGGCTCAAGGCGATGGCCAAAGAGTTCTTATTGAATTGGCAGCTTGAGCGCGCTGAAAGCAAGCGAATCATCCATGAGCAGCTGGGCCATCAGCCTCCATCGATCTGACAACCAAGCAAGGCGCCCCCAACAGCTCCAACGGGAATCCCGATCCATCGCGCCCTGCCGCTGGTGGCGACACCACCAATGCCAGCACCAATCAAACCGCCAGCAACGGTTCCTTCCATGCAACTGTTGGCGTCTTCAGGAGGTGCCGGCGGGCTCGAGGGATTTTGGATCGCTGGCTCTGAGCTAACGATCGCAGGCGTGAGTACGAGCGAGGCGGCCAACAGCCAGCGACATCCAACACCCATGGTTCCATTCACCACTAGGCGCATGGTCTCTAGGCCATGCGCCTAAGCAAGAACCTGGTCTGAGAAGATCCTGAAAAAGGCCAATAAAAAAGGTGAAACCCAATGGATCTCACCCTCTTTTTTGGTGTTGTGCTAGCTCCCACCAGCTCCTTCGTTCTAGATCAACGAAATGCAAACAAAAGTACTCTCAATAACCATTTCATAAAGAAACTCGACTTGGCGGTCCACCAAATCAAAGCTGCTTGGGCCAACCTCCTTTTTTGGTTTCGACAGTTGAAATTCTCTGGGTTGTCCCAAGCAGCTACCCATCAACGCCCATACGTTGAGATTGATCATCTGGCTTGGGGTCTTGCTGTCACCTTCCACCATCGCAACAGACCGCGCCACTTGGGTCATGCGAGCCAAACGGGAGGCTGTGCGCCGCCATGGTGATCGCTGGGGGCTGGCCCATGACCGCACCACGATCAAATTGCTATTTCGCTGGGACATCCTCAGCCGAGAAGAGCGCAATGCAGCCTTGCAAGAGCTCAGCCAGGAGCTTCACAGCAAATGCCAGGCCAACCCTGGCATGGGGAAATTTCGCTTTTACTGAGCATTCACCGATAAGACAATCAGCACAACCACAACAGCGCCCATCACCAGTGCTACTTGCCAGATTTCTGAGTCGCCGTTCATGGCCGTTGTAGGGAATCCTTTACCCATAGCAACGGTGGAACATCCGCTGAAAGGATGCCAACCATTCACATGGCTCCCTATATAAGGAGAAGCCCTAGCCGAAAGCACTGCCGAATTCCTCGTCGCCACAACAATTCAGTCCTGAGCAATTAGCGAGCTGGGGGATGTTGCGCCAAGTCCGTCGGGAAGCCGCCATTGACCACTGTCTGGAGAGCATTCCACCCCCTCCGGCGGAGCAACTCAAAGCCATGCTTGAACAGTGGTGCCAACAGCAGCGAATCGATTCCCCACAAACACTGCAGCGCTGGCAACAGGAACAAGGCTTAAGCCCTGAGCAATGGCAGCAATTTGTAGCCCGTCGTTGGCGTTGGTTGCTGTGGTGCGAGCAAAACCTGGAAGCCAAGCTCAACAGCCATTACCTCGAGCGCAAAAGTCAACTGGATCAGGTGAGCTATTCGCTCCTACGAGTAAAAGACCAACACCTGGCCAATGAGCTGCACCTACGTGTTAAGGAAGGGGAGGCCAGCTTTGAAGACATTGCGTCTGACTATTCCGAGGGTCCAGAACGCCAGCAGGGTGGACGCCTGGGCCCTGTGCCCTTAAGCCAACCGCACCCCATGCTCGCCAAGCTGCTGCAAGTCAGCACTCCGGGGCAACTCTGGCCTCCGAAACAGCTCGAGAACTGGTGGATTGTGGTGCGACTCGAGGAATTGCACTGCACGGAGCTGACTGATTCGCTCAAGCAACGCCTGTTATTCGAGCTGGGCGACAAACATCTAGAAGAACAACTCTTGACTGCCGAAACCAAAGGCCAAGCCTAAATTTTCTCCATGCTCAGCCAGCAGCCACAACCCAAATTCAATGGCTGGCAGTCTCTCTCTGGCCTCAGCCAGGGGATGCTGCAACCGCTGCGCCTCAACCCTGGCCAAGCTCTGCACGACCGCGAGCACCTACCCCCAGGGGTGCTGTTAATCCAGCAGGGCAACATGCGTTTGTTGGGCCTGGATCAACGCAAAGAATCTTTCACGCTGCAGCGCTTTGGCAGTGGCGAGATCGTTGGTGCGGAGCTTTTGCTGCGGGGCATCTCTGGTTTGAATCTGACGGCAGCGACCGCCGTTGAGGGTTCCCTACTGCCTGCTGAAAGCTTTTTCCAACTCCTTGATCAGCATCCCGAGCACCTTCAACAGTTCTGTTCTCTGAACCCTTGGGAGCTCTGGGCAGCGGCAGCCAACCGCCAAGATCCCCGCTTCCCCTCAGCCCAAGAGCTCCTGCAGTGGGCGCAAAAAGCCTGTGACTTGAGTGATCAACCGGTGCGTCTGCTCGCTCCAGGCCCCCATGAACTTGGACTTACTGATGGCCCCTGGTTGGTGAGCAGCGACAACATCGAAGGGGAAACCCTTGGCACGGTGTTGCAAAGCCCCTGCCATCTGCAGGTGCTTGGTCGACTACCGGCCAGATTGCTCGCGCTGCCAAGTCATTGGCCTCCCCAACGGCAACTCCAACCGCTGGAAGACTCTCTTTCAGCTCCTACCGAGCCAAGCATCACCACCGCTACCGCGCCTACGCCGCAGATGCAGCGCGAAGCGCTTGAGGACTGGTACGGGCGACTGCACAACGATGGCAGCTACCCACAGCACAACGGCAAAGGTCCTGTCGAAGAACCGTTGGCTTGCTTGCGGATGCTGGCGCGTCACTTTGATCTGCCCTTCCGGCGCGATGTGCTGAGCCGAATCCTGAATGATCAACTCAAACGCAGCGGCCACGGCGCTCTACCCCTGCAAGCCATCGCGGCGGTTTGCGACCTACTCGGGCTTCGCACTGTTGGACTGCAGCCCAACAGTGCTGATCTACTCACGCGATTGCCGTTCCCCGCTGTCACCTTGATCAACGGTCATCCTCAGGTGCTGTGGCAAGCCCGCCAGCAGCAACTCCTGATTGGTGATCCTGTAGGCGGCCAGCGCTGGATCGAGGCTGGTGAGTTGCTTGCGCAAATCTCTGGCGAACAGTTGGCGGTGTTGTGCCTCGAGCGCAGCGCCAGCACACCCAAAGCGCGTTTTGGTTTCAGCTGGTTTGTGCCAGCGATCCAAAAACACCGCAATGCGCTGTTGCAGGTGGTGATCACCAGCTTTTTTGTACAGCTACTGGGCCTGTTCAACCCATTGCTGATCCAGCAAATCATCGACGCGGTTATTAGTCAGGGGAATTACTCCAGCCTCAACGTGCTGGGGACTCTGCTTGTAGCCATGGCCTTGGCGCAGGCGCTGCTGGGGTCGCTTCGCACCTACCTGTTTTCCGACACCACCAACCGGATCGACATCTCGCTTGGCGCGACGATCATTCACCACCTTTTGCGTCTGCCCCTGGGCTACTTCGCCAAACGTCCTGTTGGCGAAGTGAGCAGCCGCATCGCTGAACTCGAAAAAATCCGCAGCTTCCTTACCGGTACCGCCCTAACCGTGCTGCTCGATGCGGTGTTCTCGGTGGTCTATATCGCCGTGATGCTGCTGTACTCCGTTCCGCTCACCTTTGCAGCTTTGGGGGTCTTACCCCTGTTTGTTGGTCTGACCATGGGCGTGGCTCCCATCATTCGCCGGCAATTGCGCCAGCAAGCAGAAGCTAATGCGCGAGTTCAGAGCCATCTGGTGGAAACCCTCTCCGGCATGGAGACAGTGAAGGGGCAAGGCATGGAGCTTCCTAGCGAGTGGCGCTGGGAGCAGCTCTATGGCGGCCAAATCGAGGCGGGATTTCGCAACACCATCACCAGCACTGCTGCAGGCTCTGCCAACCAATTCCTGGGGCAAGTCTCCGGTCTGATCGTGATTTGGTTTGGCGCCATGCTGGTGCTGGAAGGGAAGATGACCCTTGGCCAGCTCATTGCCTTTCGGATCCTCTCGGGCTACGTCACGAGCCCACTGCTAAGGCTGGCCAGCCTTTGGCAAAACTTCCAAGAGACCGCCTTATCTCTTGAACGGCTCTCGGACATTGTCGATCACCGCGAAGAAATCGAAATCGCTGGAGAGAACCTTCCGCCCATTCCTCCACTGCAGGGAGCCATTAGTTACGAGAGCGTGAATTTCCGCTTTGGCAGCAGTGGCCCCCTCCAGCTCCTCAATGTGAATTTTGAGATCCCAGCAGGAAGCTTCATTGGAATCGTGGGCAGCAGTGGCTCGGGCAAAAGCACGATGCTCAAACTGCTGACCCGACTGTTTGATCCCCTAGAAGGAACCATCCGCATCGATGGCTATGACATCGCCAAGGTGGATCTATATTCCCTGCGCACCCAGGTGGGTGTTGTTCCCCAGGACAGCCTTCTGTTTGATGGCACGGTGCAGGCCAATATCGCCTTGACCCGACCGGATGCCAGCTTCGAAGAAATCACGGGAGCAGCGCAAGTGGCCCGCGCCCACGACTTCATCCAAGCCCTGCCAGGTGGCTATTCCAGTTCTGTTGGCGAACGGGGTTCAGCGCTATCAGGCGGTCAACGGCAACGCATGGCCATTGCGCGGATGGTGCTCAAGCGGCCAAGGCTTCTGGTGTTGGATGAAGCCACCAGTGCCCTTGATGTCGATACCGAACAGCAGGTCACCCGCAACTTGGCGGAGGTCTATCGCGGCAGCACCGTGCTATTCATCACCCATCGACTTGGCAGCTTGCGCCATGCCGATCGGATTTTGGTGATGCATGAAGGCAGTTTGGTGGAGCAAGGCTCCCACAGTGAGTTGATGAAATTGGGCGGCCGCTACGCCACCCTGTATCGGCAACAGGAGGCGGGGCAGTCATGAACGGCTCCAACAAAGAACCGAACAACAACGACCAAAGCGCATTGGTGCCGTTGGCGCATCAAGAGGTGCGCTACCGAGCGGCTCCCACCTGGACCAGAGCCTTGCAGTGGGCGATCGTTGGTTGCATTGGCTTTGG
>MDSW01007293.1_pt1 | contig 10279 bp, 5 predicted proteins | sample 811171 | NCBI WGS metagenome assembly MDSW01 (sample SAMN05326641, study PRJNA326480) | marine metagenome | isolation source: seawater | place: Atlantic Ocean: North West | collected 2012 | reverse complement strand
GGGGGGGGGGGGGGGGGGGGGGGGGGGGGGGGGGGGGGGGGGGGGGCGCGACGAGCGCGTGAACGAAGAGAAGAGGCTCTTTTTTCGATCGTTTCGATCGCGACGACCGTCCAAAGTCTTGCATCATCACAGCACGAACATTTTTAGACTTTAGAGATGCGTTCGCGCGAACACGAAACGACACTCCGACGCGACCACCGCCCGAACCGAGCGACGCGATCTTTTCGGCGCCGCCGCCTCCCGTCGTCACGGCGCGTACCGGTGGCCGATCGCGGCGGCGATGAGGCACCGCGCGCACCGCCCCGCCCACAGAAAAACGAGGACGTAATCGTGTACATAGTTCTTTGATTGCGACGAGCGGTCATCTCCTCACCAATCGTCTCGGGTCAGACCGAGATACAGCGTTTCGAGTTGTTTGTGAGTTTGGTCCCCACGCACTGTCTTCCAGTGACGTCGGGCCTTCATAGCTCAGTGGTAGAGCGCGTCCTTCGTAAGGATGAGGTCGAGAGTTCAATCCTCTCTGAGGGCACTTTTTTGCTTTTTTTTTGCGAGCGAGGACGTCGCCCGAGGCGCCCGCTCCCCGACGAGCCGCTCCGCGAGTCGAACGGCGGACGCGGGCGGCGGTGGTGCGCTCGAGAGCGCGGGGGGCGGGGGTGTCTGCGAAGGGTGCGAAAAATGAAACCGGGACGTTTTCGCCGACCGCGAAATCGCCGATCGCGATCGACCCCGTGCCGAGTTTGACCGGTGCCCTCCGATCAACGAGACTCGTCTCATGTACTCGTCACCCGGAAGATCCGCCGCCTGTCCCGAGGAATCGTCCGCCAGCACGAAAATTCCGTTTGGACGAGTCATCATCGGCGCGCTTTTCCGCCGCGTCCCTTGGCGCGCGAGCCGACGCCCGGACACTCCTTCGCCTCGCGCGATGGAGTGCCTGCTCGGCGCGTGCGGCGCGCCCGCCGCGCCCGACGTCGATCGCCACGTCGCGGAGCTCACCGTGCACCGCGTCGAGGTGCGCGCGTCTTTCCCTCCCTCGAGCCTCCCTCCACGCCGCTCCGCCTTATTCCCTCGGGGCGCGTTACGGCCTTCTCGCCGAGCCTCCTCCACGGCGCTTCCCCCGCACCTCCGGCTCGTCCATCGCCTCCCCCCCGCGCGCCGCGCGCCGCGACTCTCCGCGCGTCGCCGCCCGCGATACCTGACCCCCGCGCGCCCCACCCCCACCCCCCCCCCGCTCTGGAACCGCCTCAGGGCCTTCCCGCGTCCCTGGAGGACGACGCCGCGGTGTTCGTGCACGTCCGATGGACCGGCGCCGCGCGCGAGTCCATCTTCCGCCGGGTCCCCCACGAGCGCGGCGACCCCGCGCCCCTGGATCCCCCGAACGCGTCGCGGTCCCGCGAGGCGCGTTTCCGCGACTCGTTCGAGCACGCCCACTGCGACCTGACCCCCGCGCGAGGATCGAGCGACCCGGACCCGCGCGGCGACGACAACTCCGACAACTCCGACGAGAACGCCGACGAGAATGAGCGCCCCGCGGGTCCCGTCGCGTCCCGAGCCCCCGCGGACTCGGCGTCGTCGTCCCCCCCCGGGGCCCGGGGCTCGAGTGCGCACGCGTACCTCCCCTGGCCCGTGCGCATCTCCGTGCGTTCCCTCCGCGCGGACGCCAAGCCCGGCGCGCCCGGGAAGGAGATCGGGGAGGGCGTCGTCGACCTCGCGCGGTTCGCCGTCGGCCCGAATGTGGAGCGTTCCGGACCGACGCCCCGGCGGGCGAACCTCAACCTACACCCCGCGTCGTCGTCGCCGTCCCCGACGAAGAAACGAACCGCGCCCGCGACGATCCGCGTCCCGCTGGGGGACTCCGGCGCGACCGCGACCGTCAGCGTGCGCACCCGGTTCGTCGCGAGCGGCGACGCGACGCGGGCGAACGCCGCCGCGCGAGCGCTCGCGTCGGCGTCGAATCCCGGGGCGAATCGTCGAGGCGCGCGCTCGCGGCGTCCGCCGTCGCCGCCGCGGACGCCGTCGCCGGACCTCAGCGCCTCGCGCCGCGGCGGGGCGGGGTCGAAGCGGCCGTCGCTCTCGGATATCCCCGAGCCGAGCGCCGCCGCGATGGAGGCGGACGCGGCGGTCGGCGGCGGCGGAGTCGAGGCAGCGGCGGCGGCGGCGGCGGCGGCGGCGGCTCGGACGCCGTCGCCCGGGTCGGCGGCGCACCGCCGGTCGTGGAGTTGGAGCATGCAGTGGTCGACGGCGGCGAGCCCGAAGACTCGCCGCCGGATCCTCGAGGACGAGGACGCGATCGCGAACCTGGAGGACGTCGTCATCGACGACGAGATGCTCCTCACGCCCGTCGCCTCGAACGCGTCCCGGGCGGTCGAGCGGGGCCCAGAGGGCTTCGCGCGCGGAGCGGGCGTTTCGCCTGAACGCGAAGGGTCCCCTCTCGGCGAGCGCGAGAAGACGACGACGCGCGCGCGCGCGAGTTCCTGGGGCGCCTCCGTCCCCGGCGCGTCCTGGTTCAAGAGCAAGACGCTCGAGGAGCTCGAGGCGGAGAGGCGCGTGAAGGCGGAGAAGAAGGCGGCGAAGGCGCGGGCGCGGGCGGCCGCCGCGGAGAAGAGCGCGGCGGAGAAGGCGGCGCGGGAGGCGCTCGCGGCGCGGTGCGCGGCGGAGGAGGACCAGCTCGCGCGCGTCGTCGCCGAGAGCAAAGCCGCGCACGAGGCGCACCTTCCGAGGCGGAGGAGCGACGCGGACGCGGCGGCGGCGTGCGTGCTCATCACGCCGCCGGGGGCGGCGCGGGGGGAACGGAACGGCGTCGCGGCGGAGCTCGAGGAGGCTCGGCGGCTCGACGAGGTGTTCGAGGGCGCCGGAAGCGAAGACGAGAGGGACGAATCGGAAGACGCGGAGGACGACGCGGACGCGGCGGCGGCGACCAGCGGGCGGTGGCTCGCGGTCGAGCTCCGCGGCGCGCCGTCGCGAGAGGAAAAGGAAAAGGAAAAGGAAAAGGAAAAGGAAAAGGAAAAGGAAAAGGAAAAGGAAACGGAAAAGGCGGCGGAGTTGAAAACGGGCCGAGCCGCGGAGGGTGCCGCGGAGGGTGCCGCCTCCGAGGGTGCCTCCGAGGGCGCCGCCGAGGGTGCCGCGGAGGGCGCCGCCTCGGCCTCCTCGGGCGCCGCCTCGGCCTCCTCGGACGCGTCCTCCGGTGCAGACGCCGCCTCGGCCGCGTCGGACGCGTCCTCTCCGTCTTCTCGGATCCGCGCGTCGGCGTTTTTCGCGAGTTTCGACCAGAGGGGCGCGGGCGGGGAGGGCGCGTGCACGCTGTGCTGCGTCGCGACGGCGGAGTGGCTCGAGGCGAACCCGGGCCGCATGCCCACCGACGCGCTGGACGCGGACCCGGCGCGGCGCGCCGCGCTCGCCGCCGCGGCGAAAGCCGGGCGAGCCGCGGGCGACAGGGCGTCGGCGGAGGCTTTGGCGGAGGCGGAGAAGACGTCGGGCGCTTCGGACGCTTCGGGGAAGGGGAACGCGCACCACCGACGGTCGAGCTCGGGGGGATCGTTCTTCGGGTGGATGACGGGCGGGTCCGGCGGCGCGAAGTCGGCTTCCGACTCGAAAAAGCCCGAGAGCTCGAGCTCGGACGGCGGCGCGGGGGGGAGGCCTCCGCGGGGCGCGCTTCGCGACGCGGCGCCGCTCTCGTCGCCCCTCCTCGCGGAGAAGGCCTCGTCGCCTTCGCCGACGCTGGAGCTTGACGCGATCCTCGCGGGCGCGGCGCGCGAGTGGCGCGTCCTGTGCCGCGACGAGGCGCTCGTCGCGCGGTTCCCGGATAAGCACTTCGACCTCGAGACGGCGGTGCGGCTGCACCGCCCGTTCACGGCCGCGGCGGCGGCGGCGGCGGCGCGCGCCGAGCTCGACGCGGCGTCGAGGGCGGCGGCGGAGGCGGAGGCGGCTCCTCGGGGCGGCGATGGAAGACGAATCGCCGCTCGCGCGGCCGCGGAGGCCGCGGCGACGGCGGCGTCCGAGGCGGCGGACGCGGCGCTTCGGCCTTTTCGGAGCGCCGCCGAAAAAAAACTCGTCGGCGTTCGCGTCGACCACGGCGAGTCGTTCGTCGGGTTCCTCGTTCCGCCCGGGATCGCCCCGGGTGACTCGCCCGCGGTGGACGCGCTCGCCGCCGCCGCGCCGCCGATCTCGGAGATCGTCGCGAAACTCGCGGCGAGCGCCCCCGCGACGTACGTCGTCTCGTGGAACGACCATTTCTTCGTCGCGCGGTTCGTCAGGGAACGACCGACGCGCGGGGAGGACGAATCCGAAGACGACGAATCCGAGACGACGGACGCGTCCGCCTCCGCCTCCGCCGCCGACTCCGACGTCGTGGCGTACGTCATAGACTCGCTCGGCGAGCGCCTGAGCGAGGGGTGTAAGCGCGGGTACGTCCTCCGGTTCGACGCGAGCAGTTCCGAGGGCGAGCCGCTCGGCGCGGCGGCGAGCGTCGCGCGCTTCGTCGGGGACGTGCTGCCGTCTCGGCTGCTGAGGCACGTCGCGTCGGACGTCCTCGCGCACGCGGAGGGGCGGCCCGGGGCGCGCGAGCCCGACCCGGAGGCGCTCATGAGGAAAATGCAGATCGAGTTTCACAAGATCGTGCGCGTCGAGGAGGCGGTGGTCGGGGGGAGGTAGTGGAGGAGGGAGAGAGAGGGAGGAGGAGCGCGCGTAGTATTTATTTTATGTTCGTCGATTCGCGTCAAGGTTTTTCTAATCCTTCGAAGGACTGATGATGACGAACGCGCTGACGAACATCTCCTGAGATGACTGAAAGCACTCGCCCCTATCGACCGAGTTCCTGGGCGATTGGTTCTTCGCGGTGGGTGATGACTCGATTTCGCGACTTTTCGCGCGAGCGCCGAATCTGCCGCGGTGAGCTGGCGGGGTCGAGACGCGCAGACCGTCGCTCGAGGGTTCGCGCGCGCGCCCCGGATTCGCGCGGAACCCGCGTCCCCTCGCGACCGGCACGGCTGGCGCGGGGACAGTCTCCGCCCGCGCGCTCGCGTCCTGCACGAGCGACCGCTCGACGCCGTCTCGCGCGCGCGTCCACGCCCGACCCGCGCCGCGCGCGCGCCGCGCCGCGAGCGCCTCGCGCGACGCTCGGGCCGCGCGCCGACGCGTCCGACTCGCGCGCATCCATCCGTCCGTCCCGGGACGGGACCCCTCGGATGGGCGTCGTGAAGGATGACGCCCGGCGCGAAGCGCGGGCGAACGTCCTCGTCGTGAACGACGACGGCATCACCGCCCCGGGACTCACCGCGCTCGTCGAGGCGCTCGCCGCGACGGACGCGTTCGACGTCTACGTCGCCGCCCCGGACGCGGAGAAGTCCGCGTGCGTCCCCCCCTCCCCCCCGGAACCACATCCCCGTCCCGGCGAAACCGCCCGCGAGGGGGCGGAACGGTCCCGACACCGTTCGTCGGAGGAGAAATCGACTTTTTGGCGACGGTTTCTGTGAAAATCGTTCTCGCCGGTTTCATCTCATCTCCCTTCCGATTCAATCTCTCTGACGCGCATCCCCCCCCTCCTCTCCCCCCTCTCCACCCACCCTCAGAACGTCCCACGGCATCTCCATCCACGCCCCGATCTCCGCCGAGCCCTGGGACGTCCCCGGCGCGGTCCGCGCGTTCGCCGTCGGCGGCACCCCCGCCGACTGCGCCCTCGTCGCGACGAGAGTCCTCTTCCGAAACGTCCCCTTCGCGCTCGTCCTGAGCGGAATCAACCGCGGCGATAACGCGGGCCTCCACGTCGTGTACAGCGGCACCCTCGCGGGCGCGCGCGAGGGCGCCATGCGCGGCGGCGGAGACGCGATCGACGGCGGCGAAGAAGGCGGCGCGGTCGGAATCGCGATCTCGCTCGCGTCGTACAAGCGCGACGCCGACTACGCCTTCGCCGCGCGCTTCGCCGCCGATCTCGCGCTCGCCGCCGTCGCCCGAGTCCCGGGGTTCATCGACGCCATGCGCGGGAACGTGCTGAACGTGAACGTGCCCGCGATCCCGGCGGGCGCGATCAAGGGCGTCAAGCGAACGGTCCCGGGGAAGAGCTGCACGCAGCCGGACTGGATCCGAGTGCCCCCGCCCGCCGCCGCGGACGCCGATTATACCTCCGAGGGGGAAAAAAAGAATAGTCCTACTCTCGCGCGCGTCGACGACGACGCGTCCGACCGAGCCGCCGACGACGACGCCGCGTCGGGGGGGTGGATCAAGGGCAAACGGTGGTTCCGTAACATGCCCGGGGCGGCCGCGTGCGATCGCACGGAGGGGACCGACTGGCGCGCGGTGGACGACGGGTACGTCAGCGTCTCGGCGCTGGGGTCCGGGTTCGAGACGATCGGCGACGAGCGGGCGCGGGCGTACTCGATCGCGAGACGAGGTCGAGACGAAGCGCGCGCGGAGGCGCTCGGGGACCTGCTGGAGGAGGCGTGGCGCGCGAGCGCGGGGCGCGCGGGGGGCGCGGGGTGTCGAGACGCGAGGGGGGGGAGTGGGTGAGTCTAGCCTAGCCTCGCCCCGGGGCGGGGAGGCGAGCGAGAGAACGGCGGCGGACGGGGGAGGTCGAGCGATCGAGCGCGCGAGCGTCGGGCGATCGCGCGTACTCGTACTGAAATGAAACGAAAGGTAACCAACGACGCCCGCCGAATCTCGGGCGCCGAAACGCCGCCGCCTCGGATCCGGGCCGAAGGCGCGCGGGGGGGGTCTCGCGACTGGTCCACATCGAAGCGCCGCGCGACGTCCTCTTGGACGAAGAAACAAGCAGCGATTGAGCGGTACACAACTCGAACGGCGAGCGACGCGAGCTCGCCGCGCTCAGAAGCCGTTCGAGTTGTGTGCGTCCAGGACGTCGCGCCGCGCGTCGCGCACGTGGTAAGGAAAAGCGGAAGAAGTCGCGAGACCCTCGCCCGCGGGCTCTCGGCGCCGTCGCGGCGTTCGCGCGCTCCGCCGCTCCCAGACGCGCGCGCGACTGATGTGCGACTCCGCGAGCCACGAGACGGTCCGGAGCAGAATCTGGAACATATCCTGTCTGACCTCGAAACTCGTCAATCCAGCGGTGATGGACGAGTTCTTGCTCGTTGACCGTCTCGTGGCTCGCTCGGTCGCAAATGTCGCAAATTCCGTCGGCATCAGTCGCGCGGGCGCGGTATCGACGATGGCGCATCGCGAACCTTCCTCCGCCTCTGTTCAGACGCGCACACGGCACCGAGACTGTGCGGAGGGCGGCGGCTCGACGGGAAGGCCGAAAACCTCCGAAAAAAAACCCCGTCGGGTCACGCGAGCGCGCGCGTCCTCGCGTCGACGCGCATCGCGCCTCGCTCGACCCGAACCAGCGCGCGGACCCGTCCGACCGCGCAGGGTCGAGCGACGTTCGTCACGCCCGCGCGCGTTGCGTCGCGGCGTCGCGCCGCGCGCGTCGCGAAGCGCCTCGCGCGTCGAACCCTAACGCGTTTGCGAGCGAACGCGGCGGGCGTCTCGGGGAAGCCTCGCGTCGGCGTCGTTGAGCGCGCGGGACGACGAAGACGAAAGACGGAAGACGGAAGGCGCGTCGCGCGCGCGACGGCGCGACGTGAGCGCCCGCCACGGGGCGGGCGCGACACGCGCGCGCGCGCCGCCGCGCGCGCGCGTCTGCCCCTTTCCCTCGCCCCTGCGCCGCGTCGTGGCTTACGCGTTTCTCGAGGTCCGAGGAAAACGAAATCACCTTCAATATGATATCGCTGGCAAACTTTCAACACGCAGACCACACATTCCTCCGCGCCCCCCCCTCGCGTCTCATCCCTCTCCCCCTCTTCCCCCCCTCCCCTCCCCTCCCCTCCCGATCCGCTTCGCCCCCACCCCCGGCGGCGGCGCGGCGACGACGAGGCTCGCGTTCGTCCCCCCGAACCCGAAACTATTCGTCATCGCCGCGCGCAGCCCCGGCGCGCGCCTCGCCGCGAGCGGCACGAAATCCGGGCACCCCCCCCCTCCCCCGCCCCCGCCCTCCGCCGCCGCCGCCGCGACCATCCCCGGGTCGACCCTCGCGAGGTTCAGCGTCGGCGGCACGACGCCCTCCGCGATCGCGAGCGCCGCGAACGCCGCCTCCACCGCGCCCGCGGCGCCGAGCGCGTGCCCCGTCGCGCCCTTCGTCGAGCTCGTCAGCAACCGATCCGAGTCGGCGTCGAAGGCCGCGCGTCCTTCTCCGTCTCGCCCGCGTCCTCCTTCTTCCCCCCCCCTCCCCCGCGCGAAGAACCGCGCGCCGAAGACGCGCCGAAGCGCCTCCGCCTCCGCCGCGTCCCCCGCGCGCGTCCCCGTGGCGTGCGCGTTGACGTACCCCACGTCCTCGGCTTCCAGCCCCGCGTCCCTCAGCGCGTCCCGCATCGCCGCCGCCGCGCCGGCGCCGTCGGCGGGGGGCAGCGTGACGTGGTGCGCGTCGCCCGCCTGCCCGAACCCCCGGATCTCGCCGTACACCGCCGCGCCGCGTTCGACCGCGCCCTCGAGCGTCTCGAGCACCAAAACACCCGCGCCCTCGCCGATGACGAACCCGCCCCGGTCCGCGTCGAACGGACGACACGACCGAGACGCGAGCGCGTCGGCGTCGCGATACGAACCTTCTCCGTCGTTCGCGGAACCGGTTTTCGGTGGACCTTTTTCCGCTCTCGTCGTCGACCCGGGGAACATCGCCTCGGGGTCGGCCAAGGCCCTCGCCCTCGCGAACCCTGCGATGGTCGCGGCGTCGACGCACGCCTCCGCGCCCCCCGCGAGCATGACGTCCGCGTCGCCGCTTTGGATCGCGCGGAAGGCGTCGCCGACGGCGTGCGCGCCCGTCGCGCACGCGGTGGCGCACGCGCGGTTGGGCCCCCGCAAGCCGTGCGCCATGCTCACGTGCCCCGCCGCCATGTTCACGAGCACGCGCGGGACGAAGCGGGGGCTCAGCCTTCGAAGAGACCCGACCGGGGCGCGCTCGAACGCGCGGCCGGCGTCGGTGAGGTCCGCGACGTGGCCCATCCCCGCGCCGATGGAGACGCCGAAGCGACCGAGCGCGGAGGGAGGGAGGGAGCGCGGGTCGAGCGACGCGTCCGCCAACGCCTCGGACGCCGCGCACAGCGCGTACCCGACGAAGGGCGCCAGGCGGCCGCCGTCGCACCAACGCGCCTCGTCGAAAAACGCGTCGGAGTGGGCGTTCGCGTTCGCGTCGCCTCTTCTTCGCGGGACGACGGCGGCGTTTTTCGAGGCGAGGTGCTCGAACGCGGCGTCGCGTTCGCGCGGGGGGAGGTCCTCGGCGCGGATCGCGCGCACGCCCGTGGCCCCGGCCAGCAGGCGCGCCCACGAGTCCGGGGCGTTCGCCGCGAGGGGGGTCACGAGGCCGATGCCGGTGATGACGACGCGGCGCGTCGGGCGCGCGGGGGGCGGCGCGTCGAACCCCGGGGGGCGCGCGGCGGCGGAGGAGGAGGAGGAGGACGTCGCGCGGAGCGAGCGGAGGGCGGCGGTGGGATGATGATGACGATGCCGCGCGGGGGCGGGGGAGCGCCGTGGCCCGCCGGCGCGGAACCCCGCGAGCGCGCGCGCGACGCGTGACGCGCCTCGCCGCGCGCACCCCATCGGGCGCGGCGCGCGGGTCGAGTGGGCGGAGGCGCGGGCGGACGAGACGAGGTCGAGGAGGACCGCATTCGTGCGGTGGCGCGTTGTTGCTCATTTTCAGGCATTTCGGGAGGGCGTATACGTGCGGGCGCGTGCTCCTTGGGGTCGAGCGGACCGGTCGGACAGCTGTCAACAGCTTCATATTTCCAGGATTCCTCAAAATTGGCACATCGTCACTTGAATTATGCGAGGTCAAACTCGTGCTGCAGGGATCAACAGGTCCCTGGTTCGATTCCGGGTGGGCGCTGAATGAAAATTCACCTGCGAAATATCGCGGGACAATCGAAAGCCCCTCGGATGATACCAGCCCCCTAACGCTGGGGGGATTGTATCTCCGACGGCTTTCCATGCGCTTATAGCTCAGCGGTAGAGCGGTTGACTGCAGTAAAAACACACGATCGACGACTTTTTTTTTCTCTCCATCATCCATCCACTAGCGCCAGCGACACGCGCGCCGGACCCTCTGCTTTTACGGTGGTTCCGCTCGTCTCGGTCGCCCTCCTCTCCCGCGCGGTCTCCTCGTCGTCACCTTCACCCCCCCCCGTCGTCGGACCCGTCCTCCTCCTCCTCCTCCTCCGCCTCCGGGTACGCGACGAACGTCACCGGCACCATCGTCGCCGTGCCCCTCTGCGTCCCCCCGGTTTGCTGCGTGGGCCCCGTCCCC
>MDSW01123956.1_pt1 | contig 10280 bp, 5 predicted proteins | sample 811171 | NCBI WGS metagenome assembly MDSW01 (sample SAMN05326641, study PRJNA326480) | marine metagenome | isolation source: seawater | place: Atlantic Ocean: North West | collected 2012 | reverse complement strand
CGATCGATTCGAGTACTGATTTCTGGTTTCCAATTTCCTCTTGTGATCCAGTCGGCTTGCAACCAGTCACTGGTGCCTGCGTCGGTGTTGATCCTGATGCTGATCCTGTCACGAATGCTGGGATTCCCAGCTTTTGGAAGGGTTGTGGCTGGATTAAAGGGATCTTGTCTGATCGTTCGTTGTTCTTGTGTCTCGCTGACGATCAGGTTGCTCAGCTCGGAATTCGACGCCCCTTTATTGTTGCCTGGCCGGACGTTTTCGACAAGGGCTTTGATTGTGTTACTTTTTAGGATTGCAGGGTCATAATTACCCTTTGGAGCGGTGGGGATATAAAAGACGGTGTTGACCTTTTCTGTTGGTACGTTGAGTAGATCAGTGCCTTGATACTGTTTGCCTTCATAGATAAAATAACCGCCTGAATTGGAGTTCCTGAAATCAAAGGATTTGATCTTTTCTGTTTGTTTGACTTGAATCAAGTCTTGAATAGGGATCTTCTGCTTAGAAAAGCGTGCTGGAATAACCTGATCTGAGAGCGTCAAGAGCTCTGATGGCTTACTGATTGGATCTGCTGCTTGTGTGCGATCCACGAGTTGAATGGCTGGGGATCGTCCAATCAGATCCTGAGCTTGTTTGTCTGCAAAGACTGCGATGCTGAACCGTTTAGATCCCTTGTTGCCGAGATCCGCTGTGCGCATCAGTTTGATCTGAAGCGAGCCATCGCTGTTCACGGTTGCTTGTTGGAGTGGCTGGCTGAGGCCAAAATCGTGTGGCTTCGTTCCCTTGCCGGTCACCGTCCAAAACACGCTGCTGCCAGGTTGGATGTTTGTGGTGGTTGCGGGGAACGTCAGTGTTTCACCTTCTCGAAGCTGAGTCGGTGCGCTGTTGAAGTTAACTTGCTGGTCTGTGGCGTTCATTTTTTTGCCATCCTTGGTGGTGGTCGCGATTCTGTTTGGTGTTGTCTTGCCGGAGAGTGATGGGATGGTCATGATCTGATGTTGTGCGTAGAAAATTGTTTGGTGTTGAACGCGTCAAAAGGCAGTCCATACTTCGGTTTATCAACATCATTCGCTTGCAATAGTCTGCAATGTGCTGTCTTTTTTGGCGTTTTAATGTCTAGGTTTGTGATGTAGGATCCCTTGATGAAACGAAAGGAATCGTTTCAAATTTAATTTAATTTTTCTTGGTCTTTTTTGAGGGAGAGCTATTCGGCCTGATGGTTTGTCTGATGATGCAATCAAACATGTCATCTGCTTTCCCAGGTGAGTTCTCCTGACCAAAGAGATTTGTAAGCGATTGCAAATTGCTTTGGACAACCTTTGACTCAAACTGATCTGAGTTCATTCCATCAAATCTGTTGGTCTGATTTGAATCATGGCAAAAGCTGAAGCTGTGTGGATCGGCGAAGATCTCTCTTCGTTGCTTCTAATATCGTGGTTTTGCCCACAACCCTCCTTGATCTGGATCAACAAAGAGTGTGATTTTGCTCACAGGGGCTTGTCTGCTCCGTCTTGTGACTGAACAGTTGCATCGATCAGTGATCCTGACCCCACGATCTTTTTACAGCTGTAGGCATTCAATGCTGGTATGAACGATGTAGCGATGCCTTTTAATTTGATGCGTTTGACTTTGTTGTCATTGCTGCGGTGTGTTGGGTTTGGCAGATCTGCTGTTGGTTCAGTCGCTGGTTTTCTCTTCTCTGCATTGGCGCTTCAAGCAGCAGTGCTTGCCGCCGAGAAACCAGCTATACGTGTGGGTCTCGTGCATTCGCTGACAGGAACAATGGCGATTGTTGAGACAGGTTTGTTGGAAGCGGAGTGGATGGCCATTGATGAAATTAATGCTGCCGGTGGGGTCTTGGTTCGGGGGCGTCGCTACCGCATTCAACCTGTGGTGAAAGATGGGGCTTCTGATTGGTCGACATTTGCCCAGCACGCGATGCACTTGCTTGATCGTGAGCAGGTTGCTGTGTTGTTTGGTGGTTGGACATCGGCTAGTCGCAAGTTCATGTTGCCAGTGGTTGAGAGTCGGGACGCGATTCTTTTTTATCCGATCACGTATGAAGGACAGGAATGTTCAAAAAATATTTTCTATACCGGTGCTACGCCAAACCAGCAATCGGAGCCTGCAACGCGTTTCATGCTTGAGCGCTCACCGGCTGCTGGAAAACCTTTTTATCTTGTGGGCTCTGATTATGTGTTCCCACGTACATCGCATGCGATTACAAAGGGGCAATTGAAGGCGTTGGGTGGCGTTTTGGTTGGCGAACGCTATCTGCCGCTTGGCAATCTAGACGTAGCACCAATCGTTGCCTCGATTCAATCAGAGATGCCGAATGGAGGAGTAATTATTAATCATTTTAATGGCGATCAAAATATTGCCTTCTTCCGTCAGCTTTCCGCGGCGGGCCTCACACCGCGTCACGGTTATTACGTGATGAGTTACACGATTTTGGAGGAGGAGATTGATTTGATCGGCCGAGAATTCTTGGTCGGTCATTATGGAGCTTGGAATTATCTGATGTCAGATCCCTCAGCTGCTTCTCGACGATTTGTAGCTGCTTTTCAAGCACGCTATGGAGCGGATCGCATGGTGTCGGATCCCCATGAATCCGCTTACAACATGATCTATTTGTGGAAAGCAGGCGTTGAGAAGGCCAATAGTTTTGATCCCGTTGATGTTCGCCAAGCTCTTGTTGGCATCCGTTTTTCAGCGCCTCAGGGTCAGGTGAAGGTGATGCCGAATCATCATTTGTCTCAGACCGTACGCATTGGTCAGATCAGGACCGATGGCCGCTACAACATCGTTGCAACAACTGATAACCCTATTGCTCCCCAAGCTTGGAATCAGTTTGTGCCCTTTTCGAAGGGATATGCGTGTGATTGGACAGACCCGGCAAAGGGAGAGCGTTATCGGTTTTGAGGAAGCTTGGGCTTGTTCAGTCCTGAGCTGTTGTCGACTTTCCTCCAGCCTGCGGACAAGCGTCGTTGGAGGTTCGACGCTGTGATTCTTTCATGTGGGGTTAAGCACAAACAGGATTCAACTGAAAGGGCAGTGGGCCCAGCGGCACTGACGATCAATCCGTTTGGCGTTATGAGCCATTCAGCTGGATCTGGAGTCTGTACCTCGCCAGCCTTGTTTGTTCAGCAGCGCACCATAGATGGAATTTGTTGATGAAACGACGAGACGCTTCCACTGGTGATAAGTGGCCCCTAATACTGTGGCTACATGGATTTGTACAAGAATGTCGGTGCGTCCGTAACAGTTTTCACTCATGCTCGGCCAGATCGACAACCAGCCTGAGATCTGCAACGTCCTTGGCGACTCCATCACATTGCGGCTCACCACCGAGCAGACAGACGGAAAGTACAGCGTTGCTGAGTTCGCTACCCCTGGTGGTGTGGGCCAACCGCCGCACACCCATGCCTGGGATGAAACGTATCTGGTGATTGAGGGTGAGCTCAATTTGAATATCGATGGTGAGGCGACGCTTGTTGGACCTGGTGACTGCTATCAGGTCAAGGCCGGTACGGTGCATGCCCCGACGCCGAATGGTGAGTTTTGTCGTTACGTGATGGTGGGCCGGCCCGGCGGTGTTGAGTCTGTGTTCAAGGCGTTAAAGGCGAACGAAAAAGATCTTGGTGACATGAATAAGGTCGTAGAAATTGTCACGAAGGAAGGTGTCACGATTGCGGCTTGATCGATCGACAACGGCTAATATTTATTGTCTAAAAATTAATTCCACCTTTTCATTCGCATTATGAGTTCACGTTTTTTCCACGTTCACCATGAGTTTCGAGCTGGCAAGTCTGGCCAATGGTGGGAGATTGCTCAGAAAGCTTTAGCTCCAGGTGGTGGTTGGGATGAAGCTGTGAAAAAGAACCTTGAGGCAGGTTTTTACAACCATTCCTTCAATCCAATTGCACCTGAAGGTCCCGCGTTTTGCATTTGGGAAGTGCGTGATGGAATCTCCGACGAGGAGTTTCAGGCCTTTATCGATGGCCCCAATGGTCCTGATTTTGGCATTAACGCGATGATGAATATTTGTCGTGAAATTAATATCGAATTGGCCGGGAATACACCTTATCCCCGCAAATTCGCCTAAAGTTAGGTTTAGGTTCTGGGTAGCCGTGAGTTTTCTCTCGGCTACGATCATTTGTTCAAATTGAGCCCAAATCCTGTTCTGAAAGCTGCTGGCAGGCATTGAGAGGCTGAGTGAAAGACAGATCAAAACAGCATGGCTAGGACTGCATCGCCTGATCGATGATGAATGAATCAAGATGCGGGCAATGTAGTGGATGTGGAGTCATAGCTGCCAATCAGTTCTATAATGATAATTTTTTAGGTTATATTGCCCGTAACGAGTCATTAGAACTTGCTTGCAATTCAGTGATGGCCTAAATGCATCGTTAATTATTTATGCGTGTCAAGGTAATTCGTAATCAACTCTACGATTACTGGTTGAACTTATTTGTTCTTAGGATGCCTGTTTTAAGGTGGTTGCCTTCTCAATGTTGAGCCTACATGAGTGATTTGAAGCTTGCACCAATGCCTTGAAGCATATCGACATTCTTTTGAATGGAATTGAAGCGGAAATCCCATCACTATGGTTTTTCTTGTTTGAATTTGTTTGATCTTTATCTGCCTGGCATTGGCAGATAAAATACTCCAGAATGATAATTTGGTTCTGGCGCATTTATCATCGCCTCTTCTATTTAGTTTGATTCAGCAATGAATCACATTAGAATTGGATATTGCTATGATCGTAGATAGAGATTTGCTCGTGTCAAGATCAGATGAGTTGAAGGGGTGAATGAATATATTACGATCTTCTAGCTCTTGGATGACTTCTCTTTTGATGTCTTCTTCACTTTGCGGTTGCGTTGGATCAATTGCTATTGGCTCGAAGCCCCCTTTGATGATCACATCAAATTGATCGTTGTTATTGGATTTAATCGTTAAATTTAAACCTTCTTGAATCTCATTAACTCGTTTTAGATCACAGCCTGAAATGATGAGCTTCTCTCCTGATTCGTAATCAAACTGCTTGATGGTTGTGATCGATGTCTGATGATCAACGATATAGTGATCAATGCCACGACCTCCCTTCAGCGTGTCAGAACCATCCAATGCAATGAGAATATCGTTGCCACTTTTTCCGAGCAAATAATCGTCAGTACCAAATTCATCTCGATCAACCTGATCCGTTTTCCCTCCATTTAAGGTATCGCTACCACCACCTCCAACAAGCAGATCAAAGCCTGATCCGCCGTTCAACCAGTCATCGCCCTGATTACCCTCTAGCAGATCAGAATGCTCCGATCCATAGATGGTGTCATTGTCGGCGCCGCCAAACAAATGGTCAATTCCACTTCCTCCATCGATTAAATCGACTCCTTGATTGCCTTCAATCCAATCATTGCCTGAAAATCCATCTAGTTGATCATCTCCATCTCCACCGTATAACCCATCATCACCATTTCCACCTTGAATGGTATCATTCCCAGCGCGACCATCAATTAATAATTCCTCAAAAGTCTTTTTTTCGTCATGTCTCCAATGGTTAGTATCAATTTTATCATCGTGTTCAGAAAGTGCAACATCAATGACTTCAATATCATGCAATCTAATTAATGGCTCGACTGAATCATCATTTGCATTCCACCAGCCCACTAAATCTTCCGCAGAATTCTCAGCATGTTGTGCGGTAATTGGCATCGGTGAATCGATGAATGATGTCATTAATCGATCCAAGCCTTGATTGCCAGAGACTGTTGATACGATGGTTTCAAGAGAACCATCAATCTCCTTTGTGTAAATCTCACTATCTTTGTTAAATTGCACCACTTCGATTATTTCTGGATCCAGACTGAATTGGAATTCTTTAAACTCATCTTTGAGGCTGTTTGGTTGATGATGCGTTGATGGTATGGCATAAAAATCATGGAAACCATAAGCTTCGCGGAAAGTCGATTGACTTTCTCGGCGATCAAGCCCAACCACCATAATCGGTTGTGTGGTAAGAAACTGTTGAAATTCATCTGTTGTGTAGATCTCGTTAGGATCTTCGGGATTGTTTTGTTCGATAAATTGTTCCAATAACGTCTTGTAATGATGAATCATCTTTTCTCGCCATCCCCTTGGCAGGTCTGTTTCTCCTCCTTTTGGCAAAGCATGCCAAAAATCTTCACTTTTGATCGAATAATTAAGTTTATCTTGATCGATGTTTTGAAGAATCAGTTCAAAAACATCGTGATACTTGCTTCCTTGCAGATGACTGCCTGCGCCTGATGTCATTTTGTAGACATCGGATCTGGTTCTGGGGTTTAAATCCTGAAGATTGATTTTACTGGGACCAAAGGCCTCGAAAAACTCAATATTTTCAAGATTTGATTGATCTGTTAATGTCTCACTCTCGTCAACCATTACCCTCGTCTGCTTTTGTAGTTTTTCTTGAGTAGCTGTGATCTCAATAGGAACACCTAATCCTACATAAGAAACAAGATCTAGTCCTGCTCCTCCATCAATGGTGTCTTCCCCTTCTCCGGGATAAATATCGTCTTCTCCATTATTGGTTTTGATTTTATTGTTCTTAACGATAGATTGTTGTGCTCTAATGGTGTCATCTTCATTGCCTGTATATGTTGAGGTATGTTGATCAGTTTCTTCAGCGTAGGGTTGGATTAAAATATTACGTGCCCTCGGTGCATAGAATGATTGTGGTGTTTTTCGCTGAATCGTGATGGGGCCATTGGGATTACTTACTCCCCAAACCCAAGTTGAAGAACCATTCTGATCTTGCTTTTTCCATAAAACATCATCCGGTAGAAATTTATCATAGGAAGAATCGCTAATACTTTGTGTTGATAGTGCAACTTGAGCCACAGGTTGTCGCGAAGCACCACTTGAACCTTTGACATAGAGATGTATTTTGCCACTCGCTCTTTCAACTTCAAAACTGAAATCATTCGGAATCCCCTCAAAAACAATCACATCCTCTCCTAAGGTGAAATTATTGATCTTTACTTCAGTTCGCTCTTTGTCAATTTGTAAGTCAAGCGTTGCCAGGCGACTCTGATGCTTGGAGTTTAGTCGTTCTTCAAGTTTGCGCTGTACTTCTCGATTTTCTCTCAGATCTCGGACGTGTGTATTGTGAGCTTCGGCAATCTTTCTTTGACGTTCCATTTCTCCAAAGATGAGGCCTAATATTGGATCAGCAATACTTAATAATCCACTTGTGATAGGTCCTGCAAGCTTTCCTGCAGACTTCAGTAGACTTTCAACTGTTGCACCAGCATTTTTCGCTGTTTTATAAATATCATAACCCGCTTTGACTGTCTTGATTGCTGCTGATCCTCCCTTAATCATGTTTGTATTTTGAGCCGTTGCACCTGCTTGGGCAAGAGCTGATTGATGCGCTTCATTGATTGAGTCTGTGCGATCTGGTGTGGCTAATCTAAACAATTCATTCAGTGGATTGTCGTCACTAGACAAGTCTGTAAACAGATCAATGGAACGATGCGAAGTAGAATATTCAACGTTAATAATTGTTGTGTCGTTAATGCCACTCTTGTTATCAATACTCCTATTGAGCTTACTAAAGTCAACGTATTTTGTATTCATAGGTATGGAATTACGTTGTTGCACGACTTGATGCATGGAATTTGTCACTGCCTCCCTCTGTGCTTCGATGGTTAAACCTTCAAAATGATTGTTGTCGACATCATTTAACCTCCTTGTGCCGATCTCCTTGTCAATGATTTCAACATCATGGTCGGCCCGGATTGTTGAATTATTGTTTGCTTGTTCAAAGTCATAATCTTGAAAGATGGTTCTTCCTTTTTCGAGATCATCTGTCTCTGCATCAACTTCTGATCCAATAAATTTTACATTTTTGAGCACTAAGTTCTGTTTGTTTCTGCCTAACAAAGCAATCGAACCACCTAAGGCGGCGCCATTGCCTCCATGGCCTCCTAGGCCTCCATTGTCATCACCATCGTTCCCTGGCTCTCCACCATTCCATTCCCATTGATTCCAATTAGGTTTCCTTTCAGGATAGTCGGAGTCTTGACCATTTTTTCCCTTTTGAGCCAATGGACCTCCTGCTGCTCCATCTCCGGCGAATCCACCAAATTTTTGCCATCGATTAATATTGTAATTAGTTATTCCTAATGTTTTATGATAGTTCTTTTTTAGAATTGCAGCACCGCCGCCGCCGCCCCCACCGCCACCACCACCAAAACCTCCTCGCCCACCATCACCACCTCGCCCCCAATCGTTCGGATCGAGCGATGTTTGATTATTGATCAGAGCGTATCCATTTCCTCCGTCTTTTGTCTCTTGAAAACCAACCCACTTCCAAAATGCTCCCCTTCCTCCTGCACCACCGCCACCTCCAAATCCAAATTTTCCGTCGCTTCCATCCTCTCCATACGAGTAGTTTAAATTAGTTTCTAATTCCCACTTCGTGCAATAGTGGATACCGGTAAATATACTGCGAGAACAATTAAGCGTTTTCTCTCCCTTGAGGATCCTTCCATTATTGGCTACTTTTTTTTCGATACTAGGATGCATGATCTCACCATTGTTTTTTCTTTTTCCTCCGCCTGAATAGTATCCACCCATTCCACCTTTTCCACCCATGATTGTTGCCTCAATATTGTCCTCCTCCATCGAGTCATATCTGGATGAATCTCCGCCGTTATTAAATTTGTCAGGCACTCCTTGATCACTCCTGTGTTTGCCTCTGCCACCTATGGCTTGAAGCCTTTGAAAGATCGCATTTTCGATTAATAAATCGCCATGCAGGTGAACGATGCCACCACCAGCGCCAAGTCCTCCGCCTCCGCCATTAATTGCATCTCCTCCGGCCGCAGTATTTGATGAAAAATTAACTTGATTGAGCTTGAGTGATGGTGTCGACAAATTAACATCTTTTGGTGATGTCGAACGAGTGGCTGTTTGTGAATCGTGGTAAAAATAATTAATATCGCCCACTGTCAGGATTGGAGCAGTTTTGGGGGCGGTGATGTACTTCTCGTCGTCAGGGCTTGTATTTTGATTGGTCTGGCTTATTCTGACGCCTGAGTGATGGTCGTCGCCTTTGCCTTGGTCGGCATAATCATAGGGGACAAGAATAATGTCCTGAGGCGTCGAATAATTGACGATTATATCGCTTTTATAGATATTCGGTAGAGGGCTGTAGAGTTCAATTGTCCATTTATTCATCCCTTTTTTAGTTGACTTGTTGTCGATCTTGGGAGATTGACTGAATCGAATCTCGTATTTCCCCTGTTTTTTCTGCGTCTGTTGCAGAGCCCAGCGAAGTGTACCCACTAGTGGTTCAGCAGCTTCATTTTCACTGAAGTCACCATTGTTGGTGACCCTGATTATTTTTCTGGCTTCAGATTGTTTCGCTTCAAAGCATTTTTTGGATTCAGGATCGCAGCTGATACGATCGATGTCCTCGGCAAGCTGTTCTAGGGCAGACTGGTTCACTGACATCTAGAATGGTTGCAATGATTACCTATGAATAGCCCTCTCAGAGGGGAAGGGATCAGCTTAAGCAAAATTCTATGCATTTGATTTGAGATTTGTGTCTCGCTTAATCGCTTTCGTGTTTTTCATGGGCCAGTGGTCATCGAGCTTGAATTTCTTCGTTGCTGGCGATGGTAATCGCGTGGCAAGTTGTTGGTATCACATCAACTTTTAACATGAACATGTCTTTACATACATAGCTGAACAGCTCTCTAGGCAATTAGAAATGTTTTGGCCTGTGTATCCAGGAGATGAGTGAATCCCTAGATGAGATGACCCCTATCGAAAGGCGGTCTTTTGACCGCCTGGTGAACTTTACAGATGCCGTTGTTGCGATTGCAATTACTTTACAATTGCTTCCCTTAGTTGATATTAAACTTCCAAAGGGTGATGTTTCCATGCTGAACCTGCTGGCCGATAATTCATCGCAAATTATTGCATTTATCCTTAGTTTTGTTGTTGTGGCGATTCTCTGGGTCAAGCATAATCAGGTTTTCAATATTTTAAAGAAATCAGATGCTGTGATCTTTTGGCTCAATATTGCTTGGATGATAGGCATCGTTTTTTTGCCATGGCCGTCAGCCATGTATGGTTCTTTAAGTGATGATCAATATGTCAGCCATCTTGGTTTTGGTTTGCTCTATTGGTGGACGCTTGCCGCCATTAGTGGGATCGGCTGGTTGATTGCTCGCTATGCGTGGTCTAAGCCTGAATTGCTTGAACCATCTGCATTACATGATCTTCAT
>MDSW01120979.1_pt1 | contig 10280 bp, 15 predicted proteins | sample 811171 | NCBI WGS metagenome assembly MDSW01 (sample SAMN05326641, study PRJNA326480) | marine metagenome | isolation source: seawater | place: Atlantic Ocean: North West | collected 2012 | reverse complement strand
CCTCCCCCAACTCTTGCAAATAATGCTATAGATGATGCGCCAAATCCAAATCCGGCAATAATGTTAGTAGCAGATGCAGCTCCAGCAATCTGATCAAAAATTACCCACAATAAAGTTACCCCTAATAATCCAACTCCAACTACAGTAAGCCCCATTACACTTCCGGTATTAAATGCAACTCTTAAGGCTTGATTAAGACCTCCTTCGGCAGCTTCAGCAGTTCTAGAATTTCCTCTTACAGCAATATTCATTCCAACAATTCCGGCTATTGAAGAACCTATTGCTCCAGCTAAATAAGATATAGCTGTCCATGGGCCAGAATTTTCATTAAAGCCACTCGCATTAAAAATATTTAAATCAACTACAAGCCAAAGAACCACAAACATAGCTAACACAAAGAATGACAATATTGTGTATTCTTTTTTTAGGAAAGCATAAGAGCCTTCTTGGATAAGCCCCGCTATTTCAGCAAGTTCTTTATTTTCAACTTTTCTTTTAACAACACTCCAGAAAAAATAAATAGCCGACAGCAATGCGATCCCAGCCGATATTAGTACAATTAAAATTAAATTATCCATGGTTTTTCCTCGCTTTTAATTATTTAATTCTTCTTTTAAAGAATTAATACTTCTCTCTAGTTCTTTTCTTTCTAAGGCAATTGTAATGTCTCCCCGCGTTCTTTCCACTACACTTCTTAATTGATCTGTTGTTCTTCTTAAACCTGTTGTCACACCTTCAGGATAATCAACTGATTCTAAGACATCCACTACTTCATTCATTATCTCTAAATATTTTTCAGATTCTGAAACATTGTTTTCTCTAATTTTGTCTAAAGCTGACCTTCTTAATTCGCTTGCTGCTTCAGCCATGCCTTTTAGTAAAGAGCTGGGAGAAAAACTATCAATATATTTTAAAGGTATTATTTTATTTGAAGTAAAAGATATGAAAAATATTGCTTCGCATAGCTCCTTCTCTCCATCAAGCAAAAAAGTTGAATTCATATCAGAAGAGTGCTTAATTATTTTTGGTTTTACAGATTTTAATTTTTTTATACCTTCGTCAATTAATTTTTGTGATTCTTTATACTCACCTCTGTGAGCCGCTCTAATTGACCTTGATGAAATACCAATTATCTCCCTAGATGTTTTCAGACCTATTTCTCTAGACTCATGAATTTTCTTAAACAGTAAATTACTTGATTTCGTAACTTTTTTTATTAAAGCTAAAGATTTATTTTCCATATTCTTTCATAATTTTTTTTATTTCTAATACTTCCTTTTTAGGATTTTTTGCTAAAGTCACAGCACTTGAGATACAAAGAGAATCAGCCCCTGACTCAAGGACACTAGGCGCCCTTTCTTTGTTAATCCCACCTATTGCAACAATAGGTAAATTAAATTTAGTATCTTTAAGATCTCTTATAACATTTATTGACGAAGGTATTGTATCTTTTTTAGTGATAGTTTCAAACAAACTTCCTATAGCAATATAATTAATTTTAAGCTTGCTAGATAAGAAGGCTTCTTGAGTGGTTGCATTTGAATTGCCAATTATAAAGTTATCTCCAAATATATCCCTGCATTCATTTACATCCATATCATCTCTGCCTAAATGAATACCATCTGGCTGGACTTCAATAGCTACATCAACTCTGTCATTAATAATAAAATTTGAATTATTTTCATTACATAATTTTTTAATTAAATTTGCCTGATCTATAGCCTCTTTGTCATTTGAGGTTTTATTTCTTAATTGGATTGTATCTGCTCCAGCTTCAATAATATCTTTTGCAAGATGATAAAGATCTGATTTTCCTATATTGTTAGGATCAATAATTATATACAGGCCTAATTTTTTCATATCAGCAGATTACTTATAGGCTTAAATGATTTTCTATGTATTTTGCTAACCCCTATAGAACTAAGAGATTCAATATGTGCTTTAGATCCGTAACCTTTATTGCTTTCAAAAAAATAACCAGGGTACAAATTATTATAAATCTTAGTCATCATTTGATCTCTGGCAACTTTTGCAAGAATTGATGCAGCCGCCACAGAAACAGATATTGAATCAGCTTTATTAAAACCAATATTCTTTTCCTTTATATCTAAGTTTATGGAGTCAATTAGAATAATATCAATATTAGTTTTTAATTTATTTATTGACCTTTTCATTGATAGTTTTGTTGCTTCCACAATACCGTAAATATCTATTTCTTCATGTGATGCTGTCCCAATTGAAAAAATAGAATTTGAGTAAACTATTATCTGAAATTTATTTAATCTTTCTTTTTCAGATAATTTTTTGCTATCGTTAAATTTCTGAGGATTCCCTAACAATAATTTTTTATCAAGAACAATAGATGCTGAAACTACAGGGCCGGCAATTGTCCCCCTTCCTACTTCGTCAATACCAACGATATTATGCATTCCTTTATCTAAAAATTTTTCTTCAATAAGAGAATTTGGGAAATCAGGAACTTTTAGAGCGGAAATATAATTTTTAATATTATCTACGATGTTAATTTGACTGCTCGCGCTGATTTATTTTCATTAAATGATTTATCAAATTCTATAAAACCACCACCTAAAACCATATTGTCTTTATAGAAAACTAGAGCTTGGCCAGGCGTTATTGCTCGCTGAGGTTCATCAAAAATAAATTTTATGTCTCCATTTTCTAAGTAATTCAATTTGCCAGAAGCTGGAAAACTTTTATACCTAATTTTAGCTTTTAATTTGATGTTTTCTGAAGGCTTTTCTCCTGAAATAAAATTAACTGATGATAAACTGACATTTTTTTTCATAAGTTCTTGAGAAGGTCCAACTTCAACATTATTAGTATCAGAATAGATATTAGTTACAAATATTGGTTTTCCGCTAGTTTCAATTCCTAAGCCTTTTCTTTGCCCAATAGTGAAGTTATGTATTCCGGCATGTTCGCCAAGAACGTTCCCAGATGAATCAACAATATTTCCTTCAGTATTTTTTACTTTTTTATTAATATATTTTTTATAATCTCTATCGGGAATGAAGCATATATCTTGGGAGTCTGGTTTATCTGCATTAATTAATTCAAATTCTGATGCAATTTCTCTTATTTTATTTTTAGAGTATATTCCAATTGGCAGCTTTAATTTATTCATAATTTTTTGATTTAAATTAAAGAGAACATAACTTTGATCTTTAGTTTCATCTTCACCTTTTACAAGTTCAAATTTGCCATCTTTATTTAAAATAGTTGCATAATGACCAGTCGCAATATAATCAGCTTTTAAAAATTCAGCTCTTCTAAGCAGGAAGTCGAATTTAAGTCTGTCATTACAAGCTAAGCATGGAAAGGGGGTCCTTCCTTTTTGATACTCTGATACAAAATAATTAATTACGTGCTCGTTAAATTCTTTTTCAAAGTTTAAGAAATAGTGCTTTGCTCCTATTTTTCTACAAACTGATCTTGCATCCTCTACATCATCTAAAGAGCAACAACTTTTATTTAGCTTAGAGGCATTGTTGTCTTCATAAGGAAATAACCGCATAGTTACTCCAATAACATTGTATCCTTGTTTATGTAGTAATAAAGCAGCAACAGAGGAATCAACACCTCCGCTCATCGCTACAACAACTGTTTTATTATTATTTGAGTCAGACATTTTATACAATCTTAATTAATATACACGAAAGGTTTATAATTTATATATATGGGTAAGTCAATCTTATTAGAAAAAAATGCAAGAAAAATTGCAGATATAGCTTCAGAAAATTTAGGAGAAGAAATTATTTTATTGGATACAAGAAAGATTTCGGTATTTTCCGACTATTCCATTTTAGTAACTGGGCAAACTGATAGGCACCTTGAAAATTTAGCTCAAAAGATAATGCGGGCTATGAAAAAAGACGGTAAAAAAATTCATCATAAAGAAGGAACTGGCAAAACTGGGTGGATACTACTAGATTATTTTGGCCTTAGCGTTCATATTCTTTCAAAAAGAAGCAGAGAAAACTACGACTTAGAAGACTTGTGGTCTAATGCAAAAGAAATAGTTAGGCTCCAATAAAAATTATTCAATCCAATTATCAATTGATCTTGGGTAATTGATAATTTCATCATCGTTAAAATAAAGCGATATTTCTCTTTTAGCATCATCTATATTTGCAGAACCATGAATAATATTTTTTTCCACTGTTAGACCAAAATCACCTCTTATTGTTCCGGGCGCAGATTCCAATGGATTCGTTGCCCCCATTGTAGTCCTTGTTTTTTTAATTGCATCTGGACCAGAAATAACAATTGCTACAACCGGAGATGAGGTAATAAATTCAATTAAGCTCCCAAAAAAAGGCTTTTCTTTATGTTCTTGATAATGTTTACCTGCTAACTCATTATCTATTTGGATGAGCTTTAACCCAGAAATTTTTAGACCAGTTGATTCAAGCCTAGAAATAACATCACCTATTAAACCACGATTTACTCCATCAGGTTTTATTAAAACTAAGGTTGATTCGGTTGTCATTATCTCTCCTTTTTTTTTGTTATATTTGGTGATCTTGAATAAATTGGGTTTAAGTCAGAATATTTTTCTATCTCATTTTCTGACTCTATCCTCCTGATTAATTTTAAAATATGTTCAGGTTTTCTATAACTTCGATCAGCATATTTGAAACCAGAAAAATTTTCAAAAATTGAAGATAAATTTTCTCCGCAAAAAAATGTATCTTCACTAAATATCTTATTTATATCATTTACATTTACTATTCCATCAGGCTCTCTAGTATTTATATTGTTAATATTTTTCCAGCAGAAAGCATCAAATCCGGCAGGTATCAATGCGACTAAATTATTTATATAATTTGAATCTTTGTGGCTTTCTAACTCAATTTCAAAAGTTGGCATCCCAATTATCTTAAGATTATTATTTTTTGAAAGCCCTAAAGATAGACTCATTCCAACTCTTATTGAGCTAAATCCACCTGGGCCGATGGCAACTGCAATGCAATCAAAGTCAGTTTGATTTAAATTAGTCTCATTAAACCCGTTTTTTATGGAATCAATTAATTCGATGCTGTGGTTATTTTTTGATGTCCAGCATTTTTCGTAAAGTATTTCATTTCCAGAAAAAAAAGAAACTGACACATTCTTAGTTGACGTATCTATGGATAGAATATTTTTCATAATAATTTTTCTAAACTTTCTTTGGTATTTGTTTTAATAATAATTTTTCTTTGACTGCTTAAATCTGTATGTTCAAGCATAATCTCTAAGTCGGGCTTTGGGAGGTATTTTTCTCCAATCTCAGGCCACTCAATTATTAAATTCCCATTTTCGAGGTATTCTTCAAGTGCTAAATCAAATATTTCCTCAGAATTATTAAGTCTAAAAAAATCACAATGATTTATGGAAATATCACCAAAATAAGATGTTACTAGTATAAAGGTAGGACTTTTAGCTAACTGAGAACATTTATAAAATTCAGTTATCCCTTTGACTAAGGTAGTTTTGCCTGCACCTAAAGAGCCTTTTAGGTAAGCAATTTTTCCTATACCAATAAGTGGAGCAATTTTAATCCCTAACCCTAATGTTTCTTCAGGGGAATTAGTTATTATTTCTTTAGAAAAACTATTCAAAATGTCTCCATTGTTTTAAGTTAGGAGAGTATTTATCCCCTCTCAGATTATAGGTAATTTGATTTGAACTTATCTCTTTAATTTCTCCTATAACAGTTATTTGATCAAGCATATCTTTAGGTAGATCGTTAAATGTGAATAAGAGTTCAAAATCTTCTCCTCCATTAATAGCCATATCAAAGTAATTATTTGGAAAAGCATTCTTTAATTCATGAGAGATAGGCATATTTTCAACTTCTATTGATATAGAAACATTACTAGATTCGCAAATATTAATTAACTCCGCATTTAATCCGTCGCTAATATCTGTACAACAATTTATATTATTAGAGAACAATCTTCTTGCTAAAGATAAATTAGGATATGGCTTCAAGTGTTTAGAAATAAGATATAAGTCTTCATTTTTATTTTTTTGTAAACTCAAAAATCCACCTAAAGAATCACCCAAAAAACCGCTTACTCCAATCTTGTCTCCGGGAAGAGCATCATTTCTTGTCATACCTCTTTTTCTGTTTTTCCAATCAAAAAAACCAACAGCAGATACGCTTATGAATAATTTTTCTGACCTAACAATATCTCCTCCAACAATTATTGCATTAAACTCATCAGAGCATTCTTTAATGCCAGTTATTAGTTCCTCAAAATCTTCTATCCTGAACTCTCTATTTAATCCTATTGAAACTGTAAAGTATTTTGGCATCGCACCCATAGATATAATATCGCTTACGTTAATTGCTATGCTCTTCCATCCGATATTTCTGAAGGAATAATGGTCAATATTAAAATGAACATCTTCTACTATTGCATCTGAACAAATTGCTAAAGGGCCTCCCTCCACATCACCTTTTACAATAGCAGCATCATCACCAATGCCAATCTCCCAACCAACTGCTTCATAATTTGGATCTACAATATTTTTAATAATATTTACGAATTCTTTTTCTTTATCCATTTATAATCTATAAGATATATTAGAATTTAATTTAATTATACTTAAATAGGAGACAAAAATGCCTACAATTGAAGTTAAATGGTTTGAAGGAAGATCCACTGAACAAAAAGCAAAATTAGCTAAAGCTATTACTGATGTAGTAGTTGAGATTGGTGAGACTACTCCGGACGCAACACATATTATTTATCATGATATTAAAAAATCTGATTGGGCTCAGTCAGGAAAATTAGTTTCAGAATCAAAATAATGAACGAAACTCCATATAAAGGCCTCAGCATGATCATTATTACAATTTTGGTTTCTCTGGCTTTGCTTATTTATATAGGAGCAGATTATTCAGAAAATAGAATTAAAAACAGGGTTAGCGGTAATAATTCCGCTGATGTGTGGTGGGAAAGGAGTTTTATATTAGTATGTCCGCTTCATTAATTAAGAGATTAGATGAAAAATATCAGCTGCGACATTTTGCCTGGGTAATAGTAATAATCGCATCTATTATTCAAATGGTGGGAAGCACCATCAGAAATGTATTCGGGGTTATGGTTGATCCTATGTCTCAAACCTTTGGTTGGTCTCAAGGTCAAATAGGCCTAGGATATGCAATAGCAGCTTTATGCACAGCTCTTTTTAGTCCTATTGCAGGAATAATGGGAGACTTAATGGGCGCTAGAAAAGCCATGGCTGTTGGAACTGTGCTCTTTCTTATAGGTATGATTTGGACCGCTTCGGCTTCTTCAATAATTGAGTTTTACATTTCATATGGACTTGTCCTAGGAATTGCTCAGTCAATATATTTAGTTCCAATAGTGCCTGCAGTTGTTGGTTGGTTTAAAAGAGGGACAGGTATAGGCACAGGAGCCATGATGGTTGCATGGAGTATAGGGCCAGCTCTTTCCATTCAAGCTCTGGCTATATGCTTTGAATATTTTGGATGGCAAAATACTTTTCTAATATTTGGAATATTAGGTTCTATAGTAATAGCAATATGCCTGCTGTTTTTTTATGACTCTCCAGAAAAGAAATCCAGCCTTCCTTATGGTTGGCTAAGCACAGATGATAAATCAGAGATGAAAGGGATGCTCTGGAATTCCAACAATCAAAAATTGATTTATAAAACTGACAGCTTTTGGCACTTAATAAATATTCATTTTTGGGGATGTGTTGGCCATTCTGTAATTTTGGTAGCTGCTATCCCAATGGCGGTTAACCAAGGTATAAGCTTAGTGACGGCTTCTGGTGTTCTGAGCATAATAGCTATTACAAGTATTTTGTCCCGTTTTGCAGCTCCTATAATTGGTGATAAATATGGCAGCAAGCCAATAATTTTTCTTTCATTTTTAGGTCAAGGGCTATCAGTTCTTCTTCTTTTAAATGCAACGACAGTTTTTGATTTTTATTTATTTGCTGTCTTGTTTGGCCTTCCTTACGGAGGTGAAGGGACTGTGGTTCCAGTAATAAATAAACAGTATTACGGCAGATTTCCTATGGGCACAACCTATGGTTGGCAACTCTTTGGTGCAGGTATAGGAATGGCAATTGGGGGATTAATTCCTGGAATAGTATTTGATGTTACTGGAGGGTATGTTTTTGCAATTTGGGTTTCAGCTATATCTAGTCTTTGGGGAGCAATTTTGGTATTAATGTTAAGCAATACAAAAAAAATGATTGTTGAATACTCCACATAATATAAATTTCTAGATATAATTCTTCAGCGTGGCCCGCTAGCTCAATGGTAGAGCAATTGACTCTTAATCAATAGGTTCTCGGTTCGAGCCCGAGGCGGGTCACCAAATAGATCTCATAATAATTTAAAAAAGTTACTTGCCTTCTCTATCTTTTTTGGATTTATTAAATTGAGGAATATCCTCTTTGTAAAAAATAAAAAATAATATTGGAGATGCAATTACAAGCCATAACCACCATCCGTCTTGAATAGCCATATAAAGCGCATAACTATAGACAATCCAAAATAAAATTCTAGTTAATATTTTTTTATTAAATTTCATATTTTTCTACTATATTCATCCAAATTTATAAAAAAAGTTAATGTTTTTATAATCTTAAAAATCTCTAATAGAAATAAAGAACAGAGCCAATAATTTCTAAGCTATTCGTTTAATTTATTAATTATAACTTCACAATTTCTAAACGAACCTTCTGATTCCCATCCAGCGCAAAGCATAACCATATTTCCATATATTACATAATCTGCATATTTGACATGCATACAATTTTGAATGTCATGAGCTATATTTGCTGTGCCACCTTTACTTACTGTTCCATGAGGATTTCCGGCGCAGCTTCTAGCATCTTTTACCCCTTCCTTCCATGTTGCAGCATCCTTTTTAAGTATTGCATCTTCTCCAGTCCTTTCCTCTGCGAAGCTAGTTCCAAATTCAATTGCATCACTATGAGAATTATAAAAACGAATTTCATAATCTATTTCTGGAATACCTTTAACAAAACCATAATAGGCACTAGTAGCGTTTGTTAATCCTTCAACCTTATATTCTCTAGATTTTTTAAAGCCTATTGCACTTAGAGACTCAAATGAATAGATAGTATCTGTAGGGGTAATCTTGTCAATTAATATTTCCTCAGGTTCTGGCGAACATGAAGCAATAAGCAAAATGAAAAATACAAAAATAAAAATTTTTTTAAAAGTCTTCATCTAAAAATATTATCAGAATTTAAATAAGTTTTAAAAAAGGTGTACTTATAATCTGGGATATAATTTAAGTTAATTAATGGTTTATTGATACAAAAATTAAAGAAGCTAGGCTTATTTTTCAAATTCTTTAATTTTTACGATAATATAACTATATGAAAATATTAATATTAAGTTTAATCAGTATATCTTTGTTTTTAGGATGTGGTTCAGGCGAGGACACAGAGACTATTCCTATAGTGGATCAAGTCACTAATGTAGATCAAATTTTTACTATAGATGATTTTAAAACAGTAGGATTTAAGAAGAGCAAAGAATATAAAGTTGATGAACTTCCAGGGGCCACTTCAGCATTCTATGGATTTATAAAAAACAAATTAGATCCGGATGATCAAAAAATTGATTATGAAATTAGGTTTTATGCTAATCACTCTGATGCAGTTCAAATGGGAACGGAATACGTTGAAAATGCAACCGGCGAAGATGGGTGTATAACTAAAGATTGTGCATTGTGGACACCTGATTTAAAGCATCGTCAGTTTTTAGCTGAAAGACTTGGGAATACACATGCAGGAAATGGTCAACCAAAACCAAAATATCTTACATATGTAATTTATGGAAACATGATAATGATGTGCCCTGGGTATAACGATGAAGATTCAAAATTAAGGTGCTCTAAAACGTTATACGATGTGGTTCCAAGCGCAAAGCCTGTTGTAGCAGAGTAATTCTATTTTATACTGCTAGCAGCCTTATCTAAAAATTTTCTAGTATCATTTTGATCCTCAGTTGCTAGAGGCTCCATAAGAATAATTAGATTTCCATGTATTTTGAATTCTGTATACATAGGCTCTCTTCGCACACATGCCATCCAACTAGGTTTCATAAGGCCTGAATCATTCAATTCTTCTATAAATATATTTTTATTTAAAATAATAGAGTTTTCAAAACCTAAATTATTTCTAAAAGACTTAAAATAAACTGAGGAAGAATTTGGTTTATTTTGTTTGTGTCCTCTGCATTCTGTTTTTTCAACTTT
>MDSW01096944.1_pt1 | contig 10280 bp, 10 predicted proteins | sample 811171 | NCBI WGS metagenome assembly MDSW01 (sample SAMN05326641, study PRJNA326480) | marine metagenome | isolation source: seawater | place: Atlantic Ocean: North West | collected 2012 | reverse complement strand
CGGCCGCGTCGCCACAAAAATGCGGACATTGTGCGAAAGCAGCATCAAGATGAAGCCCCGAGCGCATGAACGATCTCCGCCACCCGCACCGCGGGCGTGTCGGCTGCCAGATCAATCGTCACATCGCCGAAAACGATGCGGAGCACGTAGTCCGATCGCGGTGGGGCCTCCTGAGCCCGAGCAGCAGACGGTTCACAAAGCACGAGGGGCGCGAAGGCTGTCGGTTCTTCGGCGGTCTTCGCGGCGGGCAGGATCAGCTTGCCCTGCTTGGCCAACCGGCGCCATGCCGAAAGATGGTTCGGCTTCACGCCGTAACACGCCGCCACGCCATTGACCGTCGCGCCCGGCGCCAGCGTCTCCGCGACGGCCTGTGCCTTCACCTCATCCGGCCATCGACGTTGACCAGACGCATAGATCTCGACACCCAGAGATTTGAGAAACGAATTTGTAGCACACATTGCGAAACGCACTCCCAAAAGTGAGATGCGTATCAAATCGCAACCAGTGTGAGGTCTGGCAACGTGGGGCGCAGACGGCGCTTACGAACAAAGCGACTAAAGTTCCTTTAATCAAACGGGGTGTCGAGCCGGCATGAGCCGCGTATGCTGCCGTCCCTAAGAGAAGTAACAACGCCGCAGATCTAGAAGAAATTTGCCTCCTTTGTGTCTGTATCCCAATCGTCCAGAAAAACATTGATAGCAAAACATAGATCTGGCATGCGGCGCGAGCTCGATTGTATCGGGCAGTAGTAATTTGTCATTTTGATACAATCGGAGACAAAACGGCCTCTGACGAGCTGAGCGATTATCCAGTAAAACAAGACCATGTCAGAAGCAGCGCATATTCTGGTCGTCGATGACCATCAGCAAATTCGGGATAGCGTAACGTGCTTTCTCGAAAAGAATGGTCTTAGAGCATCATCAGCAAAAGATGCCCGCGAAATGGATGTAAAGTTGTCCAATGGCCATTATGATTTGATCGTGTTGGACGTGATGATGCCTGGAGAAAGCGGATTGTCCGTATGCCAGCGAATTTCAACAACACGTAAATTGCCGATCATCCTTCTGACTGCTCTTGGCGAAGATACCGACCGGATTGTCGGACTTGAAATCGGCGCGGACGACTATCTTGCCAAGCCGTTCAATCCGAGAGAGCTTCTCGCACGCATTAAGGCTATTCTTCGACGGGCAAACCAGCAGGAGAAACATGGAGGTGGGTTCGCCGGCAAAAAAATCCGCTTCGCGCATCTGATCTTGGATTCTGATCGTCGATCGTTGGTTGACACTTCAGGTGGCGAAACACCACTGACGACAGCGGACTACAAGCTTCTGATCGTGTTGCTGGAAAGAGCACGTATCGTGCTCAGCAGAGAGCAGTTGCTTGACCTGACAGCTGGAAAGTCCGCGGGCCCGCTTGACAGAATAATTGACAATCAGATCAGCAGACTAAGACGTAAGATTGAGCCCGATGTGCTTCGACCGAGCATAATAACAACCGTTCGATACGGCGGGTATTGCCTGTCCGCCGACGTCGAGGTGCTCGAATGATAAAGTGGCCGTTCAACACACTGATCGTTCAACTGACATTGTTGGTGATTGCCGCTTTGACCGCGGCCCAGGTGATTAGTCTTTGGTTGTTTGCAGATGAAAGAAGTCTCGCGATTCGGGCGGCGCTTGGATTTGAGGCAGCCGGAAGAGCGGCAAATGTTGCGCGGCTGTTGGAAAGCACACCGTCAGAGTTGCGGCCAGCGATTTTGGGAGCTGCAGATTCTCCCTTGGTTCGATTCGATGTTTCAACGAAGCCAGAGGTATCTGTTAGTGATTATTCAGACGGTGGTGTCATTGAAGCGCGTGTTCGCAAGCTTCTGGGAGACGGTTACAGTAAAGACATTCGAGTAGAGCTCCGGCAGATTGAAGGCAAGATACTTCCGCTGCCGCATTTGTCGGCAGAAATGGCCGAAATGCACAAGGCTATGATGCGGGGAGAGCTGTCGGCGGTTGAAATGAATCTGTCGATCGCCCTATCTGAAGGTCAATGGCTGAATGTGGGTACGCGCTTTGAACGCCCGCCACTGCAGTGGCCGTTTTTCGCCACACTGACCTTCGCTCTGACGGCTGCCCTAATTTTGATGGTCGTCTTCTGGTTTTTGCTCGCTCGCTTGACCGGGCCCCTGAGAAGACTGGTCTCTGCTGCCGACAAGTTGGGGCGCGGTGAAGAGGTCTCCGAACTTCCGGTTGCCGGTCCGTTGGAAGTGAAAAATCTTACCAGGGCGTTTAACCAAATGCAGGATAGGTTGACCCGGTTTGTCGCCGATCGGACGAAATTGCTGGCATCTCTGGGCCATGATTTGAAGTCCCCCCTCACAGCGATGCGCGTCCGCGCGGAGATGGTTGACGACGAAGAAACACGTACAAGCCTGGTCGCCTGTGTGGAGGAAATGCAATCTATGGTCGAATCAACCATAACCTTCGCACGAGGCCTCATAGGCTCGGAGAACACACAACTTATCGAAGTCGGAGAGACTCTAAGTTCGCTGCAAAAAAACGTTGTGGAGCCTTTCAGTTTCGAAAAGGACCGCGAGGTTCACATCCGTGTCCGTCCCTTGGCCTTTAGGCGCGCTTTACGAAATCTAATTGAAAACGCTCTCCGTTACGGCGGAAACGCCAGAGTGAACTACGAGGTTCAGGACCAAACTCTGCTGGTCAGTATTGAAGACGACGGGCCGGGCATACCTGAAGTCCAGCTGGAACAGGTTTTCGAACCGTTCTTCAGGCTAGAGGAATCAAGGTCACTTGAAACCGGCGGTCACGGCCTTGGCTTGTCCATTTCTCGGACCATCGCGCGTTCTCATGGTGGAGACATCTCGCTTTCAAACAGAGAAGGCAAAGGCTTGGTTGCCCAGTTAAGAATTCCGCTTTCCGAAGATTCTCTTACGCCAGAGCTGAAGGAAAGTGCAGGCAATGCGGGATTCGTAAAAACAGGATGCTGACATGACACCTGAAATTGGTCATTTTGCGCTGGCCTTGGCGCTGGCACTTGCACTCGTCCAGAGCATCGTGCCGATCGTAGGCGCTGTGCGGGGAAATCTGATATGGATGCGGACAGCCCGCTCACTCTCAATTGGTCAGGTTATCTTCACATTAATGGCCTTTGGCGCCTTGATGCAGGCATTCATCGTCAGTGATTTCACTGTTCGCAATGTTGCAGAAAACTCCCATTCACTTAAACCACTCCTGTTTAAAATTGCGGGTACCTGGGGTAGTCACGAAGGTTCGCTTCTTCTGTGGGTCCTTATCCTGACAATATTTGGGGCAGGTGTCTCTCTCTTCGGCAGAAATATTCCTGAAGCCACGAAGGCTCGTGTACTTGCTGTTCAGGCTTGGATCAGTGTCGGGTTTCTCTCCTTTTTGCTCCTGACGTCTAATCCGTTTGAACGGATATTTCCTCCACCCAGCGATGGAAACGACCTAAACCCTCTCCTCCAGGACGTGGGCCTCGCGATGCACCCGCCGCTGCTTTATTTCGGATATGTCGGCTTCTCTATTGTCTTTTCATTCGCTGTTGCAGCTTTGCTTGAAGGCCGGATTGACGTTGTTTGGGCACGTTGGGTGCGTCCTTGGACGCTCGCTGCTTGGGTTAGCCTCACCGCTGGCATCGCGCTGGGGTCCTGGTGGGCATATTACGAGCTAGGGTGGGGTGGTTGGTGGTTTTGGGACCCGGTTGAAAACGTAAGTTTTATGCCTTGGTTGCTTGGTACTGCATTGCTACACTCCGCTATTGTTACCGAGAAGCGCGATGCCTTCAAAAGCTGGACAGTACTGCTGGCAATATTGACGTTTTCACTCTCGCTGCTTGGAACATTCATCGTCCGCTCTGGCCTTTTGACATCGGTTCATGCTTTCGCTGTTGATCCCGAACGAGGGCTCTACATTCTGATGCTACTTGCATTGTCCATCGGAGGTTCGCTGCTGCTTTTTGCTTGGCGGGCGCCTACCATGGAACCCGGTGGGCTTTTTAAGCCCATCAGCAGAGAGGCTGGTTTACTTCTGAATAACTTAATCTTGGCAGCTGCCACCGGGATTGTTTTGTTTGGAACTCTTTACCCCCTGTTTCTAGAGGCAGTTAGTGGTGAAAAGGTCTCTGTCGGGCCTCCCTTTTTCAATTCCGCTTTTATTCCGATGATGCTGCCACTCGTTTTTTTCATGGGGCTGGGGCCGTTTCTTTCATGGAAACGAGCGGATCTTGCAGGAGTAGTGCAGAGGCTTAAATTCGTTGCACTCATTTGCGTAGCTGCAACGCTGATCGTCTGGTACGTGGCGCGCGGCGGTCCGGTTCTGGCATATGCAAGCCTTCTTCTCGCATTCTGGCTCGCCTTTGCGACAGTGCGGGAATGGATGTCGCGGATTCGCCTTTTCGAAGTGCCGTTCGCGGTGGCGATGCGGAGAGCCTACGGGCTCCCTAGAGCTGCTCACGGAATGACTGCTGCACATTTGGGGCTTGCGATCGCGATGTTCGGATTTATCGGTTCGAGCGCGTGGAAGTCTGAAGAAGTCGTCTTCGTCAAACCCGGTTCTTCAGTTTCTATTGCGGGCTTTGAGGTGTCGTTCCTGGGCGTGGATAAAATTCGCGGACCAAATTACATCGCTAACCGTGGCGTCCTTCTTGTCGAGAGAAATGGCCAGTTCGTGACAACATTATATCCGGAACGCAGAAACTACCCAGTTGCCCAAAGTTCTACGACTGAATCTGCAATTCGCTCTACTCTCGCGGGCGACCTTTATGCGTCGATTGCAGAGCCCGCGGCAGAACAGGCGGGTACGTCGGACACCTGGACTCTCCGGATACTGTACGAGCCGTTGGTCAATTTCATCTGGCTGGGGGCGTTGATGCTGGTCCTTGGTGGTTGTTTGTCATTGACTGACAGACGCCTGCGCATTGGAGCTCCAAAGAAAACCAAGATCGCGTGTGAAGTCGTTCCAGCGGAGTGAACAATGAACCGATTACTTGCAATTGTCCCCTTGCTGATTGCCTTAATTGTTGGCGCTTTTTTTCTCTGGGGACTGAATCCGGAACGCGATCCGAATGAGATCCCGTCTGTTCTGATATCTCAACCTGCTCCCGAGTTTGCGCTTGAACCTGTCGCGGGAATATCAGTTCCGGGTCTCTCGCGAGAAGATTTACTGAACAATGAAAATCCTGTGGTCGTGAACGTCTTCGCATCATGGTGTGTTCCATGTCGTGCGGAGCATGCGGTTCTCACAAACCTGGTTGATCGTGACGGAATTCAGTTATTCGGCATCAATTACAAAGACAAACCGGAAGACGCAGCGCGATGGCTGGCTGAGTTGGGAAACCCCTATAAGCGGATTGGTGCTGACACGACAGGTCGCGCGGGGATTGAGTGGGGAATATCCGGTGTTCCCGAAACCTTTGTCGTTGGGTCGGATGGTATTGTTCTGTTCCGGTACGTTGGTCCGATCGTCGGAGAGGTGGCGATAAGCAAATTCCGGGCGGCACTGGTTGAAGCCGGTGTGCTCAGGGTGGGGAATAGCTGATGCGGTTTATTCCGGTTCTCACACTGCTCTTTGTTTTTTCAACGGCCTTCGCAATGGCAGTTGAGCCTGACGAAAAATTATCCGACCCCGTTCTGGAAGCAAGAGCTAGAACGATTTCTAAGGAACTGCGATGCGTAGTCTGCCAGAACCAGGATATCGACAGTTCGAACGCAGGTGTCGCGCGCGACCTGCGCCTATTGGTACGCGAACGGCTTAAAGCCGGAGACAGCAACCAAGAGGTGATTGCGTTCATCCAGGCACGTTACGGCGACTATGTTTTACTGCGGCCTCCATTCAAGCCAACGACATATGCCCTCTGGCTCTCACCGCTAGTTTTGGTGATGATAATTCTTGCATTTGGGTGGCGAATACTTACGAGGTTCAGTCGAAAAAATTCGTTGAATACGCTGACCGTTGAAGAGGAAGCGCTGGTTGAACGCTTCGTTGCGGACCACAGGAATGGAGGCAAGAAATGATCTGGCTCACTATCGCAGCACTGTCGTTGTTGGCCGTTTTGTTTGTTCTTGCACCACTTCTTTGGAAGAAAAGGACTGAAGTTACAGATGAACAAGTAACGCCTTCAATTCTTGTTGACCAACTCGATGAGTTGGAAAGAGACAGCGAATCTGGCCTCATCTCCGAGAGTGAGGCAGATGCTGCCAGGCACGAAATCAAGCGGCGAATAGTCTCCGCAGCCCGTCGCAGCAAAAAAACGCGATCAGAGCCTGTCTCAAAGGGAAGCTTGGGACTCGTGTTTTGTGCGATCTTGGTGCCGGCAATTGCAGTTGGGTACTACGTGGTTAGGGGATCGCCAGCGCTTCCCGGAATTGCGTATGCTGACCGCAATGGAGAACGGGAGGAAGCCGCGAAGGTTGCAGCACTGGTTGAACGACTGCTTTTACGGTTACAACGAGATCCGAACGGCGGCGACGCCGAAGGCTGGCTGCTTCTCGGTCAAACCTATTTGCGGTTGGACCGTCTTGAAGAGGCTGTGCAAGCCTTGGAGGAGGTCTCTAACCGCGACGGCAACACGTCGGCAAGCTGGTCAATGCTCGCTGAAGCATTGGTCAGAATTGAACAAGGCATAGTTACTCCCCGTGCTGAGCGCGCGATTGAAAAAGCTTTGGAAATGAATCCGGAAAATCCGGCAGCAGTTTTCTATAAGGCTCTTGCCCTGTCGCAATCGGGCCAGGACCAGGATGCCTACGAACTGCTTGTTACTAGGTTAGAATTGGCTCGTGCTTATGAACCATGGATGAACCCGCTTGTCGAACAAGCAAACAGAGTTGGCAAGTCCGAGGGCAAGCCGCGCCTTACAGTTTCTGATTTTGTTGACGTCAACGAAGTCGGCCCAATAGCTGCAGATATTATAGCCGCAACGGAATTGAGTGACGAAGACCGCAGTGATTTTATCAGGTCCATGGTCGAACGCCTGGCCGGTCGGCTCGAGAGCGAGCCAGGCGATCTCGATGGCTGGCTGAGACTTGCAAATGCATACACGGTTCTTGGTGAACGCGAACAAGCTATAGGAGCTTTTGAACGAGCAAATGCGTTGCTTTCCAGTACGTCCTCGAACGACCCGAGGCGATTAAAGGTCAAAAAGGCGCTTGCGGATCTCAAGGGATGAATCGAACCGACGCTGCTGTGCAGGTAGTGGCTGCGCCTAGACATTTTGAACGACACCGCGACGCGCCAATTTGCAGGTCTTCGCATTCCATTTTGAATGCCATAAAACGGTTTAAGTGCTAAAAAGGGAGCACTCATAGCAACAGTTCATTACTTGGAAAGTCAACAGCTCCTAGTCAGCAAAAGCAGAAGTGAAACATGAGTTTGTTGAGGCTAAATCTTAACTGTGTTTTCCTGGAAAGATGATGTCCTGATCAACGAGGATGTTGAAATTATACCCCGGTCGGATCTGCAGTGTCGGCTGGACATCGAGGTTCTTGCTAATAGTCCGCTCAACCACCCTGCCGAACACTTCCGCAAAGTTTCGGCGGGCAGCATCGGACGCAGTCTCCTGGGTGGCAAGCGTAGAGCTTTCCGGTACTGCCATATCGATCCCCGTTCCGATAATCGCAAGAAGTGCTGCGGATCCAAAAGTCCGAAGGTAATGATTGTTCACCTTGTCCTTGAAACCGCCATAGCCTTCACCATCGACTCCCCCCATTGAGCCGATCTGCAAGGTGGCGCCGTTCGGGAAGACAACATCCGTCCAGACGACCAACACACGGTTCTGACCGAACGACACGTCGGAATCGTACCGGCCGAACAGCTTGGTTCCCTGGGGGATCAGAAGATGGTGTCCGGTTGCGCTGTCATAGACGTTCTGTCGGACCTGGCCAGTGATCCGGCCAGGGAGGTCTGAATTGATGCCGGTAATCAACGTTGCCGGGATCACGGATCCACGCTTCAGTTCATAAGGCGATTGCTGTGGAACCACGCGGTTCGCGAGATATCCAGCCTCGGCAATGTCTTGGTTGAAAAAGGCTTGTTTGCCGTATTGTCCGTTTGGATCAGCATTGGCAGTCCCGCCTTGAGCCGCCTGCAAGGCAGCCGACAGGAGATCAGGTGATGTTGGACCTCGTGTAAAGGTGCCGTTGCCCGTTTGATTGCCCTGGGTGGTTTGAATCCCCTGCCCCTGGCCTTGTAGTTCGCCGAGGTTCACGGTGGTGGGGCTGTCATTGGCGGCATCGATTGATTGAAGCCGCTTCATCCGCTGCCGATGCATCTCCTGGAGTTGTTGTTCCTCAAACCGCTGGTCCAGTTGAGCACGCCAATCCGGTTCTGATTGCTGCGGAGCCGAGACCTCGTCGGGTTTGCCTGGTTCCGGTTGAAACGGGTTCCCGAAAGGTCTCTGCTGTTGAACCTTCTCCGGAACCGCGGCTCTGACCGGGTCTGGTTGAACCCCTGCAATAAGCTGACTGGGGGGATCTATGACGCCATTGCTGATTCCGGCTTTGAGCTGATCCGCAAAGCCACTCGCCGGCGCGCCGCCTTCGTCTCCGGCAAAATTGTCCCCGGAGTTGATGCCACGGTTGGCAAGGCCGATGATGATCACGACGCCGAACACGACGATAAGCCCGACGAACAAGACAATGGGAAGTTTGTTCAGGCGCCGTATCTTGGGAGCTTCGTCATCGGGCCGGATATCGCCACCCGCCAGATGCACGTTCGATTCCGAATTGCTCATGAGTGCCGCCTCTAGACAGTTCTGGTCAAAACGGAAACCGGGCTCGTCGGTGATGCTCCGGTTGGCGTTGCCTGATAGGTCCGTGCCAATTCGACAGTTGGCGTGGTGAGACGAGCGAAGATTTGCCCCGCATCGGAGTCGATCGTGTAGGCCAGGGGAATGATGGTATCGCCCGATGGCTGTTGATCCGCTTCGGCTACCGCATACCCCCATTCCCGCAGAGAGCTTTCCAGGGCCAGGGCGAACTCTGAATTGTCGGCTTTTAGGAAGATGGTTCCCGTTCCTGCTCCGACATGCTCGGAGAGTTTCGCCACTATGTCGCCGGCGACGATGCTCGCAGCGGAAGGAGACAGATTGGCGGCGTCAATGCTTGTTGTTGGGTTGAACCAACCGCTTTGTGATGTCATGCAGCCAGCCATCGGAGTTGCGAGGGCCGAAATGCTGATGGCTTTCAAAATTGAGCGGCGCGTGTACAACATGGTCACCCTCCCCTGTTGATACGGATTTTTTGCTGGCTGTAGCCAACACCGGAAACGAGCACCGCCTGGTCGATCATGTAGTCCACGATCATGAGGCTGCCCTTCAGGCGATAATTGACGATCTGGTTCTGTCCACCGGCGGTGATATAAAGAACCGGGGCATCACCGGACGCCATTCCATTTGGAAATTGGATGTAGGTCTTGAGACCGTCCGAATAGACGCGGGTCGGCCGCCAGCGCGCTTGACCATGAATATTGAATTTGAAGTCCAGGTTTTCGGCCGGGACGCCGGCGCCCGGGATGATGCTCGTCTCAAGCTGACGATTGGCAGCTTCGAACTTGGCCTGGATATCTTCCGGGTAATCGAAGCCTACCCGGGCCATGTAACGGTGACTGTCGCTTTGAAGTTTGATCTGATAGGTGCGCCTCGATGTCGTCACCACCATCGATGTGACGAGCCCGGGTTCTGTCGGCTTGATGATCAGGTGAACCGAGTTTCCGGTGGGGCCCCCGGATGTTGCAGGATCCACTTTCCAGCGAACCGTATCCCCGACCATGACATTGCGAACAGCTTCCCCGGGCTGCAATTCGATGTCGCAGACCTGCAGGGGAGCACAGACAACGGTTGGCTGGACCTGGCCATAGAGATAGATCACCTTGCCGTCCGGACCTTTGGTGATGACGCCGCGGCCGTTACGCCAGTCGCTCGACAGACCGAGGGCCCGCAGTTCCTTTGCTGTGTAGTCAGCAGCCAAGGATTGAACAGGCAAGGCGGTGATGGCAGCTGCGGCCGCGAACAAGCATAAGCCCGCGTGCCGTCTGGTTTTCCGAAACATTCTTCTTACTTTCTGAGCGCGTGGATTGCTTACAGTTGAGCGGTCCAGTCGAAGTCCTTGAGATAAAGGCCGATCGGATTAAGCCGGATGATCGCTTCGTCCTGTGGAGGCGAGAGCGTGACATTTGCTACCCCGCGCCAGCGCTTCGTTTGAAGCTCCTTGCCCTTCCGGTCCCGTTCGATCTCGGTCCAGTCGATCTGATAGGATTGATTGGAGAGCG
>MDSW01217746.1_pt1 | contig 10281 bp, 11 predicted proteins | sample 811171 | NCBI WGS metagenome assembly MDSW01 (sample SAMN05326641, study PRJNA326480) | marine metagenome | isolation source: seawater | place: Atlantic Ocean: North West | collected 2012 | reverse complement strand
TTTTTTATCCAATGATTTCGCTGAGTTTTTTTTAATAATTTCCATGACTCCAGCAATTTGATCAGAACCCATAACTGCCAATTTAGATTGAGGATAACTAAATAGAAATCTAGGATTAAATGATCTTCCATTCATTCCATAATTACCAGCTCCATAGGAATTTCCTGTCATAATTGTTATAGAGGGCACATCACTATTTGCCACTGCATTAATTAATTTCGCTCCATTTTTGATTATGCCACCTTGTTCATATTCTTTACCAACCATAAATCCAGTTGTGTTTTGAAGAAAAATTATCGGAATATTATTATGATTACATAATTGAATGAATTGAGCCCCTTTGTTAGCAGATTCAGAAAAAATTATACCATTGTTTGCAATAATTCCAACAGGAAAATTATGGATTTTAGCCCACCCTGTAACTAGTGTACTTCCGTATAGTTTTTTAAATTCGTGAAAATTTGAACCATCAATTATTCTTGCAATTAGCTCTTTGATGTCCCATGGAATCTTGGTATCTGTTGGTATAATACCATAAAGATCTTCAATTGAATATTTTGGTTCCTCTATTTTACTAGGTTGATTATTATAAAAGTTATTTGTTTTGATATATGAAATTATTTCTCTTGCAGTTTTTAGTCCCTCAACTTCAGATTCAACTAAATAATCGGAGACACCTGAAATTTTTGAGTGCATTTCAGCACCTCCAAGTTCTTCACTTGAAGAAATTTCATTTGTTGCCATCTTAACTAATGGAGGACCTGCTAAAAAAACATTTGCTGTTTTTCTTTGAAAAATACTAAAGTCAGACATTCCTGGTACATAAGCACCTCCAGCAGTAGCATTTCCAAATACAACCGAAATTGTTGATAACCCAAGTTTTGATCGTTTTGTTATGTCTCTAAAACTCTCTCCAGCAAGATTAAAAAGTGATGACTGGTCAGTAAGATTTATACCACCGCTTTCTACTAAATTTATTGTAGGAAGTTTATTCTCTAAAATAATTTGATTAATTCTTTGGGTTTTCTTTAAGGTAGGATAATCAACTGCACCTCCTTTTTTTGTTCCAATATTAGAATTTATGACACAAATTTTATTTTCAACTAAACCTATACCACAAACGTTTGTACCTCCAGTTCCAAAGCCTTTAGTGTAATTTAATCCTGAAAATGGCATTAATTCTAAAAATGGGCTATCACGATCTAAAATCAATTCAATTCTCTCTCTGGCTAAAAACTTGCCTCTTTCTCTTGCTCTTAAAATTTGTTTATCATTTCCTTCAAATCTACTATCTTCAAAAGTCTTATTTAACTTGGAAATAATTTTTTTCCATTTAGCAAGATTCTTAGCCGAATGTTCAGATGATAAGTTATAATTTGATTGAAGGACTGGCATTTTTTAATGCAAATATATAAAATAAGAGTAAATCTTTATTAGGACAAATCTATGAATGATTTTACCCTAAAAAAATTATATTATTCTTCCAGGATTTAAAATTAATTTTGGATCAAACAATTTTTTTATTTTTCTCATTAAATCAATTTCATCATCAGACCTTGTCATATTAAGATATTTTTTTTTGTCAAGACCAATGCCATGTTCTGCTGAAATCGATCCATTTAATTTTTTTAAAGGACTATATACAATCTTATTTATTTCATCAATTATCTTAATAGAATTTTTATTTTTTCCAACTATAAAATGTATATTTCCATCGGCCACATGACCAAAAGGATAAATTTTATCAACATATTCAAGTGTATTTAATTTAGTAACTATTTCATCAACTAAGGATCCAATTTTTGGTATAGGAATACTTATATCGAAGTGTTGAGCAAACTTAGAGTCATAATCTAAAATACCAACATCTTCTCTAATTTGCCACAAATTATTTAATTCCCTTTCATTTTCAGCTATCGATCCGTCTAAAATTAAATTTAAATTAATTGCATTTTCTATAGACTTTTGTAATAAAATTTTGTCATTTTCAGTCTCGTTGCCTAATACCTCAATAAACACATAGTATTTAAATTCATCACTTAAGGGTGGATTTACTGTTTCTAAATTATTTATCATTGTTTTGTATGTAGAATTCCAAATTAATTCAAAACCACTTAAAATTTTACCAATATCCTTTTCAAGTAATTTCAGTAAACTAACGACGTTCTCATAATTATTTAATCCCACTATGGCAGAATACCTGGTAGAGGGAGAGACAACTAGCTTTAGAATAATTTTTGTTATAATGCCAAGAGTTCCCTCTGAACCAATAAAAAATTGTTTAAGATCATAACCAGAGTTATCTTTAATAACTTTCTTTAGCGAAGAAATTATTGTACCATCTGGCATGACAGCTTCTAAACCGAGGACCATTTGCCTTGTCATTCCATATTTAAAAACTCTCAATCCACCAGCATTTGTTGAGACAACACCTCCAATTTGTGCAGAACCTTTAGCTCCAAAATTTAGTGGTAATAAGAGTTTCCTTTCACTAACTTTATTTATTATGTCTTCTAAAATAACACCTGATTGAACAGTGATTGTTTTACTTTTTTCATCAAACTCCTCAATCTCATTCATTTTTTCTAAAGAAATCACAATTGCATCATTACTAGTTTTGGTACCTCCTACAAGATTTGTTAATCCACCATGAATTACAATTTTTTGACATAATTTATTACATATTTTCATTATCTCAGAAACATCTTTTGTTGTTTTGGGAAACACAATAAGAGGAGTTTTAGTAGGCTCGTTCATTCTCCAAATGTGGTCATATTTTTGCATTAAATTCGTTCCAGTTAATACTGAATTTTTTCCTAACTTATCAGTGAGTAATTTAGCTAAGGAATCTACTTTCATATTAAATAATCTTTAAAAAAGTAGCGAGAGGGAGACTTGAACTCCCGACCTCCGGGTTATGAATCCGACGCTCTGACCAACTGAGCTATCTCGCCTTTTTGAATTAGTAGGTAAATATAGAAAACATAATTTAACAACTTTAAATTATTATATTAAAAAAAAAATATAATTTGTATGCTTTCTTTATGTTTTTTAATATATTACAAACAAATTATTAAACACTTATGCCTTCAAAAGTACCTTTTTCTTTAGAATACGATTTTCATGCTTCTCCTCAATTGTTATTTCAGTATCTATCCACACCTTCTGGTTTGTCTGAATGGTTTGCTGATAACGTAAATTCTAGGGGAGAGGAGTTTACTTTTATATGGGATGACGGTGAGGAGTATGCCAAACTTATTAATAAAAAAAGTAATGAAAAGGTTAGATTTAGATGGATTAATGGTGACCCTGAACAAGACGATTATTATTTTGAGTTTGAAATTCTTGTTGACGAAATAACAAAAGATGTTTCATTAATTATTCATGATTTTTCGGATGAAAATGAATTAGAGGAATCTAAAATGTTGTGGGACACTCTTGTTTCTGATTTAAAGCAAGTTCTTGGCTCAGTTTGATTTTCAAATGTTTTATCTAAATGACGATATTTTTTTTAATTTAAAAGATGTAGATTCTAATATATTAAATTCTTTTATAAATTATCCAATAGTCCAACAAAGAATTAGATATCAAAATGAAAAGATAATTAACTTTGATTATCATTATTTTGAGTTAATGTCATTGATGAGAATTCAAAGAATGATGATTCCAGAAAATTTCAACTCTAGTTATTTTTCAGAAAAAATATACAGTTTAATTGAAAAATATTATGATAAATTTAATTCTTATTCAATTGATATAAAAATTGTTTGTTCTGAGGTTATTACAAACAAAAAACTATTTCCAAAGATTAATTCTTTAATCAAGCTTGAGCAAATAACTAATCTTTCCTATAATGATAGTTCATATCAAGTTGACATATATAGAGAGAGATTAATATCTAACAATCATTTTACTTTTATTGGTGAAAGAAATGAAATTATTAATACTTCAAAGGTATATAGCTACGAAAATAATTTTAATGATGTTTTTTTAATTGATAACGAGAAAAAAGTTGTAAGATCATCAAAAGGATCAGTATTTTTCATCTATCGAAATAAAGTTGCAACACCATTAAATTATTTTAGAGATTTAAATAGTTCGATAATTGAAAGATTATTTGAAAAATTAAATAAAAATGTTGATTACGAATTTTCTCAAGAATCAGTATCATTGTTTGACGTTTTGAAAGCTAATGAAATTTTTGTTTTTGATTTAATAGGTGGTATTTATAGTATTAAATCATATAAAAAAAGAAAATTTGAAGTATCTCAAACTCAGAAAATTTCTAGTTTAATAATCAATTCAGTTTTGGATCTCTAGGGGTATTAGACCAAAGAAAAAATTCTCCTCCAATTGAATTTAAAATATTTCTCCACATATGTTTTGGGTTTGAACAAATTATACTTGAACTATATTCTTCTTTAATTATCCAGGAATTTGATTTAATTTCATTGTAAAGTTGTTTTTTTGACCAACCTGAATATCCAAGAAAAAACTTAATTTCATCTTTAGATATCTTTTTTTCGTTTATTAATTTAATGACTTGATTAATATCACCACCCCATGAAAAATATTCATTGATTTTAAGACTTTCACTTACTTTTTTTTTGTTGTAATAAATAAAAAAGACACTATTTGTTTCTACTGGACCTCCAAAAAATAAATCAAAATCAACTTTAATATTAGGAATTAAATTTGAAATTTTTAAGTCTACTTTTTTGTTTAAGATGAATCCAACTGTATCATTTTTATTATGCTTAGATAATAAAATAACACTTCTGTTAAATATATCATCGTTAATTATTGTTGGCTTAGCAATTATTAAATTGCCTCTTTTTATTTTGGTCATATAATTAGAAAAAAAAATCTCCCTAGGGAGATTTTTATAAAAAAAAAATAAGGAATTAATTTACTGAGCTTGAAAGTTCAGCACCTGCCTTAAATTTTACAACATTTTTAGCTTTAATTTGAATTGTCGCCCCTGTTTGAGGATTTCTTCCTTCTCTAGCAGCTCTTTTTGAAACTGACCATGATCCGAAGCCTACCAATGAAACTCTTCCTCCCCCTTTAAGAGCACTTCCAACATTACCTAAAAATGATTCTAGTGCTTTTTTTGCAGCTGCTTTTGAGATATCGGCATCTGCTGCCATTCCGTCTATTAAATCTGTTTTATTCATAATATTTATATTTTTAATTTATTAATATCACAAATATATAGTGTTTATTGATAGTCCCAAGTATTTGTATACTAAATTGCAATTATTGTTAATAATTAACTGATATTGTTGATAATATTTGTATTAATATACCAATTTCAACTTTGGGTCAAATGTATATCCGTTTAAAAGGTCTCTAACACTCATTCTTTTTTTATTTGGTAATTGTAACTCTTCAATTGAATAAGTGCCTTTTTTATGGTGGATGAGTATATTTTTTTTCTTAAAAATTATGTTTAAGTTTTTATGCTTGATTCTGTCTAAAAGTTTTAATTTAAAAATTTTAATTTTTAAAGTAACCTCCTTACTTTTAACTTCTGTCCAAGCTCCAGGATATGGTGACATTGCTCTTATAAATGACTCAATTTCATCTATTTTTTTATTCCAATTAATTTTAGTGTTATCAACTGTTAATTTAGGGGCCAAAATTTCATTTCCTGTTGTTTTTTGAGTAACACCTTTATTGTTTATGATGTTCTTTATTGTTTTTTTAACCAAATCACTTCCAATTTCAGAAAGTTTATCATGTAAGGTTTTATAGTTTTCAATTGGATCAATTTTAACTTTTTTTTGTAACAATATTTTGCCAGAATCAATTTTTTCATTTAATAAAAAAGTAGTTACCCCAGTATATCTAAAACCATATGCAATAGCCCAATTTATTGGAGCAGCACCTCTTAATTCTGGAAGCAAAGAAGCGTGTAAATTAAAAGTCCCATAAACTGGTATTTGCCAAATTTTCTTTGGAATTTTTTTAAATGCAACAACTATCCCAATATCAGGTTTAAGACCTTTTATTAATTTTTCAAAATCATCATCAAATAAATGCTCTGGTTGTAAAATTTTTATTTTCTTTTCAAGACAAAAAATTTTAATTGGAGAATAAGTAATTTTTTTACCTCTTCCAGATTTTTTATCAGGATTTGTTATAACAGCAATTACATTAAGTTTAAGTTTAATCAGATCTGAAAGAGATCTAACTGCAAAATCAGGTGTTCCAAAAAAAATAATTTTTTTTTTCATTTTGACAAATTAATTAAAAGATTAAATTAGTTTACATTTATCTAATATAAAATTTGTTCTTTTTTCAATATTCATCCATGGAACTTTTATTATTTCAAAATTAAATTTTTTATAGATTAGTTCAATTTCATTATGAATTGATTTAGACTGATCAAAACTTTCGCTTCGATTGATATCATTTTTAAAAAAGTTTTTATTCAGTTCAAGTAAAAAAATTAGCGAATAATTAAATCGTTTTAATCTTTTTTCATAATCATTTTTAGCTTTCATATAATTTAGGTATGCTATTGAATCGTGAATACCTCTATCAAAGAAACATAAATTTCTCTTAGTGTTTGAAGTATTATTTTCAGAAATTAAATAATGATCAATTCTCTTATTTATAATTTTTTTGCTAAAAAGCAACGGATTTTTTTTAAACGAATTTAACACACTAGTCCCAAAGAAAAGCTCTCTAGCAACCTCATCAAAGCACAAAAAACCTAATTTCTTTAAATTTTTAATTATTGAGGTTTTACCAGACGAAGGACCACCTGTTAAAACTATTTTTTTTAATTTTGACATTTAAATTGTCTCTTTAAACCAACAATTTATAAATTTATACTAAAATGGTCACATACAATAAAAATGATTTTAATGACAGTTTTTACGAAAAAATCAAAAATTCCCAATCATGGCCAGGCATTTACTTATTTAAGTATATTTTACCAGTAAAATCTAAGAGTTTAACAAGTATTAAGGCTATATTTTCAAACCTTTCACCAAAATTCACTATTAGGAAATCAAGTAACAATAATTATCAAAGTTTAACTGTTAAAGTTGAAATTGATTCTGCAAAGTCTGTTGTAGATATTTACGCAAAAACCTCGAGCTTTAAAGATGTTATTTCCTTATAAGTTTTAATTTTATATAATTTATAATATATTGCGGTAAAATTAGTTAGAATTAAATCCCCTCACAAAATGGAAGAATCACTAAGGTATAATACATCAAGAAAGCAACTTATTATCCCAGAGTATGGAAGACACATTCACGAGATGATAAATCAAACCTGTGAAATTAAAGATAAAGAAGAAAGAAATAAGTCCGCTCGTGCAATAATAGGTGTTATGGGTAATTTAAACCCGCATCTTCGCGACGTTTCTGATTTTCAACATAAATTATGGGATCAACTTTTTATAATGTCAAATTTCAAATTAGATGTTGATTGCCCTTTTGAAAAACCTGATAAAAAAATTCTTGAGGAAAGACCCGAAACTTTACACTACCCTCAAAACTATCCCAAGTACAGATTTTATGGAAACAATATAAAAAACATGATTGATGCTGCTAAAAAGTGGGAAGACAATGATCTAAAAGATGCTTTAGTTTATAACATAGCAAATCACATGAAAAAATGTTTTTTAAATTGGAATAAAGACACTGTTGAAGATAAATTAATTCTCGATCATCTTAAGGAGTTATCAAATGACGAACTGAAAGTAAAAAGCGAACTTCTTCCGCTAACTGAAACTGCTTTTTTACTAAAAGTTAAATCAAGAAATGGTAACGGTCCAAGAAATAATAATAAACAAAGAAAAAATAATAGAAATCGAAAAAGATTCTAGTTTTTGCAATGAACACTTTTGAAATTTCAGGTGGAGAAAAACTCGAGGGTGAAATAATACCTCAGGGAGCTAAAAATGAGTGTCTTCAAATTCTTTGTGCAGTTTTACTTACAGATGAACTAATTACTATTAAAAATATTCCTGATATTATTGATGTAAATGTTCTAATAAATCTACTTAAAAATTTAGGAGTAAAGATTGTTAAAAAATCAGATGGATGTTATTCATTTAAGGCTGACAAAATCAATTTAGATTTTTTAATGTCTAATGATTATATTAAAGAATCAAAAAAAATTAGGGGTTCTATTATGATGATAGGTCCTATTCTTTCTAGATTCGGATCTGCTGTTATTCCAAAACCTGGTGGCGATAAGATTGGTAGAAGAAGTTTAGATACCCATTTTGATAGTTTAAGTGAGTTGGGTGGAGTAATAAAGTATGATAATAAAAAAAGCTTTTATTTTATTGAAGCGTCAAATCTAAAAGGAAAAAAAATAATTTTAAATGAGCCATCAGTTACTGGAACAGCAAATTTAGTAATGGCATCTGTACTAGCTTCAGGAAAAACAACAATTTATAATGCTGCATGTGAACCTTATATACAAAAATTATGTTTAATGCTTAATTCAATGGGAGCAGATATTAAAGGAATTAAATCTAACTTATTGATAATTCAAGGTGTAAAAAAATTAAAGGGTACTGAACATACAATTTCTCCAGATTTTGTTGAAATTGGCAGCTGGATTGGATTAGCAGCAATGACAAAAAGTAAACTAGTTATAAAAAATGTTGATTTTGAAAGTTTAAATCAGATAATTAATGTTTACAAAAAAATGGGAATAAATACTGAAAAAAGAGGGAATGATCTTTTAATTCCTGCTCATGAAAATGGATATAAGATATCTGATAATATTGATGGATCTATTTTGACTATTTCAGATGGCCCTTGGCCTGGCTTAACTCCTGATATTTTGAGTATTATTTTAGTTGTGGCAACTCAAGCTGAAGGAAGTTTATTGATTCATCAAAAAATGTTTGAAAGTAGACTCTTTTTTGTAGATAAACTTATAGATATGGGTGCTAAAATTATACTTTGTGATCCTCATAGAGCAACAGTTATTGGCCTTAATTTTAAATCAAAATTGAAAGCGTCAACATTGGTTTCACCAGATATCAGAGCTGGGATTTCACTACTTATAGCTGCTTTGTCAGCCAAAGGGAAAAGTTATATCAATAATGTCCAACAAATTGATAGGGGATATCAAAATATAGTAAAGAGGCTTCAAATGATTGGTGCCAAAATTAAAAGAGTTTAAAATTATCTTTTAGATATTTTATTATTTGAAATACTCTTTTGCCTTGAACATTTAAATCTAGTGACACTTTTTAATCTTTTATTTTGATGTTTGGTAAATCTTGATCTAACTCTTTTTTTCCATAAAATATAACTTGATCTTTTAAGATAACTTTTTAGAAACTTTTCAAGTTGATTATGATTTAAACCAAATTGATATTCAATTGATTCAAATGGAGTCCTATCTTCCCATGACATAGATATAATTCTATCAATTTCCTTTTCATTAAAATAAAAATTTTTTGTCATAAATTTAATTTACATTATTGAGAGTGTGTTTAGCTAAAATTTCCCTATTAATTTTCTTTACAAGAGCACTTTTTTTAATATGCCAAATTTTAGTTTGAGCAAATTTTCTTGTTTTAACGATATCAACTATTCGCTCTGGATAATTTACACCAATTTTAAATTTGTATATTTCAGATTCTATTTCAGTTAGTAACCATGGCTCGTGAATAAGTTTTTTTGGTAAATTTTTTAATTCAGGAACCCAATTTTTGATAAACATTCCATCTTCGTCGTGTTCTACACTATTCTTTACTGGATTATAAATTCTAATAGTATTAATTCCTGTTACACCTGCTTGCATCTGTAATTGAGAGAAATGAATACCTGGTTCAAAATCTAAAAAATGTTTTGCTAAAAATTTACTGCAAGCTTGCCATGGTTGCCATAGGTGGTGTGTGAAAAAAGATACTACTAAAGCTCTCATTCTAAAATTAATATAGCCAGTCTGCTTTAAACATCTTATAGATGCGTCAACTAGGGGGTATCCAGTTTGACCTCTTTCCCATTTTTGAATATAACTTAGATTTATTTTTTTATTTAAAATATTAAAACCTTTATTGATATTATCAAATTCAATTGATGGTTCACTTTCAAATTTTTGAATGAAATGCGATTGCCAAAATAATCTTGACCCAAAACTGTTTAATGGAAATTTATTTTTTTTTATTTTTTTTGTTTCATTTAACATTTGATAAACAATTTTAGATGTCAAGTTTCCATAAGTTAAATATGGTGAAATCCTGCTGCAACTATATCTAGAATTAAAGGGTTTTGAGATATTTATTTGATAGCT
>MDSW01114650.1_pt1 | contig 10281 bp, 12 predicted proteins | sample 811171 | NCBI WGS metagenome assembly MDSW01 (sample SAMN05326641, study PRJNA326480) | marine metagenome | isolation source: seawater | place: Atlantic Ocean: North West | collected 2012 | reverse complement strand
TGCAATGGGAATTTTTAATGCACAGAGTCCAGAAAAACAACAGCAAATTGCTGAAGGTTTAGCTTTAGGTAGTGATGGAATAAATTGGATGTATAGAGCTGTAGGCGATTCTATGTTTACAAATCCTGAAATGATTTATAATGAAGCTAGTGTTAGGCAAGCTTTTATAGAAATGGCTGCTGCTGCAAGTGGTGTTGCTGGAACTCTTCAAGGTGGTTTTCAAGAACTTGGAGATGAATTTATTCCTGATTTAGAACCAAACATTACTGTTGGTCAATTTACTGACAACATTTTTGATGCAGCTATTAACGCTGGCGCTATCAAACGAATGGACCCTTTGTATATCCAAAATCGTGGTGAAGCAATTTTGCCTGCTTTGACTGGTTTAAAAGCTACTCCTGAATATCTTAAGCTTGTTAGTGGGTGGGCTGAAGAGTTTCAATTACAAAACATAGGTGGTAATCCGTATACAAATGAATCTAGATTAGATGCGTTTATAGTAGATAAAACTAGAGATGAGTATTCTGATGAATTATCACAAAATCGTACGACTAGTAACGCATCATCTTTGATGAAAGCTTTTGGGATTGGATAATGGCTACATTAACTGAAGATCAAAAAGAAGTACGATCACGAGTAGCTGCAACTCTTTACAATATGGGATTGCGTTCAGAAGATCTTATAGATGCGTTAGCTATAGTTCAAAATGAAAGTCAATGGAATTTACAAGCGCACAATGATACAGCAAGAACTCAAGATGATTCTTATGGTCTGTTCCAAATTAATACATTTGATGAAGGACAATGGAACGAAATTGCTAATTATTTAACTGCGGGTTATAAAGACACTTTAGAAAAAGAAGATCTTTATGATTATGATACAAACATATCTGCATTTGTTTTAAAATATTTGATGTCAGATTATGCCTTTAATATGTGGAGTACACATCCTTCGTCTAGTAATTGGGATGAAAAATATAGAGGAAAATGGGAAGATGCAAGATTAGATGCAATCGAATTTTTAGAAAAAACTCCAGAGTTAAATGATTGGGAAATATCTGATCCTGAAAATAATCTTTTTACTGGTGTAGTTAATGAAGAAGTTGCTAGAGGTCAACAAATAGCAAATGAATACATGGGGCAAGATATACGTGTTGACGGTATGGGTTATACAGGACGTGGCAATGAATGGGCTAATGTAGTAAAAGTTATACAAAAAACTGTTGGAGCAAAACCAGATGGCGCTTATGGCCCTAACACAATTAAAGCACTTGATAACTGGCTTGTTGAACAAGACATTGACCGAGAAATTATGCTTGATGGTATTCCCCAAGAAAAAACTAGTTACTTTAGTAACACCAATTTAGAAGGCAGACCTATGTCTGTATCTTCTACAGATGTAAATGAAAATGTTGTTTATAACGAAGAACTTGACAGGTACGAACCTGTTTCTTTTACTGAAGATGGTTTAACACCAAGAGATACTTTTGATCCAGAACCTTTTGCTGATCAGCGTGAACAAGATCAACCACTTATTGATCGAAATCAAAGCATTACTGATGCTACTGAGAACGCAAAACGAAACAATCCTAAGCTACATTTTTATAGATGGTTACGTGGAAGAAGCGACGCAACTATTGACGGTGTTAACATAATCGATATTATCGAAGCTGATGAATCAGGTTTCGAAATAGGCACTGATCAATATGATGAATGGGTAGAATCTCTTGTTTCTCAAACAGAGTTTTACAGAAACCATGCTGATATTTACGTTGAGAATGCTAGTGAATGGTATGCAGGTGGGCTTGATGAAGGTTGGACTAAGCGACGTAAAGACTTAGTAAGTAGTTATGTCCAAAGTATCAATAATCTTTCTGGCAAATTAAATCTAAATTTAGATGACGATGAAATTTTAGAGTTAGCTAAAGTTGCTTGGTTTAACGGTTTTGATGTACAAGAATTACAAGATTATGTAGCTGAAGCTGAAAACGTTAGTTTTGGTGAAGGAGCTATAGCTGGTGGTTCAATATCAGATACTCGTTCTGAAGTAAAGAATTTGTATAGAAAATATTTAATGGTTCCAAATGAAATTCTTTTGGAAGAAAGCAGCAAAAAAATATTTAGAGGTACAACAACAATAGATTTTATTGAAGACGAGTTGCGCCAACAAGCAGCAGATGTTTACCCAGTTTTTGCAGACAGAATTTTAGCGGGGCGTAGTCCTTTACAAATTCTTAGTGGTTACGATTCTATTTTTTCTTCTGTTACAGGTATCCAGCCTCAGTGGGATGGGGAACAAAAAGATGTTGGTATCAAATTAGCTAGTGGAGCTAAACTTGCTAATGGTGATGATGTTAATAGCGGTAACTTAGCTGAATGGTTACGTACTGATACAAGCGTTGGTTATGACGCTATGCCTAAAGCGATAAACAATGCTTACAGTTTAGTTAAAGGCTTAGGACAAACGTTTGGAGCGGTAGCGTAATGGCTGTTATAGACGAAATATTTAATACTAGCGATCCAAGAGCACGGGTACGTGCAGAGCAACGTGAGATTAACGCTAGGAATGCAGGTCAAATTGATGCTAATGGGAATGAGTTTGTTCCTTTAGTTGTTGATGGTCTTGTTGGGCCTTTGACTAGAGCAGCTAGAAATTTTACTCCTGTTGATGCTACTGTCCCTGAAGTAGTCCCTGAGATAGTTCCAGAAGTAGTTCCTAAAGTAACTCCTAAAGTAGTTCCTAAAGTAATTCCTAAATCAACTGTTAAACCTGAATCGTCTGCTAACACTGAATATGTTAATTATTTAAGAGATCAAAATATTGCTGGAGCTAAAAGCATTATAGAAAGTTTTCTTAAAAAATTTGGGTTAGCTGAGTTAACTAGTTGGGCGCAAAGGCAAGCTGATTTAGGTATGTCATCTGACGCAATAACTATGGAGTTACGTTACGGTGCTGATCCTACAGTAAGAAAAATTTATGATGAAGCTTTTCCTGCTATGGCTATAAGACGAGACAACGGTTATATGGATATAACTGAATCAGAGTCAATGGAGCTAGATCGTGGCTATAAACAAATAGCTTCTGCTGCTGGTTTAGATCCAAAGTTAGTAGGCAAAGCTCAAGTAACCACATTGCTTAGCAACGACGTTTCTTTGTCTGAGTTTCGAGATAGAGTACAAACAGCAGAAGACTATGTTAATGATTTACCTGCTGAAGCTAAAGCTATAGCTCGACAAACGTATGGTTACACTAATCAAGATATGGTTTCTTATATTTTAGATCCTACTCTTACTAAAGATATTAAAAAAACTGCTCGCAATTTTGATGTGTCAAGGCTAAGAGGAGCTTCTTCTGTAAGTTTGAATCAAACATTTTCAGAAGAAATTGGTGAGCTTTTAGTTTCTAACGATGTTCAAGCACGAGAAATTTCTGCTCGGTTATCGCCTTTAGCTGGTCTTACAGATAGCACTATTTATGATGACGCATTGACTGCTGATACATTAACTGAAGCAAGTTTTGGGTTAGATCCTAATGCTGGTAATTCTTTAAGAAGAACTAGAGCACAAAGGTTAAGCAATTTTAGTGGTAACTCTGGTCAGTTAGCTACACAAGAAGGAATAGTTGGCTTAGGTAGAGCTACTTGACTTGACTTATAAAGTTTTGTTTGTATAATTGTTTATGTAATTCGGCCCTTGCGGGGTGTGCTGTTTTACAACTTCCATCTGAGGTACCACCGCCTTAGATGTGTACTTAAGGTGAGAAAAAATGGCAAATTCAAACTCTACACAAAACGCCGATCAGAAACCAGAAAATTTTCGTCGTGTTTATGAGGAAAAAATCAATTCTTTATCACAAAGGAATGATGAACAAGATCAAGCGCTTGCAGAAAAAGACGCTTTAATACAGCGTTTGCAAAATCAGAATGCGTTTCGTGATGCCGGACTTGATACGTCTGACAAATTAAATGAAATGTTTATGAATGCTTATCAAGGTGACATGAGTGTTGAAGCTATTCAAACAGAAGCTAATTCGTTAGGTCTGTTAGATAGGCAAACTTCTGTCAGTGTTCAACCACCTGAACAATACCAAGATTTTATGGGTGATGAAGCGCAACAAAGAATTGTTGCCGCTGGTCAAGGTGGCGATCCTATCGCTATGAAAACATTAAGTGAAGCGATGGACAAAGCTACTAACGCTGCTGAGTTACAAGCAGTTTGGGAAGCGGCTGGCAATGTTTGGAATGGCGCAGTTTAAATAGTTACGTGTAGAGTCTTAACAATTAGGATTCTATTATGGCATTTACACCCCCTTTTACAGCGACTGGTTATACAGGAACAGGGCAATTAGACGATCAAGTCAAAAAAGCATACGACTTGATGGCGCATTTTGCTTTGCGTACAACTCCGTGTTATGAAATTATTGCAGATGTTAAGTCAACAAGTCAGAGCCATAATGGTTCTGGTGTTCAGTTCACATTTTTGAATGATCTTGCTCAGGCAACTGCTGAGCTAGCGGAACATATTGACGTTACTCCTCAAGCATTAGGTGATTCTGCGGTTAACATTACTCTTAAAGAGTATGGTAACGCTGTTCTTACTACCGCTAAGGTACGTGCAACTTCTTTCTTAAACGTTGATTCTGATGCAGCTAACATTGTTGGCTACAACATGGCAGACTCAATGGACAAGATTGTTGCTGATATCGCTAACGGTGGTGCTAACGTAATTTACGCTAATGGAGCTGCTAACCGTGGCGCTATTGTACCAGCAGACAAATTTGGTGCTGCTGAAGCACGTCAAGCTGTAGCTGACCTTCGCACACGTAGTGCGCCAGGTTGGGAAAACGGCAACTACATGGCAATCATTCATCCAAACGTTTCATACGATCTTCGTAGTGACACTGCGGTGACTGACGTTATTAACTACCAACTGTATCAAGGTACAGGCGAAGCAATCAAAGCAGGTTCAATCGGCACATTCAACGGTGTTGAATATATTGAGAATCCTCGCGCTGGTGTTATCGCTGCTGGTGGTACTGCTGTTGGTGGCGTTGCAACACAGGTGTTCCAAACACTTGTTGTTGGCCGTCAGTTTATGGCTAAAGCTTTCAGTCGGGCACCAGGATTTGGTCCTGACCCATCTGTAGTCTTTGGTCCACAGGTTGACGTACTTCGTCGTTACAACCCAATCGGTTGGTACCATCTTGCTGGATACGGACGCTTCCGTGAAGCATCAGGTATCCGTATCGAGAGTGGCGCAACTATTAACACTATAGCTACCTGATAAAAATATAAGAGGTAGGCAGGGGGGATCGGGTTTTTCCCCTTTCCCCGATTCCCCCTCCTGAATCTGCTAGGATTCTATTATGCCTAAAGTAAACGGAAAATCATACGCTTATACACCTGCGGGAAAAAAAGCTGCGGCTGCCGCTATGAAAAAGAAGAAGACTAAGAATGCAAAAACCAAACGGTAACGTAGTGATTAAACCAAAGCCTATTCAAGGAACAGGTACTTCTAATGGCTAGTGGTCTTTATAGTAAAACGTTTGCAGATTTAATGACGCAAGACAACGCTGTTGATTTTAATGCTACACAGTTTAGTTTGATGCTTGTTACTGCTTCTTACACTCCTCAGTTCGATACTCATACAGTTAAGACTGATGCTTCGGGTTCTGAAATAACATCTGGTGGGTCTACTGGTTATGTAGCAGGCGGCAAAGCTTTATCAGGTATAACTTTGAGTAGAACAAGTAACAACACTTCGGTGATTACTTGGGATGCAGATAATATAAGTTGGACTAACTCAACTATTTCTAGTGCAGCAGGTGGTGTGTTGTATGACAATACTACTTCTGGACTTCCATTGGTTGGGTTTATAGATTTTGGTGGTTCGTTTAGTACTACTGCCGGTACGTTTGAAGTTCAATGGAATGCTTCAGGTATATTCACATTCGATTTGACACCATAGGAGATATGGATGCCTACATCAAACTATCCAACATCATTAGATACTACTGCTACTCAGGTAACTCCTACATCTAGCACTAATTTAGATGCGTCAGGGGTTGAACACAACCTTGTTCATGGTGCAGCTTCTACTGCTTTGATTGCTTTGCAAACAAAATTGGGGATTAGCGCTACACCTGCTGCAAGTGCAGCGGTTAATACAGTGTTGACTCATACTGGTAGTGGTACTACTGCTTGGGTTGCGCCTGCTGAATCAGATCCAATTCCTTTAATTTTAGCATTGTCATAGGAGCATAGAATAATATGGCTAATACATTCAAAAACGGACGGGCGGCAGCAACAGCGTCGCTTGCAACTGTTTATACTGTCCCTGCGTCTACGACTTCTATTGTGTTGTTGGCTCAGGCTACTAATGTAGGTAGTGGCGCTCAGGCTGTTACGTTCTGTTGGTATGATGCGTCTGGTTCAGTTAAGACTGAGTTAGTTAAACTGTTATCTGTTCCTGAGAAAGCTGCTGTTGGCCTTATCGCTGGCAAGCTTGTGCTTGAAACAGGTGACTATTTGCAAGTCCAATCTACAGCTAGCTCCCTTATAGAACTGTCACTTTCTGTATTAGAAATTACCTGATCTGTGACGGGTATAGAAGCAGGTAAGACGTGGAGTAGGGTTGGGCCAGAGGTGGCTCCTACTTCTAGTGCTGCGTCTGGGGTGTGGACTATTCAAGAGTACTCAGAGAATCAGGGGGCCGGTACTTGGCCGAATCCTGTTGTCGCTTGGCTCGGAGTTTTTGACGCAAGCTTCTATAATCAAGCACCATTTTTTGAGGGGTCGTGTTGCGATGATCAAAATAATGTGTTTATCACTTCGTATGGCACTATGGCTTCCCTGTACCAAGGAGGGTCAGTTTCAAGAATAACGTCTAGCGGCGTAATGACAAACACGATGTATCAAACAACACCGTCAACTTCTGGTTCTTTTTCTATTAGAGATGTTGTTTTTGACGCTACAGATAACAGTTTATTTGCTGTAGGTAGTCAATATCAAAATGCTTCTGGAGCTAATAACCGAGTTGGTGTAGGTAAATTTAATGAAGGTCTAACGACTCTTGCTTACCAAATTAACAACAACTCACCAAGCCAGTTCCAAGATTTCGGTCATGTTAATCAAAACGGTATTGGTGTAGGCACATCGTATTTTAATATAATTGGGCAAGAATATAGTTCGAGTGGGTATAAAACGATACTTGCTTTTGGGAACAAAAGTGATGGTGCTCGATATAGTAGCCCACGCGAATTTATGAACACGAGCAGCAGTGTTAGCATTTTAGGCATCGGTTGTGTTATGGCACCGTCGCAAGTTGGTTACGGGCTTGCTCGTATATCAGGTGACGTGTACTTGTATAGAGGTGGCAGCGACGGCGATTCGACACAATGTAGAAGAACTGATAGTCAACTAATGCGACCTTGGGACATTAAGAACAAGGGGACAAGCGAGCAGGTAATAGCAGGCGGTTACGGCACGAATGGCACTAGCACTTCAAGGGCGTTTATTGTCGTATTAAATACAGCTAGCAAGGTTATTAGTTGGCAAAAACAAATATCGTTGCAATCAACACCCGCATCTCCTAACGAAGCTTCTACATATCAACCTTCGATAGCAGTTGATTCTTCAGAAAACGTTTACGTTGCGTGGGAAGAAAAAATAAATAGTGGTAACTACACAGCTAATGTTGCTAAATACAACACTTCTGGAACGCTTCAGTGGGTTCGGTCACTCAGATGTACAAGTAGTACAGTTAGATTTTCGAACAAGCCTAGTTTGTCGGTAAGTAGTGATGACTCGTTTGTGTATCTTTATACAGATGACTCATCAAATCAGCAAGCGTTTCTTTTGCAACTTACATCAGATGGTGCAGGTACTGGGGCGACTATGACATTGGGCGGTCATTCATTTATTCTTGAAGCACCATCTCATCAAAATGCTGCTGGCGCTTTGGACACTTTTGGGGGAACAACTTCCACTGGAACATATAACCAAGGTGGTTCTACAGCCGTTGCTACAGCCGCTAATGGTTTTACAGCGAACACAGTTAATTACTTGACAAAGGCAGCATATTAATGGCTTACGTTCTCGGTTTGTACGTTGACCCTTCAGGTAATTACCCACGGCATCAGGGCGACATTCAAGAACTTGTACCAGATTTTGTTAATGGTGATCCGTTGCCTGAAGGTTGGCTTCCAGTTGTAGAAACTGAAGAGCCAGTAACAGTAATGACTGATACCGAAATCCATGGGTACGTTACATCTATATCTGTAGTTGATGGGGTTGCAAGACAAGTGTATACGGCTAAATCGTGGCCTATACCACCTGATCCAGAAGTGGAAGAAGGATCAAATAATGCCTAGTCCTGGTTATGGTGAGAATGGGTCTGTTGTAGGTCCCCAAAATTTGCCGACTAGTTCGGTGGCTTCTGGTGTGTGGTCTTTGGGTGAGATGACTGAAGCTCAACGAGATGGTACTTGGCCGAACCCTGTGGTGCCCTTGACGTTAAGCGGCGGTACAGATTTCACTGATGGAGGTATCACGTACCATAAATTTACGTCTTCGGGAACGCTTACCATTAATGGTACTGGCCTAGTTGAATACGTAATTGTCGGTGGTGGCGGTGGTGGCGGCGCAAATTCCAGCTCTACCGCCGGAACCGGCGGTGGAGGCGGCGGAGGCGGCATTGCTTGGGGTACTAACTACCTTTTAGATTCGTCGGTCAGGACAACGTTCACTATTACTATTGGCACCGGCGGAGCAGCTCCCGGATTTAGTGGCAGTGAAAGCGCTATCAATGATTGGGGAAAAGCTAACGACAATTTAAACTTTGATTTTAGTGGAGGAACATCTTACTCAACCACGGCAGATAAAGTTTCTGCCGGTGCAGGTGGCGGCGGCGGAAAAGGCCAATATGGCGTGTGTAACTCAGGCGTCAACGGGAATATAGCTGGCACGAGCAGCACAAATTGGAGTTCTGCTGGATCAACTGGCGGCGGTGGCGGTTGGCAAGGTTACTGCGCTGGAGGAGGGAGCCAAAGCCCGAACCCAAAGGCCGGAACTATTACAAAGTCTGCCGGTATAAACACTATTTTTAGTTTGAACTCGGACGGCACACAAGCCACACATTATATCGTGGGTGGACAAGGTGGAGTCTCAGCGGGCGGAACAGACGGCGAACAAGGCGTCTCAACTTTAAGCGGTACTTTGTTCTCTAGCCAAACTTTTAACGGTTCAATATCAGGTAGCGGCGGTGACCTAAATGCAGGTAACCGAGGTATCTATTACGCAGGCATCGGACTAGCAACCGCAGGTACTGGCGGCGCTGGCAATTGGCGAAACGCTAACGACGGAGGGGGCCGTGGTGGTAACCAAGGCGGACCGATAAACGCAGCTACCAATCAAGGCGGCGGAGGTGCTGGCGGTGCAAGTAATGACGGCGGGACCGGCGGAAGCGGAGTAATCATTTTTAGGGTGATTTCATGAATAAATTTTACGCACAATTAGACGACACTAATCTAGTTTTAACGGTTGCTGTTTTTGATGAAAACACCGAACCGGACAAGGCAGAAAATTGGATTGAGACTAGCGACACTTTGCACAATCGAAGAGCTAACACCGGCGATCGATATGTTTCAGAAGCCGACGGCTACGACAACGGTTTATTTCACAGAGCAACGCCATTAACGGGATATGAAACGTGGATATTGAACAATGAATACGAATGGGAGCCGCCCCCTGATCAACCTTACCCTGACGGTTACGGCGAACATCCGAGTACGTGGTGGTGGGATCCGCTAATCCAACAATGGGATCACAAACCGCAACTAGAAGAGCCTAGCTAATGGATATTGTTGACGCACCAAAGAAAGTAAGCAGCGGACGAGCCATGTCGCCCGTCGGTATCGTCGTGCACCACACAGCATCCAACCATAAAGCAGACCCAGATGACGTAATCGACATGTGTATACGTGGCGTGAACAAAGTCCCAGGGCCACTGTACAATTATATGGTTAAACGTGACGGAACTATTGTCTGTTTGTCAGACAAGTTTAAAGCTAATCACGCTGGACGTGGTAGCCGTAAGGTAATGGACAGACTGAAACACGATAAGAAAGTTGTTGAGTCTACAGTTGCAGGCAAAAGCAGCTTCAACTCGTCCCTGTACGGCGTAGCGATCATTAACGACGGCTTAGGTGAGGATGTACCTGACGTACAGATGGACGCCTTAGCTCGCTTTTGTGCGTTTCTTTGCGATGGGCACGGCTGGAACC
>MDSW01032037.1_pt1 | contig 10281 bp, 22 predicted proteins | sample 811171 | NCBI WGS metagenome assembly MDSW01 (sample SAMN05326641, study PRJNA326480) | marine metagenome | isolation source: seawater | place: Atlantic Ocean: North West | collected 2012 | reverse complement strand
TCAGACCCCGGTTGCGTTTGGAACGCTGAGCTATAAGTTGTAGGTTCGGTCTGGACTTGAAACATAGAGTACATTTGTCCGACCGCGTTACCGACCGCCTCCGTTACTTGACCTTGTGCTTGAACCATCTGTGTCAGTTGGGCAACCTCCTGACGTAGTGCAATCACGTGATCCATCAACGATGGTTGACGAACCACAGGTGCAGGTTGGGGAGCAGGCGCTTCTGCTGGTTGGGCAGCACCAGCTTTAGCCTTCTCGATAATCTCTGCGATGCGTTGCTGCATCTCAATAGGTAGCCCTTCAGTATTTACATTCATGATTAAAACTCGTTATTATCTTCTACTTTTTGCTTTGCTTTCTTAGGGAGGACGGTTGATCCTCGCTTATCTTGACCACCAGCTGGTAGACCTTTTTCATCAGCCTGTTTTCCATCAAATGGATCCTTCCCTTCAAAATAGTTGGGAAGCCAAATGGTTTCTTTCTCTGACTCCCACTGCTGCTTAATCTTTGCAGGTACAGCTCGGACCTTAGGTAGGATACTGTAAGTAGTTTCCAGGCCAGTTCCCTTACGGCTGATTTTAATTGAGAAGTTGGCGAGTCCTTCTTCAGTCCAGGTGTAGTCATCTTCTTCTTGTAGGATTTCAGTCAGCTGATCTCTAAGAGATTTCTGCTCAATGAACATCACCTCAAGGCGACCACGTGCTGCACTAGTAGCGACCCATGCGAGAAAGCGTCGAGGTTTGACGTAGGATCCGTCGATCTTGGGACGGTCTGGTTTGGACCAGTCGGTTTCCCGCGCAATATCTGAAGGCTGAGCCCCAGGATGAGAGCGAGTAACAACATAGCCATTGAAGCGTAGGTCTCCAGACTTAGGGTCCTGGATCTCCGAGGCATATTGCCAGCCCATGATTGCATGGCCGGTTTCATAACAGCCAAGCAGTCGGAACTCTTCTGATTCTCCATCTTTTAGTGAGCTAGGTTTCCAATACGCTTGTGCTTCTTTCGTTTCAATTTTATCTTTTGGTGACTCCAGTAATTCTGGAGGTAGAACTTGTAATGTCATTTCTAATTTTTGTAGACATCACAAATATAAGACTTATTGATAAATAACGTGGAATTTTTTTAGAGCTACTTTTAGGGTCGCACGCGGAAAAATTTGGCATTAAAAAAAGGCCCTTGTGGACCTTTTGGGGTATATGTCAAACGTCAGTGTTTAGAACAAAGTTACAAGCTGAACCGTGGACAATTTCGCCGCCGAAGATCTCATCGAGTTCATTCTTGGCTTCACGCTCAAGTTTCGAATCATTCTTGGAAACACGATACTTAATGCAAGGTAGGACCATCTGTCCTTGTAGCTCTTTGTACACCTCAGCCTTTTGGCTAGTGATTGTGCGCTGCTTGGTCAAAGCAGTGTTCGCATTCAGTGCTCCAGTAAGGGAGAGTGAGAATGGAAGGCCTACTGCCATGATGACAATGGTGCGAAAGATGTTGCCGACGTCAATATTAAAAGTCATAGTTTAGTACCAATCAGGATAGTTATCTTCAATGTCTAAGCGTCCGTGCTTAGTAATCTGGCGTTGGGTCCACTTCGGCGTAACCCGCCGCAGAGCCCGTTTGTGTTCTACCTCCTCCAGTTTTCTTGAGCTCTTTTCGAGTGCTGAAGTCAGACGCGACGATAGCTCGGTAAGGGCTGTCATCGTCGTCTTTGCGGAACTCACGCAGATATCCTTGGACGCAGATAGCACGTCCTTTGCGGATTCTGTCAGTGAGTTTATTCTTTCTTGATTCATGAGTTTCAAGGAATAGCCAGGTAGTAACGTCTGAGTTATCGAGTGTGGTTCCAATCTTTGTGGCAACCATACCGTTCTTGCGTTCTTTGACTTCATCAGCACCAAAGAAAGCATTGCCAAGCACGACTTGATTGCAGAACATATCCTTAGGAATATTCTGCTCAATCGTTGTGACAATCAGATCTAGTGGCTTTGATGTGTCGTCAGAGAACACGATGTTGCCTGTGATCAGTGCTCGTGTTCCAGGCTTCCAATCAAGGAAGGATTGGAGCTTTGGTCCCTGGCGGTCGTAGCAAAGGACGCGGAATCGTACTTCGCTAGCACCGTTGCCAGCGGGCACAACAGCGTTAGCACCGCAATAATCAAGCCCATAAGCTTTGATGGGGTCACCAATGAAGTCTCTGAGTTCAATGGTGGCAGCTATAAAGTTCATCTTGACCGATATTATTTTTATCAGTCTTCAGTTTAGGCTGTCTCTTTATCATCTGTGGGGTCTGGGTAAGAATCATTTGAGGGTGATTTAGCCTCTTCAGCTATTTCATTCTCAATATTCATTTGCATGTAAGTGTTGTTGTGCTTTTTGGCAATCTCTAAACACTCATACAGTTTCTCTAGTCTGGTCATCGGGCCACATAGCAGCTGCAATTGTTGGGAGTTGCTCTTTGAGAATTTCTAGAGCATTCAGTGCGATTTGTGTATGTTCCCACTGCGTCCCATGCCAGCTACGTAGATCGATATAGTGCAGCCAGCTTCTGATCGTACCCGACATATATAAACGGGTAGTTGTATTCAATGGTAGCACCGCTCGCGCACATTCTTTTGCAACCCCTCGACTCAGCATGTAGTCATAAAGCTCTTCAGCTTCACGGAAATGACTAGAGATTTTGTCTTCGATAAACATTGCTGTCATCGGATCCAAGTCGTCAATAGAGTTTTGTCGATTTGTAGTGTCCTGACGACGGAGATGGGGCAGTTCCAGATCCATCGCAACGGCATAGCGTTGAGAGAATTCTTGGAAGGAGAATGATCTGTGCCTTAAGATTTGAGGTGCAATTGACCTCGTTGTGTTGATCTCAAGACACATGGAAGCCATTTCAAATGGGCTCCAGTGCTTGTGCTTAATCAGATACTTTAGAAGCTTGGTTACTTCAGGATTATCTTCATTCTTTGGATTGGATACACGGGCAATCTTACCGATAAGCTTTTCAGCATCGGGTGTGATCCAGACGAGTTTAGCGTCGTGCATAGCTAGATATAAGTTTTCTTATTTGCTTTACAGTTAGTTTGTCTAACTGCTTATCAATGTAATCAAGGAGTTGTTTCTTATAGTCACTCTTCAACATTAATCTTGCCGTATAAGTTAGGTCTTATACGACCATAACCGGCTTTAATGCTGTGTACGGTGCCTTTACCTCTGAGCTTATCGTAATAGGCATCAAAGATATCAACCATGGTGTAAGCACGGACAGCGTCATAGATTCTTTCACCATCTGCATAAGAGTAGGTGACGATATGGACGTCTGTTGGTAGGTGCTTGTCATCAAAGTCGTTTAGGTCAACTCCTTGAGAAACAATTTGGCAATTGATTTTATCTGTGTTCTTGAATTCAACTGGGTCAGGCATTAAGCGTATTGGGGTAAATTAATATTGTTAGTCTCGAAGAAAGCAGGCATTCTGCTAGCTCTTGTTTCGATCAGTCCAAGCGCCTTACCGGTGGAGTACAGAGAATCTGAACATCCAAGCCAGAAGTTGCTAGAGAGATGCTTGTGATGTGATTCTCCCCCAAGGGATTGCAAGACCCAGCTGACCGTAGCGCGGCGGAGATTGTTGATGGCCTTGTCAGTCTTAAGGTCAAGCGCTTGGCAGACAAGGGTGTTGGCCGCCACGTGGGTCTGTTCATCTCGTGAGATGTCGGCACTTGTTGTGCGCAATCCTGTGTCTCCGAGGAATCGGAAGATTGGGAGGAGAACGAAGAAGACTGATCTCTCAAGTACAACCGCCTTGAGTACGGGGTGCCTGTCGAGTTCGAGCCAAGCGTTCTTAATCCTCTCAGCCTCCGCCTCAAACCGAGGGGAGACCTTATGTGCTTTAGCTGCGTAATTAAGCGCGATATCATGTTTTTCTTCATCTTGTACGTTAGAGAGCAGCAGTTCACGGCAGCCTTCTGCTTCGATACCTTGAGGAAGGTCGCCCTTCATAGCTTCAGTGAGGAAGTCACCGACTGGGATTTCAAGGCAGCGAAGAGCTAAGGCTCGCTGAACTACCTCTTCACCACCGGACAGAAGCTGTCCAGCAGAGACTTCAACTGGTGTCCAGGTCCGCTTACGTTGATGTAGGTGAATGTAAGGAGTTGCTGCTTGTGTCATTTATCGATTAGGTAAGGTTTACTCGGCACATCCCACACAGAGTGTAGGATCATTAAATTGATTCAGATCAGGAACAGCGTCTGAATCTTCAGAGATATCTGAGAAATCAAATAGCTCATTGAAGTTATCGTCAAGAGCAGCCATAGCGTCATCCTTAGCCTGGGTGTTTTGCATCACTTGAAGGCTGTAATACAGCGAGGTCTGCGGTGAAGCAAGCCAGCGTTCTACAAAGTCTTCGTCGTAGGTGACAACGTCGCTCCAGGAGTTGAAGCTATAACCATGGCTGAGGCCGGTGTCGTGCATCATTTGAACGATGCCATTAACCACTCGGAAGTAGTTATCCCAGCCGACCTCTTCACAGATTTCTACGTTGCCGTAGTCAAACTGTTGTACGCCAAATGTGGAGCTGTCCCTATCCACGGTGCGCCCGATCGGCGGTGCGATTTCGGGGGCTGTGGTATAGCCTGCTCGGTCTGTGTAACGATAGGAACAGGACGCTGTAGGAGCAATAGCAAAGGCTCTATCCATGTTGGCAGAGCGTGCTAGTGAAGCTGCTACTTTGAATCCTGCATCGAGTGCTGCAACAATCTTAGCTGCAGCAGGAGTCGTGCCATCGGCAAACTCAAGTGCATCGGCAAACTGTGCATAGGTCACCCCTTCTAGGGCAAGCAGGTTGGCAAGTCCAAGTACTCCGAGGCCGACTTGACGGTCTTCCTCTTGAGTCAAATACTCACCAGTTTTCTCCACACCAGTCTTGGCGTGAAGCTCAATCAGTTCACTCATGCCACAAGCAAATGCTTGGCTGATTTCACTGACTTCACAGCCGCCCAAATTAATATGTTGTAGCAAGCAAGTGCCCCGGCTGCGTAAAAACACTTCTAAGCAAACGTTCGCAAAAATGCGTTGGCCGTGCTGGTCATAGCGAATCTTGGCAAGCCAAATATCACCACGGGCAATACCGGCTAGCACAGAATCCTTGACTTCTTGTGAGGCAGCATCCCAGAGTTTCTCAGTGACGTTGACACAGCGCTTAGCCCAAGGCAATTCACTACGGGGAGTTTCAATGAACTCGATGATGTCGCCATGCGAGATGTCGCAATGAAGCACTACAGCACCGTTTTTGTACACCCCGCCTCTGCGAAGTTGCTCGTTCAAGCAGCTATAGATTTTTCCAAAGCTGACAGGACCCGAGGCCACCAGGCCTTTACCATTTTCTGCGCCGCTGGGTCTAACTTCGGATAGGTGAACAGCAACTCCTGCTCCGTAGCGTAGAGCGTGCGAAACAAATCGCCACGAATTTTCAATTGAGTCTCGTTCTCCATCCATACAGTCCGATACATTAATAACCGTGCAGCTCACGGGTAAGCGACTGGTGGGATCATCGATCCAGCTTTGTACGCGACCAGTCCTCGCGATCATGTTGTTAGTAACAGTCATTGTTATTTACCAGAAGTGTCGTATTGAAGGTTGGTGGTAGGCACTAGGTCGTTTAAAGTTGGCTTTTTATAATTAGGTCCTTTCAGTACCTTCCCGTCTTCTCGATAGATAGGTTTACCATCATCCCCTAGCTTACTCATGTTGGATTCGAACACACGATCCATCGCAGTATCTAAATCCAATCCAAAGGCAGCAGCGAATTGATAGGCAACAAAGACGAGATCTGAAAGTTCTTTGAGAACTTCAGTGTGCTTCGCAATACTGTTGGGATGTTCTTCTAATTCACGAGCAGCTTGCAGAAACTCTGCTGATTCCTCAGCAATTAGAGCTGCCTGCATTCGAAAAAGCTTCTCTTTGACGAAGCCATATCTCACCATTCCTTCAAGCATTTCTTGGCCATAGGCCTCACGGAATGCACGTGCTTGTTCCAGTAAAGTCATTATTAATTTTCAGGTTATCCAAGTCTATAGATTACTTGTCTCTTAGCGTGATACGCCCTCGATCAAGATCATAAGGACTGAGTTCAACAGTGACTCTGTCGCCTACAAGTAGCTGAATCTTACGTGTGATTAGCTTGCCTGAAGCACGACAGAGACATTGATGACCCTCAGGGTTTTCTAGTTCAACATTGAAGTATCCATTGCCACTTTCTTTATAGATCGTGCCTTTGGCTTCAATGACGTTCGCCTTCTTGCTCATTTTCTAGACCGTAGTAATTATATTGCTGAATCATTGCGTTCTCGAAGTCTGCAGTAGAGCAGAACTCCTCCATTAGATGTTCGACGAGATTAGGGTTAACCTCAACGATCATCTCCACCTTGAATCTGACTTTGGGAGTCATTCTGGTGGATGGGCGTAGGTGTACGTTTCAATCGTGTTGTCTAGGTGCTCAATGATGTTATTGGCACCAACCTGTCGTTCAACAGGTTCTTCTGTGTAATCACAGTCTTCGAAGCCGTCTTCGTCAATGCGACATTGAAGGCCTTCGTAAGTGACAACCAGTGTGGGCGTCTTCTCAACGTTCAGCTCCTCTGCAAGGGCAGTAGGGCGTCCGTTGGGTGCCTTCATCGGTACGAAGTGCAAGGCCGCTTGATCAGCCTCTGGGAGGGTGCTCACGTACTCTTTGAGACGAGTGCACGGTGGACAATTGTCTTGCGTGAAGACATAGAGTTCGTATTGTTTCATCACCAATTATTAAGCGATCGTACCATCAGTGTAATAAAATCCTCCCACGCAATTTCTCGAATTAGAGACAGGTACGTGGGATGCGTGTTGATATGCACGCATACCTGAATGATAGGTAACTAGAACAGGCTCGTCAAGAATGACGTCATCCAAACTGCTACAAAGAATCATTCGTACTTCTGGATCCTTACGGACGTATTGCATCTCAGCCTCATAAGCAAGATGGTCTACTTCAGTGAAGGTACTGGGTTCAAAGACTTTATGTAGCCTGGGCAGTTCAGTAACTACCGCAGGCATTGTTTGTTGAGTGCGTTTCATTCGTTGATAATGATGTTTGCTGCTTGGTTTGCTTCAGCTTCGTTGGGGGCAACAAGCTTCAGGGGTGGCAGGTACTCCTTCTCAGCTAGGTAAGTCTCAATCGCTTTGCGTTGCGTGATGGTTAGATAACCAAAGCCCATATTGAGGATTTGATTGAGATAGTGCCGAGGAGTCTCAGGTGAATCCTGAGCTAGTCCTGCATGACAGAGTTTGACGATATCGAGAAGATCCTCGGCAAACATATGGGTGTAATCAGATTGAGTCACGGTAAAGCTCCATGTAATCTTTTGGATAGCGATCGAAATGATCCAGTGTTGATAACAGCGCTGCAAGAGTAGTGGTATCGCGGTCAAGATCGAGCTCGTGACTGAGATGACGAAGCAGACGCCGAAGCGTCCGCATTGCCTCCACATTCGCCAGGAGTGCTCTGTCAAAAGTCGGCAGTGACGACCTCGACGTCTTCCTTGACTTCAACGGGCTCAATCGAACCACCGCTAACGGCGTGCTTGAGAACATCAACAGCGTCACGCATGATTGCAATCTTGCGCTCTTTGTCGCCGTCAGAGCGTGCTTCTTTCAGCTGCTCGAAGGTATCGTTGTCACTCATACGAGAGTTACCAACTTTGATAGAGGCAAAGTAAACACCGCTACCTTGGCTACCTTTCCAGCTTTCAAGAGTGAAAGGGCAGGTGAGATCACCACCGTTGAACAGAGCCATCAGACCTCCGATCACACACTGTGACCACATCGTGGCCAGACCAGAAGTCACCATCAGTTGAGTGCCTTGGGAGGACTCAAGGAAGATGTTGAGCTTGAGAGTGTTGTATTGATCGCCAGGTTCGTAAAGGCTGAGGCCAGTCAGGACAACGTTTTGCAGTTTTTGCAGAGGCTTACCAGAAGGAAGCATCAGTGCTGCAGGTTGCTCGTCTTCGCCTAGATAGCGGAAGAAGACACCTTCAGAGTCTTTGACAAGGCCAATGCCAAGCATGTATTCAACGTCACCCTGTGCCCCTCCAGAAAACTCAGAAACCAGTGCATTTGAGCCAGTAGAAACAACAGTCATAGTCATGTTTGTAATTATGCAAGTGAACAGTTACCCAGAATGGGCACACCAATTAATACCCGCCACTTTGGCGGGAAGGTTTAATCGTTTTGGTGCTGCAACTTAAGCAGCTCATGATCGGCCTGTTGCCTGATCAGAATCCACATCAGTAGTGGAGACAAGCCCTCGTCTTCACAGAGGGACATCGCGTCACTCTTGATTTGATCAAGAATGTTATAGACGTTATTTACTTTCGCTGTCATCCGGCTTCTACTAAGCCTGCCAGCTCTGCGAGTTTTGCTGTGGCAAGGCACTGCAGGACAGTCCAAGCACACTCACCTGAGATCGTTTCTTTGTCACAGGCATATTCAACTGTATCTTCAATCACTTCGGTCAGCTCTTGAAGAGCTTCTCTCGTTATATCCATGGTTTCACAATATGGTTTTCGCTGGACCCACTAGGGCCACTTATTAACTATAGCCCCCGATAGGGGGCCATGGGTGATTACCAACAGAATATGTTGAACATTAAAGAAGGGCCGCTGTAAAAGCCGCCCGGAAAATCAAGGTACATCACAGTGTATACATGGTGGGCAGACTGCCACGGACTGGGCAGTACTTACGAGCTACAGAGCCTTTCAGGGTCTTGGTGCTAAATGCACGTTGCTCACAGTCAATTGAGTAAGCACGGTTAGTAGACCACTTGATTGGCTTTGCAACCCACAGTGAAATTGAGTACTCACGTGTTTGGTTATAGCAAACGCCACGATTCACGTCAGTGCCAATAGGACAGCGACGAATATCAGTAGCATCCCCCAAGGTAATAGAGGGGGAGGAAGCGTAGACATAAGCGGAAGCAGGACTACCAACAGCAGAAATAGCAAGAGCGCCTGCGACAAGAGATTTAATCATCAGTATTTATCAACTAATGATTATTATAGGGGTTTAATTCTCACATAACTTTTCTACTGAATAACCCAGCAGAACAAGTAGTGAGATTGCGGTTGGTAAAAAGATAGCAGCAGCTAGCATCATTCATCTCCAGATAAGGTAAGAAAAGCGTTGCCTACTACGGAAAGTATCAACAAAAATCCAACGGTCAGGTAGATCACCACACTCCGGGGATGAGCTGACCGGTAAGTGCATATGCACCAATAGCTGCGATAACACCCATCATGGCGACACGGCCATTGAGCTTCTCAGCTTTCTCGTTATGCGTTTCAGAAATGTCCATTACAAGTACCTCAGGTTCTTTTGCGAAAATGTTTTGTTGTCCGAATTCGTTAGTCGTCACAGTCATCGTTGTTCTTATAATTACTTAACAATCTTAGTATAACTTCATAATCATCAAATTGTGGGGAGCTGATGCTTATGTGGTGATATTGATAATGCTTAATTGCTTTAGTCAAATCACCAATTTGTTCAGTGGTTAAATTCATAGCATTAAAAAAGGCCCTCATTTGAGAGCCTAGTAAAGATCAGCCAATGGCTGGGGCTTTTAGTGCGACAGGCACGATGTTATTTGCCGCAAGATCCAGGGGGAAGTTGTGAGCATTACGTTCGTGCATCACTTCCATGCCGAGGCCGGCACGGTTGAGGATGTCAGCCCAGGTAGAAATGACATGACCTTGTGATTCCACAATGGACTGGTTGAAGTTAAAGCCGTTGAGGTTGAAGGCCATGGTTGACACGCCCAGGGCGGTGAACCAAATGCCAGCAACAGGCCAGGCAGCCAGGAAGAAGTGAAGGCTACGGCTATTGTTGAAGGAAGCGTACTGAAAGATCAGTCGTCCGAAGTAGCCGTGAGCAGCCACGATGTTATAAGTTTCTTCCTCTTGGCCAAACTTGTAGCCATAGTTCTGACTTTCGTTCTCAGTCGTTTCACGAACGAGTGAGGAGGTAACCAGTGAACCGTGCATCGCAGAGAAGAGTGAACCACCGAAGACACCAGCCACACCAAGCATGTGGAAGGGGTGCATCAGGATGTTGTGCTCAGCCTGGAAGACAAGCATGTAGTTGAATGTACCACTGATACCGAGAGGCATTGCATCTGAGAAACTTCCTTGACCAAAAGGATAAACAAGGAATACTGCTGAGGCAGCAGCAACAGGAGCGGAATATGCCACACAGATCCAAGGGCGCAT
>MDSW01053708.1_pt1 | contig 10282 bp, 9 predicted proteins | sample 811171 | NCBI WGS metagenome assembly MDSW01 (sample SAMN05326641, study PRJNA326480) | marine metagenome | isolation source: seawater | place: Atlantic Ocean: North West | collected 2012 | reverse complement strand
TATTTTACAGGTCTTGATTCATACTTCTGGGAAAGTCCTTCTAGACCATGGTTTATTCTATTAACACAAAAAAATGACCCTATAGCTGTTGTACCCTCAATTGGAGAAAATGCTCTTAAAAAAACATGGATAAAGAATATCGAAACGTGGGAGTCACCAAATCCTGATGATGAAGGCATTACAAAATTAATAAATGTAATTTTATCTATAAGTAAAGAGAAATGTTCAATTGGATGTGAAATGGGAAAAGAAAGTTTTTTAAGAATGTTTATTAAAGATTTTAATAAATTAACGCATTCACTACCAAAACATAAATTTGTTGATGGGAGTTCTATAATATGGAAACTAAGAATGATAAAATCTGATGAGGAAATAAATAAAATTAAAAAAATTACAAAAATTGCAAGTAAGGCTTTTGATAATTTATATAACGAAATTTATATTGGTCAATCTGAAATAGAAATAACAAGAGTAATGAAAAAAAAATTATTAGAACTTGGTGCAGATTATACTTTATATATGTCTTGTGCTTCAGGACCTGGTGGATACGATCAAATAATATGTGATCCTTCAGATAAAAAACTTCAAAATGGAGATATACTAGTTATTGATACTGGCACTACTTTGGACGGGTATTTTTGTGATTTTGATAGAAATTTTGGCTTTGGTAAAATAGATGAAAAAGCACTAGATGCTTACAATCTACTTTGGGAAGCTACAGAGATGGGTATCAAGGCTGCAAAACCCGGTAATACTTGTAATGATATAAATCAAGCTATGCAAAAAACCTTAAAACAAAATAATTCAACTAACAATATTGGCCGAATGGGTCATGGTTTAGGTTTACAATTAACTGAACCACCAAGTATAATGAGTAGTGACTCCACAATAATTGAGGAAAATATGATTTTAGCAATTGAGCCTTGCTTAGAATATGAACCAGGCAAAATGTTAGTTCTAGAAGAAAATATTTTAATTACTAATAATGGTAATCAAATTTTAACCTCAAGAACACCAAAGCAAATGCCTATAATTAGCTAAAATCAGAATGGTTTGAAAACAACTATAATAATTATTAATATTAATAAAGCTGTTGGAACTTCATTAATAATTCTAAAAAATTTACTAGAATGATAGTTCTTATCAAGTGCAAAATTATTTAACCAAATACCACAGTAGAAATGAAAAACTGTCAAAGATAAAACAAACAAGATTTTAATTATCAACCATAATTCAAATCCAAAATAATGAATCATTGCTAAACCACTTATCCAAGTTAAAATTGCTGCAGGGTTCATAATAAACCAATAAAGTTTTCTTTCCATAATCTTGAAGGTTGATGAAGTTTCTTTGTTAATGTTTTTTTCAGAATGATATACAAATATTCTTGGTAAATATAATAAACCAGCCATCCAAGAAATAACACTTATAATGTGAATAGTTTTGAGAAAGCTTAATAACATCTTTTATTCCCATTTGGCTATTGGAGGCATTGACATTAAGATTGCATCAATATTTCCACCTGTTTCAAGCCCAAAACGTGTTCCACGATCATGAAGTAAATTGAACTCAACATATCTACTTCTTTTTTTAAGTTGAATTTCTTTTTCATCAACTGTCCATTTCTCATTTTTTAATTTATTTAATGTCGTCATTACAAATCCTTTAAAAAATAAACCAACTTGCTTAACAAATTCAAAATCTTTTTCCAAATCCTTAGTATTTAAATAATCAAAAAAAATACCGCCGATACCTCTTGGTTCTTTTCTATGTGGAAGATAAAAATATTCATCACACCATTTTTTGTATTTATCATAGTAATTTTTATCAAAACTATCACACATTTCTTGCAATGATTTATGATACTCTTGCTCCAGTTGAAAAGGTAAGCAAGGTGTTATATCCATTCCTCCTCCAAACCACTGTTTCTGAGTTTTAAGAAAACGAGTATTAAAATGCATTGAAGGTATTTTAGGTGATAATGGGTGCAGAACCACACTAATACCTGTTGCTTTATAGGAAGGGTTTTTTTTAGTACCGGGGATTTTATCAATCATTTTTTTATCAAAACTACCTAAAACTGAAGAAATATTTACACCTCCTTTTTCAATAATATTTCCATTTATTTTACTAATTTTACCTCCACCTCCTTGAAGGTGATCCCATTCTTTTATTATAAATTTTTTACCATCAATTTCTTCTATCATTTGTACTATTTCATTTCGTAAAGCTTCGAACCACTGTGCAGCCAAATTAAAATTTTTATCATTCATAAATAATCCCAACCCTGAGTATTTTTAATAATTAATTCAACTAGAAATTTTACATGCTCTGGGCTATCATTTAAGCATGGAATATATTTGTAATTCTCACCTCCAGAATCAATGAAATAATTTTTATTTTCAACTTTTAATTCTTCTAATGTTTCTAAACAATCTGCGCTAAAGCCTGGAGATATAATATGAATATTTTTAATTCCTTGATTAGGTAATTCTTTAAGCGTAAGATCAGTATAAGGTTGTAACCATTCTTGTGAACCAAAACGACTTTGAAAGGTTGTCATAACCTCTTCATCAGATAAGTTTAAATGTTCTTTGACTAACCTAGTAGTCTTTAAACAAAAACAGTGATAAGGATCACCTTCTAAATGATATTTTTTTGGAATTCCATGGTAACTAAAAATCAACTTTTGCGGTTTACCATTTTGATTCCAAAATTTTTCGATTGAATTTGATAATGTTGTTATATATTTTGTTTCTTCAAAATATTGATTAATAAAACGAAATTCAGGCACCCATCTCCATTTTTGAAGTGCATGTGAAACTGCATCAAATGTACTGCCTGTAGTTGCTGCACAATATTGAGGGTATAAAGGTAAAACTAGAAGTTTTCTAACTTGCTCTTTTTGTAAATCAATTAATGCACTATTGATTGAAGGATTTCCATAACGCATTCCAAGCCTAATTACCACTTTTTGATTTGTTTCTTTGAAGTGTTTTCTAATAGCAATTAATTGTTTGTTTGCAATATCTAAAAGAGGGGATCCCTGATCTGTCCATATAGTTCTATAAGTTGCTGCAGATTTTTTTGGTCTTGTTTGTAATATAAAAATCCTCAAAATAATTTGCCATAAAAACTTAGGTAATTCTATAACTCGAGGATCAGACAAAAATTCTTTTAAATATATCTTTAAAGCTTTTGTGTTTGGTTGATCAGGTGTTCCTAAGTTTGTAATGAGTATTCCAATCTTTTCCTTGCTTCCATGTTCATAATTTTTTTCTCCAAGGTACTTAGGCATTAGAAACTAACTAAAAGACTTTCTTATATGTTCGATAAAAATATGAACATTTTTTTGAGGTGTATTCTTATTTATACCATGACCAAGTCCACAAACCCAGCCATCTCTATTATGAATTTCAGATATTGAATTTGAAAATTTTTTTAATTCTTCTGTAAATTCTTGACCTTCTAATAACATATTTTTTTCATCAAAATTCCCCTGAATAAAGCCTTTGTAATTTGAATCAAATACATTCTTTAATTTTATATTGTTGTCAAATCCCATGCCTGAAAAAGGAAGTTTAAATAATAATTTTAACTCTTCAAAAGTCTTACCTCTAGAATAATAACCAAGTTGACCTGGGAATTGATCAGCAATATCTTTAAGGAATAAATAATATTCTGATTCGAAAAATTTATTGTCTAAATCATAGAGATTACTATCAAATAACATAACAATCTCTGCACCAGAATTTAACTGAAGTTCAATGTTTAGTTTGAGCAAAGGAAGTAAATTTTTTTTCAAAAAAATTAAATGAAAATCTTCAATTTTTTTTATTTGATTATGTTTACCGACAGCAAAACTTAATAAGGTCCAAGGCCCTCCTACAAAACCAATTAGACTTTTTGATGGGTGAATTTTTTCTCTTGTAGCTTGTAGAGCTAGTTTTTGAAAATTCATATGATCTATACCTCTATCTACATCACTAAATAAATGAAAATTACTTTTATTAACATTTTGTTTAAATTGAGGACCTGGGTTAAATATTAATTCCATACCTAATCCCTCTAAAATAAATAAAATATCGCTAAAAAGTATTGCAACATCAAAATCAAATTCACTAACTGGACCATTTGCAACTTCAGCAGCAAGATCTGGAATTTTGCACAATTCCTCAAAGGAATATTTTTCCTTTAATTTTTGATAATGTTGATGATAGCGACCAGCTTGACGCATAAACCAAATTGGTGGAATTTTCTGAGATTTTTTATCAAGAGAATTTTTAAAAAGTATATTTGTCATAAGTATTACTTAGCTAATAAATAATTTTTCCACGATTCATAGGAGAGAAATATCTTTAAATTTTTATTTTTACCTAACATTTTTTTTATTGCTTTATAAGTATTTCCAGGACCACAACTATGAAATTTATTAATTATATTTGGATTTTGCTCAATAGCATATTTAAATGCAGAAGAACTCATCCAATAGAAATATTTTTTATTTTTAAAATCTTCTTTTATTGGTTTTCTTATCAATTCATATGTATGAATTCTTTTTTGTATACTTGAATTAGGAGAGTCCTTGTGAGTTAATTTAATCCATGTATGCTTATTTAATGTATGTACTTGAGTTGCAAAATCTTCACCCATACCATCAGATGATCCATTAACCCAAATTCCTCTTTGTGATAATTTTTTCCATGTTGTTATACCACTAGTCCAAAATATATTATTTTCTTTAACTTTAGCTTCATTTGGCAGAGCAATGTTTCTAGTAATAAATATACAATGTCTCTCTAAATCTTGAATCTTTTTTAGATTTTCTTTAATAAATTTTCTTTTAAAAAAATTATAGTCTTTTAAATTTTCTGGAAAAATTTCTTTTGAATATATTTTGCGTTTGAACTTTCTTTCAGATGTTAATTTTTTCCAGTATTGAAAGCTATTTCCTTTTTCTACTTCACCTTTAGAAGAATGCATTATTCCAAAATGAGTTTTAAAAAAACTTATGCCAATTTTTTGATGACATCCTCCACCGTATTTTTCTAATAATTTTCTTTCTTTTTGAACACAGTTATAATCCTCTATATTGTTAATTTGTTTTAATAATTTATTTGAAAATTTATCGTTTTTTCTTATTTCACAAGCTAATGCTCCTTGACCTGGAGATGTAGGATTCAAAGATAAAGGGGTTATAGTCCACAAACAATTCTCAATATAAGTTTGGATTAAATTCTTTAATTGATCGAATTCTTCTAATTTGTTATTTAGTAATCGGTCGATAGCTGCTTTTGCCACAATAAATGCATCATCTGAACCATTGATAAATTTTTTAAATCTTGTTGGAATATTCCCTCGAATATTTAAAAATTCTACTTTTTTAATTCCAAAGGGTAAATAGTTTTTTGCAAATAATTCCAAATTATAAACTCTTCTTGGAGAAGATGATAATATAGAAATTATTTTCTTCTTTTGTATATTTAAAACATTATTTTTTTTTATAAATAATATATCACGTTGATCCGATCTTTTTATAGTACCTGCGATCATAGTATCATTGCCAAGATCTATGGGTAAATCTTTCCAAGAATGAACTATAATATCGCATTTATTTTGTATTAAATTTTTTCGCAAATCATCCGTAAAAACACCTGCTGATGACATTTTTGATAAGGGTGTTTTCAGGTCTTTATCACCTGATGTTGATTTTGTTAAATATTCAATTTTAAGATCAGGGAAGTAAGATAATAAATTGTATCCAATTTCTCTTGCTTGAATAATGGCTAAATCACTTTTTCTAGATAGTATTCTTATTTTATTTTGTGACATTTTTTATAATAAATAGATATAATAGTGCGACCAAAAAGCAATAAATACAAACAAGAATAAATTACTTTTTGATCTAAATAGATATATATAGATTTAATAATATGAATACAAAAACAGCCGATGAACTAGTTTCAGATAAGACTCTAAAATTTGTAAAGAAACCAAAATATATGGTAAAAATTGACAAATTTAACTTCAACATTGAAAAAATTAAAGCTGAGTTTTTATCAATATTTTATGAAATTAAAGTTTGGTCTAAGGATGACTCAAAACTATACGATTTTAATGCTATTTGTGTAAATCAGAAACCTGGTGACCCTAAATCAATTTCTGGAGGAAACATTAGAGGTCAATATTGGACATATCCAAAGACTGACTGGAATGAAGAAGAAAGATTAATCAGAATAAAAGAAGAGGAATATTCACAAATTTGTGAGCCATTTATTGGAACATATATTGAAGAAGTTTACAATTTAATAAAAAAAGAGTGGAATATTGGAAGAATGAGATTTCTTATGAAGCCTCCTCGTTCTTGTTTGAGCTGGCATCGTGACCCAGAAAAAAGAATTCATATACCAATAATTACAAACCCAGGTTGCAGAATGGTCATTGAGGATGAAAGCTACCATATGCCTGCAGATGGTTCTGTTTACATTACAGATAATACTAAATATCATAATTTTTTTAATGGTGGCGAAGTTGATAGACTGCATCTTGTATCAACCTTATTAGAATAACTAAGGAAGTACTGGTTCTCTTTTTCTCCTACTTCCAAGTCCTTGATAAATTACAGCAAACGTAATTATTAATCCTCCTATAATTACAGTTAATGAGGGTATTTCATTAATTCCAAAAATTGGTAACCAAACCCATAAAACACCACCTACTACTTCCATTAAGGATAATAAAGCTAGTTCAGCTGATGGAAGATATTTTGCACCAAGACTATATAATATTAAACCAGTAGCAACGAATAAACCATGTAATAAACTAAGATAAGAGTTTATTGTTGGCATTGTTTTAAAAGGTTCGATTGAAAAACCTAGAGCAATAAATGAAAAAAATGTACAAAATAATCCTGCAAGCACAACGGTGGTAAATTTTGGTGTTTCAGGCTTCCAACGGATAGTTATAGTATAAAGTGCAAAACCAGTTGCTGATAAAAAACCTAAAAGAGCTCCTAGAGCTGTCCCTGAAATAGAGTCATTAATAATCATTACACAAACTCCAATAAAAGCAACTATCATTGCGACAATGGTAGATCTCCTAAGTACTTCCCCTAATAAAAAATAACCAAATATTGCTGCTATGAAGGGCATTGCAGCCAACATAAAAAGTGTTACTGCAGCAGTTGTAATTGTGATAGAATAAATAAAACCAGTAAAAGCAGTAGCTAAAAATATTCCACCTAAGATACCAGAAATACCTATTTTTAAAAAATTTTTATAAAAACTTAAACCTTCTTTAACAATTAAATAGCATATAAGTATTAGCGCAATAGAAATTCCCCTATAAAACAAATATTGGAAAACATAAAAATTAGCATCTTCCATATGGCGCACTACTACTGCTCCAAAACTCCATGAAAGACCTGCTAAAAAAACTACAATAAAAGCAAATAAATATGAATTATCTTTCATAAAAACTAGATCTGTGCATTAATTATTATAAAAGTAAATCAGTATTTTAATTTAGTATATTTAATCCTGTAGATTGATTTATTGAAATAACAAAATTTGACTCTGATGATAACGTTTTTGAATAATTGGAGTGATTTTGCGTAGAACAAGATAATATATGATGCTTAAAAAATGATGTTAATTAATTGCATGTGCCTATTGAACCAAGAGCGCATTTTTTACCATCAACCCAAATAGCAGCTGAAAGATTTGCTTCTTCAAATATTGCACCTGAAATATTAGCTCCAAGAAGATTGGCTTCAAACAGGTTAGCTCCTTTAAAAGAAGTGGTAAACAAGTTAGCTCCTTCAAAATTTACTTTTGCTAAATTAGAATTATTAAAATTAGCATTATTGCAATTTGCATATTGTAAATTTGAAGAAAACAAATTTGAATTACTAAAATTAGTAAATATAAAATTGCCAAAAGACAAATTTGAATTATTCAGTTGTGATTTTTCTAAATTAGCTAAAGATAAATTAATACCCGACATTTCAGATTTTGCTAAACCAACGCCAGATAGATCAAGATTCTCAACAAAGTTACAATTAGACCAATCAACTTCATTTGATGGTTGATCATCGCAAGCTGAATAAACTTTGTGAGATATTAAAATTATTATAACTACAAATAAATTACGCATAATTACTAATTAAGAAAAATTTATGTTATATTTAAGGCAATTATCGTGAAGTTAATTTCAATTCAATTCTACGATTCTGCTGAAAATCTTCTTCTTCTTCGCCATTACTTATTGGATAAAACTCTCCATATCCAGCTGCTGAAAGTCTATTCGGGCTAAATCCAATATCAAGTAACAATTTTAAAACTGAATTAGCTCTAGCAGTTGATAATTCCCAATTCGAAGGGTACCTCAAAGTATTTATAGGTCTTTTATCAGTATGTCCTTCCACTTGGATAATCCAATCAATATCTGAAGGTATTTGACTAGTTGTTTCTTTAAGAGTTTTTCCAATCTGCTTTAATTTTTCTTTTCCTTGTATTTGCAAATCAGCGGATGCAGAATCAAATAACAGCTCAGATTCAAATATGAATCTATCACCGACGATTTTAATATCTTTTCTTTCTCCTAAAATACTTTGTAGTTTACCAAAAAACTCTGATCTATATTTTTGTAACTCAAAAACTTTTGAAGTTAGTGCTTTATTTAATCTCTCACCTAACACTTCAATTTTTAAATCTTTAGTTAATGCATCTTGTTCACTAGATTCAAGTGCCCTATTTAAAATATTAATTTCATTTTTTAAAATATCAATTTCATTAGATAATAAAGCAACCTGATCTAAAGCTTGTGCTGCCTGTATTTCCATTTCTTTTATAGATTCTTCGTCTATAGCTTTTGAGGTAGATAAACTAGTAACTTCCTTTTGAAGTTCTGAGATTAATTCTATTTGTTCAGTTTGTTTTTCTTGATTTAAAGATAAAATATTATTTAATTCAAGAATTTTTCCCCTTAAATCAAATATTGTCTTATCTTTATCTAACAAATCTCTATTTAAATTAGATAACTCTTCATTTTTCTTTTTTATAGCAAACAATTGCTCCTGAATATCCGCATCATTGAGACCAAGACTTTCATTTAGTTTTAGTAAATTATTAGTTAAAGTTTGATACTTTAAAATTTGATCTTGTAACTCTTGATCTCTTAAAGTTAAATTTGCATTAACAATTTCAGTTTCTTTCTTTGATTCTATTAATTGATTATTTAGATTTATTAAATCTTGATTTTTATTTTTAATAGCCTGTAATTGTTGCACAAGATCTGCATCATCGAGACCCAAACTTTGATTTATAGCTTGAAGATTTTTATTTTTTTTATCTAATTCCAATATTTTATTTTCTAATTCTTTTTCATTTTTAATTAACTTGTTATTAAGTAAGTCTAATTCAGAAACTTTTATTGCTAAATTTTCTTCACTAAGTTGCAGTTTTTTATTGGTTAAATCAAGTTCATTGTTCAGATTTTTTAATTGATCAATTCTTGTAGCAAGAGCTTTATTAATTCGCTCACCCAAACCTTCAGTTTGAATAATACCTATTTCAATTCCTTCATATGTTTCTAGAGCTGTAGCAACAATTCTTAACTCTGTTAGAAGTTCTTTAATTTGCTCACTTAAAGCCACAATATTTTGTTCTTGAACAAATATTTCAGACCTTTTTTTTGAAATATCTGTTTGTAGCTGTTCAGCTAATAATTGTTCAGATTCAAGATCTTCTTTAGTTTTATCCAATTCAATTGTAGTTTGTGACAATATTGATAAAGCTTCTTGTTTTTCTGTACTTTCAGTAACTAAAATTCGTGATAATTCATTTATTTGTTTTTTTAAGTCGCTTAAAATCTTATCTCTTCCTGAAATAGCATCACTTAAATAAATTTGTGATACAGTAAAAACCATAAGTATAAAAATTATAACAATGAGCAATGTAGCAAGAACATCTACAAAGCCTGGCCATAAATTCGTATTTTCACTAAGGCGATTCCTGAGATACCTTGTAGTCATTTTCTAATTTTTTTTCTTTATTTCAGTTAATTTTTTTATTCCTTTATCTATATTTTCTAGATATTTTTTTGTTTTAACATCAATTAGACCCTCCTTAGCTAGCTGGTTAGATAATTGGAGCATACTTGATTGAGTATTAAGCTGTGTTGATAAAAAATTTGATAATTTTTTGTCTCCTTCTAAAGAGTTTTTATTAATTTGGTTAAGTTGCTTATTTAAAGTTTCAAGATTTAAATAAATTTGTTTTTG
>MDSW01027916.1_pt1 | contig 10282 bp, 3 predicted proteins | sample 811171 | NCBI WGS metagenome assembly MDSW01 (sample SAMN05326641, study PRJNA326480) | marine metagenome | isolation source: seawater | place: Atlantic Ocean: North West | collected 2012 | reverse complement strand
AGTAGGAGGTAGTTATTATAAACCATCAATAAATATAACAAATAACACAGCATTTATAAATGAAATAAATATTACACCTGAATTTCATTTTACAATTGATAATGTAGAAGAAATAGTAATAGATTATACTAATTTAAAAGAGTATGATATAAATTATTATTTAAATAATAAATATAATAAAAATGATATATTTAAATTAAATGAATATAGTAAAAATATTAATAAACAATGTAATACAATTAATAAATATTTGATATATTATATTGTAAGAAAAATATTTTTATATAATCCAATTGCAAATGAGATTAAAGAAGGTAAATCATATGATAAAAAATATAATTATTATAAAAATATTTTAAAATATAAAATCTTAAAAGCAATACAAAATATAAAAAATAATAAAAATTATTTGGGAAATAATAAATTAGATATAAATAATAATCATAAGATAAATAATACAATATCAATTAAAAATAATGATCCTAAATTAAATATTACAGAATTAAATAAATTATATAAAATATACCCAGATGATAATAATAGTATTTTATTATTAAAACAAGAATTTATAAATGAATTAGAAAAAGAACAAATTGATAAAGAAAATGTGGATGCTATATTAAGTATTTTAAATAATCCAAAATACAATTTATTATATAATAATACAAAATTATCAAATATAATAGAAAAAAAAATAATAGATATATTAAAAAATATATCATTATCAGAAGAATTAATTGACAAAATAGATATTATCATAAATAATTATATAGATTTTATTATTAAAACACAAAAATCATATTATATTCATTTATGTGATAATAATGATAATTGTGATATAAATGATAACGATTTAATAAATAAATATAAAACAGATATAACAAATAATAATTTAGATACAGAAAATATATTTAAATTTATAAATGCATATAAAAATGATATTAAAATATTATTTGACAATATTAATATAGAATTAAAAGAATTTAATAAAAATATAAATAATGATAGTAAATATATAAATAATAATAAAAATAGATTATCAAAATATATTATTGATAATTATAATTCTCTAAATAAAGATGATAATTATTTAAATAAAGAAATAGTTTTAATAAATAAATCAAGTTGTAACATTAAAGAAAAAATAAATATCGATGATAAAAATGAAAAAATATATGAAATGTTATCAATGATTATTAATAATTTGTTATTAACATTTTATTTTAATAATTATTTAATATTAAAAGTTTATAACTCATATAATGAATTACATTTAGATGCTTTAGTAAAAAATATACGAAGTATATATATTAATGATATTGATAATAAAAATTTAAAAGATATTAAAATTGAATATATAGCAATGTTAAATAAATTAAGACTAATATTAGATAAAACAATAAATAATGATCAAATGTCAGAATTAATAATATATCAAAATGATAATTTAATTGATACATCGCTAAATGAAAATGTAATAGAAGATATGATAAAATTTGATAAAAATAACGAGGATTATAAATATAATTTGAATATAGCAATTGAAAATATTAAAACTTTTAAAACAAGTATAGATATCAAAGATGGTGTTGATATTACAAAAAATACTATTAAAGAAGTAATGGGATTAAATAATAAAATAGAACTTTATATAAAATATGTAGAATATAATATATCAAATATTGATATAAAATTAAATGATAAAACAAAAGAATTAATAAATAATATATCAATTTTACAGAATGAAATATTTAATAAATTAAAAAATTCAGATTTATTGACCTTAAATTATAATAAAATATTAAATAGTTTAAATTATGAAGATAAATTTAAAAAATATATATCAGAATACAAAGAATATTATAATAGTATATATAATAAAAATGAAGTAAACGAAGTAAACGAAGATAAGAAAGATAGATCTTTTAATACAAATGTGAATAATTCAAAAATAACAAAACGAGATGCAGAAAAAACATCATTAACGGCAACAATATTATTATTAATATACATATTATCATATATTTGGATAGCAAGTATAAAATAAATGTTTTTTTTATATTTTAATTTAGTAAAGAATTATAATAAATGCTTAAAACACTTAGTGTTATTATATATTTAATATTATTTATATTAATATTTGAACAAATTTTTAGATTAACACATTTTGTATATAAATATAATAAATTTTTTGATTATGGAAAGATTTTACAAAATATTTGTAAAAATGAATATATCGAAAGGGAAACAAGTAGATTTCATATTGCATTAAATGAAAAAAATATTTTAATAAGTAATACGAATGATAATAAAAAAAATTATTATAAATTATTATTAGTAATATCAATATTATTCACATCAGTAATATCTATAATATTTTCATTAATTATTTATAATATATATTGTAATATAAATTTAGAAGAATTAAATAAATATAAAATACATCATAAAATATATATATTAGTAATTTTATCAATATGTATAACAACAATAATATATCCTATATTATTGATATTTTATAAATTGAAAAAAATAAAATATAGAAAAAATTTTAGTTTATTTGAAACAAATCGCATAGATAAACTAATACCATTTATTTGTATATTTATAGGATTAATAATATTTAAAGTAGTATTAATTTATTATAAATATAAAGTACCAACTTTTGAAACTATAAATGATTACAATAATAATAATAATATAAATCAGTTAATATTATTTAGTATATATGGAATAGTGTATATGATTGTAATATATTATATTACAAATTTTATAATATTATATAATTATTATAATGAAGATATAGAATTAAATGATGATGATAATGATAATAATGATAATATTATAAATTATTATTTAAATAAAGTAATAGGATTCAAAGAACATAATAAATATATTAATAAAATATCATCAATTGTAAAAATAGATAATACATTAAACGAAACAAAAAATAAAAAAAAAATATTATTACCAACAAAATTAGAAAATATAGATGATGTACCAGATGTAAATAAAAATAAAATATATGATAGTATATTAAATTCAATAACAAATTTAGATCAGAATAAATTAAGAAATGTAATAAATAACACAATTATGTTATATATAAATGAAAAATATTCAGAAAATTTAATAAAAAAAACTAATGAAAAAAATAATAAAGAAGTAGATATAAATATATTAAATAAAACAAAAAATAAATTAAAAGATGAATTTCCAAATGAAGATGTTGATTTTATAGCAAGTATAATATTGCAAAAAATAATATTAGAAATAGATAATTTAATAATATTAATAATTAATAATAATAATCCAAAGATAGAAGAAAATAATGAAAAAAAAATAACATATGAAAAAGAAACAATATTTAGAAAAAATTTATCAGGTATAATATTTATATTAATAATAATATTATTAGTAATTGGAATAATACAATTAATATTAAAAAATTTAGATTTTAAAATTTTACACAATAATATTAATTTATATATATTTATACCATTTATGATATTATTTATTATATTATTTATAATAAATAGTACAATAGAATATAATAGTTTAATAAATAAATACATAGTAAAAAATCCAATAGAAATATATAAAAAAAATATAAATAATATGAATGATAAATTCAATAATATATTAGAAGAAGAATATTATAATTATTTAAATAAACAATTTAATATATGTAAAAATGTTAGAAATAGTATTATTCAGGTATTATTAAGTAATATATTATATTTTAATTTATTAAATGATAATAATAATATAAATATACTTATACAATGGAATAATTTAGCATCAGATATTAAAAATAATAATGATAAATGTAATAATGAAGAAATAGAATATGATGATTTTAAATTTGATAGTTGTATAATAAGAAATAGTTGTAATTCAACAAATATATTTTATGGTAGAGAAAATAATATAAATAATTGTAATTTATTAAATTATACAAATATTAAAAAGTTAATAAAAAATTTATTAATATTTGATAATATTAATTTTACAGATGAAGTACAATTTGTGAATATAAAAGAAAATATATCAGATAATGAATATGAACTAAATAAAGATGAATTATTTAATAATGTAACAGAAGGAAATTATATTAATATTAAATCAAATGAATGGTTAAAATTAAAAGAATTAAATAATATAAATTATGATAATTATTATATGTATAATTTGAAATTAGATAAAAATAATTATAGAATAAAAGACGATGATTCATTTAATAAATTATTAAGAGAAATATATTTAAAAACAAATAATAATAATATAGAAAATATATCAGATTATATATTATACGAAATAATATATAATAATAATATCTATGCTAAATTTAAATCGCGTATTGAATATGTTAAAAATAATTTAAAAAATATTATTTATACATCATTATATAATTCTATAGTATTAGAAAATAATGAATTAAATACTGAATATATTGTAAATGAAAATAATATTAAAAATTATATAATAAATGAATATGAAAATCATAATAGTTTAAAACAATATAATAATATAGTTGATAATATAGTAAATAAATATATAAAATTATTAATAAAAAATATATATTTATTATCAAAATTATTAAATGCAAATAATAATATAATTGAATTAGGTGAATTATATAATAAATTAATTGATGAACCAAATATAGTAGATAAAAATAAAAGAAATTATATATCGTTAAAATTTAAAAATGAAATTATATCATATATTAATAATTTAGTAAAAGAGATAGCAATATTTTTTGATGATATTAATAAAGATTTTAAATTAAAAAATACAAATTTTAAAAATATATTAAATAATTATATAATAAATAATTATAATAATATAAATGAAAATAATGTATACACAAAAGATATAATATTACCATATTTTAAAAAAAATATAAATAAAAATAATCATAAGAAAAAATTAGAAAATTTATTAACAATAATAGATTTAAATAATAAAAATTATAATAATCTAAGAAAATATATATGTGAAAAAGAATATGATATAAATAATGAATGTAATTTAAATAGTTTTAAATTAGATATTAAAAATATTAAAAAAGATTTAATAGATAATATACATAATATTAATAAATTTATAGATGAATATGATATAATTATTAAAAATAAAGATATGATAGAATTTATAGATAATTTAAATATAGTAAATGATAATTATAAAACAGATAGTATATTAAATATATTAAATAAAATTAGTAATAATTATAATAAAATAAATAAAGATGATAATGGATTAAAAATAATTTATGAAAATATATTAAAAAAATTAGAAAATGAGAATATGATAAATACAGATGAAAAATTAAAAGAAATCAAACAATCTATTAAAGAGGATTTATATAGTAATAATTTAAAAATATATAATAAAAATATAGAATTATATAATATAATAAAAAATACGTTAGATAATACAGAAATAATTAAAAATATAAAATATAAAAATGTTGATAAAAATAGTTCAATAGAATTAAATAATAATATAAATGAAGTAAATAAATCTTTATTAATATTAATAATAGTGTATATAATTAGTATAATTTTAATTAATTATATTAGATAATAATAATAGAAGAATAATATAATGAAAAAAAATATATATTTAATTGGAAATACAAATGAATGTCAAAAATATTTAGAAAGTATTGATAATATTAATTTATTACCATTAAATAGTTTACCAGTTGTATATTTTCCATTTCAATATAATAAAAAAAGCAGTAATGAAGATAATATGAAATATTTTTCTAAAATTATAGAGGAAGATAATTTAATAGTAGATAATACAGGTAATAAAAGTTATAGTTGTAATGATGATGAAAAATCTGTAAAATGTTCTAATTTAATAGAACTATTTAATTCTATATCTAATATGGAAACGGAATGGCAACCATATAATAATAATAATATTAAATTAATATTAGTAATATTAATAATAATATGGATAATTATATTTTTTGTAATATTAAAAATATTACGTTATTATTTAGATACTTATTATTCTAAATTTATAATAATCCTTACCATAATGTTATTAATTATATCAATAATTTATAGTTTATTTATAACAGCACAAAATTATTAATTTTTTTTTTATTATTACATAAAAGAGGAGTAACATTATTCAATGTGGGATATTTATATGTCTAAAACATCAGAATTAGAACCAGCAGACGCTGAAGTAAAAAAAAGTATAAATATTTTAAGTGGATTATTAGATGATGAATTTATTAAAAAACTTAGTCCAAGAAGATATATATATTATCAAAAATTTATTAATTCTTTAAATGATAAAGATGGTTTAAGAAGATTTATGTATACTTTAAAAAAAATTAAAGATAATAAAGACGCTAATGATAAAATGTATAAAAAAATAGTGAATTTAACAGATCAATTAGCAAAAATAAATGTAGATACACCAGAATATAATAATGCAAAAAAAGAAAAATTAAAATTAATAAGTGATAGAGTATTAAATATTTTGAAAAATAAAACAAATAAATATTCAGATAATGATAAAAAAGATGAATTATTACAAGATATAACTACATCATTTGTAAATAATAATGAAACTGTCGGTGGTGCAAAAAATACAGATATAACATTTGATGATAGTTATGATTATTTAGATAAATATTCAAGAAAAATAGAAAATATTTTAGATAATAAAAATGAAAAAGAAGACACAAAAATATTAAAATATAAAGATATTTTAAATGAAATTGATAATACCGTTGATCCTATAAAAAGTTTAAATATAACAAAAGAAGATAAAATATTATTTATTGTTATATCATTTATAATAAGAATAATATCAATAACAATTGTAAATTGGACTATTAGTAATAATAATATAAATTCATTTCAAAATGCAATAATATTATATTCATGTATATATTTATTATTAATGTTTATAATTGTAATGCTTGTAAATATAACTTATAAATATGGTACTAATGATATAATGTATGGAAATACTGGATTTTCATTTTTAGCAAATTCATTATATTACTTTTATTTAATTCCTGGAGGCAATTTTAAAAGAAATGGTAGATTATTTGTACATACATTATTTGTTATTATATTTTCTTTAATACCAATTGTATTAAAACCAAAAGATAATAATAAAATTGATTATGACTTTAAAAAAAAAAGAGAAGTAATTAATTTAGTAAATAGATATACTTTTGTTGTTTGGATTTTTACATCAATCGTAGCAATTAATTATTAGAAAAAGTTATATTGAATTTAGATAGAGTATAATAAATATTATGAATTTTCAAGAGCCTGATCCAATAAGAGAATATTTAATAAATGAAATGTTAAAAAATATAATATATATTGGTCTAGTTAGGGAAAAAGATAATATAGAAAAAAAATTAACAGGTAATATAAGTTCAAAAAAAAGAGCATCATTAACAAGAGAATTAAAATTATTAACAGAGGAAATAAATATATTAAAAAGTAATAAAAATGCAAAATATAATCAAGTTATTTATAAAAGATTTTATAGTAATTTAAGCAGAATTAGAAAAATTATTCATGACAATAAAAAAAATTTTGAAGAATTAATTAATACTTATATCGCTTTAATTGATTCTAATGATGTTAATAGAGATCCTGCATTATTAACAAAACAATTAGAATATATACGTAATAAATTGCGCTCATATATTACTGTTATACCAACTACTGATAATATTGATAGTGAAAAACAAAACATAGAATCATATAAACAAACTTTATTAGAATTAGAAAAAAAATTAGATTTATTGAGTTCAGATATGTCACCAGTATCATCAGAACAATTAGATATATATGAAAGTGAATTAAATCGTATAAATGATAATATTAAATCAAATAGTGATGAAGAATTGAAATCACTTATAGGAAAATTGAAAATTAAAATTTCTCAGTTAAAAAATCCTACTAATTATGATAGTAATATTTCAGATTCTGATAGTGAAAGTTCAAATTCTGATAGTTCAAATTCTGATAGTTCAAATATTAGTTTATCAGATTTAAAAGATTATCAAAAACACATGTCAGATAATAATGAAAGATTGGAAAAACAATTAACAGAAAAATTACAAGAAGATAAATATAGACAAAAAGAACATGATAATCAATTAAATGAATTAAAAAAATATTATGAAGAAGATAAAGAGTTAAATAATAAAACTCATGATATTGAAATTAAAAATTTAAAAGAAAATAAAGAACAATTAGAAAAAGAAATGCAAAAATTATTAGATAATAATGATAAATCTAAACTAGATGATGAAAAAGAGGAAGAATTAAATGCATTAAATAATCAATTAGAACAGGTTAAATTACAATTAGAACAAGCAATTAGAAGAGGTAATGATGATGATGATGTTAAAAGAAGACATATGGATAAAAAATTAGAATTTATGGATGATATGAATGCATCAAAATTTGGTGGTAGATTAACAAGGGGAGGAGAAAAAATGTATAAAACAGTATTAAAAATGTTTGGAGGAAATGATAAAGAAAATGAAAAATTATTTAGTTTTGATAAATCATTTGATAAAGATAAACAAGAAGATGAGAAAGAAGAAAAAGAGAAAGAGAAAGAAGAAAAAGAGAAAGAGAAAGAAGAAAAAGAGAAAGAGAAAGAGAAAGAAGAAAAAGAGAAAAAAGAAAAAGCAGATAAGGAAAAAAAAGAATTTAATGATGCAAAATTAAAAGATAAAAATAAAAATGAGTATCCAACTGATCTTAAACAAATAAATGAATTAAATAATTTTAGAGCAGTTTTAATAACTGAATTACATAATATTATGTCAAAAGCAACAAAATATTCTAAAAATATTTATAAATGGTATATTGATGATAAAGAAAAATCATTAGTATATAAATTAAAAGAATTAAAACAATTAACACAAAAATTGAATAATGATAAAATTAAAAAACCAAAAAGAATACCAGAATTACAAACTATATTAGATGATAGAATTAAAAATATAGAAGAAATACAAAAAATAATATCAGATAATATTATAAATAATAATGATAGTATATTTAATAGTAATGATGGTTTATTAATATCTATTAATGGTATTGAAGATTCATTTGAAGAATATAAAAAAATAATAAGAGATGATAGTCGTAAAGCATTAGAAATATTTTTTAAAAAAAATAATGCAGAAAGAGTAAATACAACACAATATATAGATAAACTTTTAGAATTACTAAATAAAAAATTTAAAAATTTATTATCATCAATATATGATGGTGTTGGTGATATTAAAAATGATTTAAATGAATATAAAGAACTTATTGAAAATATAAAAAATGATGTTGAAAAAGAATATTCAAAATTGAGTGGATCAGACAATTCTGACAATAATATGGGAATGATGCATAATTTTTATAGACAATTTGGAGGAGATGATGATGATGATGATGAAGATGAAGATATTAAAATGAGACGACAGTATGAAGAAAATCAAAAAAGAGAGAAAGAATTAAAAGAAGAAAAAGAAAAAAAGAAGAATGAGTTATTAGAAAAATATTATAATAAATTTAATGATATTGATATAAATAAATATCAAAATTCATTAAAGATATTAGATGTATTAAATAATAATGATGTATATGATGAATATAAATATCAAATATATGGTAAATTATATAGTAAATTAGTTGATACAGAAAAAATAATATCATCAGAAAAAAGAGAATCTAATCAAGAATTATCAGCAATAACAGAAAATGGAAATATAGTAACAAATGAAGGTGATAAAATAGAGAATATATTTTCAGTTTTATGGAATAGATATAATAAAGGAAATAAAAATAAAAATAAAATAAAAGATGAAGTAGAAGAGGATTTTTATAATGCTGTTAAAAGTAATGATTTAAATCCTGATAAAATATTAGAATTATCATTAAATGATAAAGTAATATTTATTGTATTAATATTTGTAATACGACAAATTAGTTTATTTATAACAGAAACATTAATTAATAATAATAATATAAAATCATTATTTTCAATTATTTGTTGTTATTTAGGTATATATATTGGATTATTATTAGTAATGATTATATGGGTTAATATGGATAATTATAAAATGAGAATATTATTAAATTTTTTAAATTTTCATATAAATAGTTATGGGGTATATAATCATTTATTTATGTTAATATTGTTTTCAGGAATAATATATTATTATATATATAGTACTGATAAAAAGGTTCAGGAAACAAATTATGATGAATTAAGT
>MDSW01006008.1_pt1 | contig 10282 bp, 6 predicted proteins | sample 811171 | NCBI WGS metagenome assembly MDSW01 (sample SAMN05326641, study PRJNA326480) | marine metagenome | isolation source: seawater | place: Atlantic Ocean: North West | collected 2012 | reverse complement strand
GGTTTCGGCCTTGGACGAGGAGCTCGTCCTCACGGAGAGCGCCGCTTATGCCCTCTGGACCGCTCCCTATCAGCGACGTGAGCCCCTCTGCTAGCGGCGCGTCACCGTTGGCCTCGAAGAGGACGGGGATCACGCTCGTCCCGCCGCGCACAGGGAGCAGCGTCGCGCTCACCCCTTGGGGGAGCTCGCCGAGGGCGAGCGAGAGCTCTCCGCTGAAGCCTTCACGCTCTGCGCGTATGCCGATCACGCTGCGCCCACTGCGAGGGACAGCGACTGACTTACGTGCGCCCTGCATCTTGAGCTCGAGCGAAGGCTTAGAGCTGTCCACCTCGACCCTGTAAGCGTAAGTCGGCCCTCCCGCGCCTAGGTGGTCGCGGATAGTGACGATGTAGTCGCTGTCCTCCGGGGCGGTGAAGTCCAGCCGGCTGTCGGGCCCGCCGTCATCATCGTTTGATGCGAGCTCGGCTCCGTCTGCAGCGTGAACGCTGAGGATTGAGTCAATGGGTGAACGCAGGCTCCTCGCGTGAACCGTGATGAGCCAGCGCTCTCCCTTCTTGCAGCTGAAGCGGAAGGAGTCGGTGTCTCCTGGCGCCTCGAGGACGCCGTTCAGCGCCGCGGGCGCCTCGAAGCGTGTCGCGAGCTCGTGCGTGTGGTCGGGCTCGGCCGAGAGGAGGTTTGGGAGCGGAGAGGCGCGCAAGAAGACAGGGGTGGGGGAGACACCGTCATCGTCTCCGATGTGAACCGCTGAGACCCCAGGGGTTGTCATGCCCCAGTTCGACCGCGTGATGTCAGGGGTGACCTCCGCGCTCGCGGGCCCGCCGCCGTCGCCTAGAGTCTTCACCAGCAAGGGAGCGCCCGGGGGGCCGCCCGCTGGCAGGGTCATCATCGGGCGAGGGAAGCGGCCCACGTGGAGGCGGTAGTGACAGTCCCCGTTGCCTCGATACGAGCTCTCTCGAACTTGCACGTGATGGAGCCCATCGGAGTCGAGCAAGACGCTGATCGCGCCGTCTTGGCGTCCGATGGCGGAGTCATCGGATGACCCGAGCGCGAAGCCTTGTGGGTCGAAGAGGGTGATCGCGGGGTCGAAGAGTGTCTGCCCAAGTCGAAGCCCTTCAATCTCTACCGACACGCGTTCACCAGCGACGCCCTCGAACGCGTAGAGGTCTAGGTCCTCGTTGTCAGCGGTGCCATTTACGGTGTGGTCTAGTGAGATGAGCTGGGCCTCTGCGCGCGTGCCGTTTGGTTCGATCTCAGTGAGCTCGGGGAGCGCGCCTACGCTGAAGGTGCGGAGGTTGGAGAGGCCTGTTCCGGTGCGTACCCAGAGCGCGTGGAGCCCGAGCGGACAGTCCGGCGCGACCGCCAGTCTTGCGGTGATCGCCCCGCCCTCGGCCTCTAGCGAGAGCACTTCGAGACCAGGTGTGTCGAAGAGCAGGCCGCGAGGGTCCTCGAGGGAGCGACCCTTGAGCTGGAGCTCGACCTCTGTGCCGCGCTGGAAGCCGCGCGGTCGAACGTCGTTCAGCTCTGGGAACTGCGCCGCGGCGGGGAGAGCCGTGGCACAGCAGAGCGAGAGGGTCAGCGCTGTCTGAAGTCGAAGCACGCGGCTCACACCTCAGGCCAGGATGTCTCGGATGAGCCGGCCGCCCTCTTGAATGCTCAGAGGACGATCTCCAGGGGCCATGAGCTCTTTGTCGGGCTGGATGCCTGTGAGCATGAACAGGGTGCGGGCGAAGTCGGCAGGGCTGACCCGCTTCACCTCGGGGGCTGAGGCGGTTGCGTCGGAGCGGCCGTGCACGTAGCCGCGCTTCACGCCGCCGCCGGCGAGCACGACGCTGAAGACGCCAGGCCAGTGGTCACGACCGCCGTCCGCGTTGATCTTTGGTGTGCGACCAAACTCTGTCGTCAAGAGGACGAGGGTCTCGTCTAGCATGCCGCGCTCGTCGAGGTCTCTTACGAGGCGCGCGAAGGCCTTGTCGATCCGTGGGAGCTTGGTCTTGAGGCTGTTGTGGATCCCCCTGTGGTCGTCCCATCCGTCTACGGTGACGGTGACGTAGCGTACGCCCGCCTCAACGAGGCGACGCGCGAGCAGCATGCGCTGGCCCGCTGCGTTGCGCCCGTATCGATCACGGAGCTTGTCGTCCTCGAGCTCTATACGGAAGGCGTCCTTCGCGGCCTGGCTCTGCAGGAGGTCATAGGCTCGCTCGTAGAAGGAGTCCATGGCGATGAGCTCGTCCGCAGCTTGCTCTCCGCCGAAGCCCGAGTTCACCTTCTTGAGGAGCTCTTTGCGGCGCTCAAAGCGGTCCACGTCCACGCCGCTCGGTGCGTTGAGGTCGCGGACCTTGAACTTGTCATCAGCGGGGTCTGCGCCGAGGCCGAAGGGCGCGAAGGAGGAGCTCAGGTAGCCGCTACCAGAGAAGGTGCTCGAGACCCCGGGGACGCAGACATAGGGAGGCAGGTCGTGGCGCGGCCCGAGCTCGTGCGCCGTGACGCTCCCCATGCTCGGGAACACCACGGCAGGGCTCGGCCGATAACCCGTGAGCATGTTGTGTGTGCCTCGAGCGTGATCGGCCTCGTTGTGAGAGAAGGACCGGATGATCGTCAGCTTGTCTGCGACCTTCGCCATCCGGTCCATGTGATGTGAGAACTGGACCCCGGGCAGCTTTGTGTCGATCGCCCGTGTCTGCCCGCGGTAGGCGAGCGGTGAGTAGGGCTTCGGGTCGAAGCTGTCTTGGTGCGCGAGTCCTCCAGGCAGGTGCACGTGGATCACCGATGTCGCCCGAGCGGGGAACTCGTCATCGGTCTTTATGCGGCTTGTGGCGCGCAGAATGTTCGAGAGCCCTAGCCCGAAGACAGCACCGGCCTTGAGCACCTGGCGTCGACCCATCTGATGGAGTGTCGGCATGAAGGTCACCTCTTGAGGTTCCATCCTAATCGATGATCGTCATCTCTAGTGACGCTTCAGCTCTCATCCCCCTGCTGACAGCAAGGGGCGGAGTACCGGCTCAAAAATGTCGGCCTGGCGCACGAAGCCGAGGTCGGTCGGGTGAGATCCATCGACCGTGTCCTCGTTCTTGAGGAGGTCGTCTCCCTTGAGGTAGTGGAGGTTTCGGTCGCCGCGGCCCTTGAGCTCTTCGAAGCCCGCCTTGAGCGCCCTGCGGCTCGCGTCGTGATGCGCTCGCTTTGAGGGGAGGAGGAACGCGTTCGTGAAGCTCCGGTCTTCGACCAAAAGGATGGGCGTCTCTGGTCGATGCGAACGCAGCTTCTCGACGAAGGGGACGACGCGCTCTGCGACCGCCTGGCCATTCATGTTGGGTAGGCAGTCGATGACAAAGGCGCTCGCGTCGAGTTCGCCGAGGAGGTCAGCGAGCTCGAGGTCCATGCGCCCGTTCCCGGAGAAGCCGAGGTTGATGATCGGGCGGTCGAGGCGGCGGCCTAGGATCATCGGGTGAGGCATCCCAGGGCGTGAAGCGCAGCCGCCTTGAGTGATGGAGGTCCCGTAGAAGACGACAGGCTTGCTCCGCGCAGCAGGGCGCTTCGGCGCAGGCGTCAGCGTCGCGCCCTTAGGCACTCCGAGCTCACAGCTCATGACGCCGTTGTAGAGAGGGAGATAGAGCATGTACTCACGGCTCCCCGGCGCGATCCCGCTTACGAGCTTTGCGCTCATGCTCTGTTGATTGGGGCGTGGGCAAGCCAGCCAGCGCCAGCTCCCTGAGTCGTCACGAACATAGAGGTCTACTCCGCTCACTCCGGTCGCGGGCATGTGGCTCATCTCGAGCTGGGCGTCATTCAGGGTCCACTTGCAGTGGAGCTCAGTCGAGTCGCTCACGAAGCGCGCAGCGATCCCTGCCGAATCACGTGAGAGCTTCCAAACAGGCGCGCGCACGACGGCCTCCGCCTTCGCGGGCAAGCGATCGAAGGGACTCTTCAGCTCGCTCCAACCTTGGCCCTCCATAGTGAGCTCGCGAACATCTGTCCAGACGAGCTCAGCGTCGCTTGGGTGAAGGGGGAGCGTTAGGAGGAGCGCAGCGGTCAATTGAGTGGAGAGCATGAGAGAGACCGTATAGGAGGAGGTGCTCTCTCCAAAGCTGCAGGGGCGCTAAGCCGGGTTGGAGACACAAAGAGAGCGGGCCCGACGTGGATGACGCCGGGCCCGCCCTGAATCAATCGTGGGTCGCGCTCTTACGGGGTGAAGGTGACCTCCAAGCCGTCAGTGAGGTCGCTCGATGAGCCGTCCCGGAACCAAGCCTGGAAGTACCAGGTGGAGCCGGGGTTGATGGTGCTGCCGGCCGGTGAGGGCTGAGGCAGGTCGAGGGCTCGAGTGTAGACGCCGCTGGAGCCAGAGTTCAGCGGGGGACCGAGTCGAGTCGTGGCGCTGTTCACAGAGACGCAGCGGGTGCCATTACCCAGCGGAGCGTTCGCTTGGCCGTCGCCGAAGTAGAACAAGCCGAAGGTGTTGTTCGGGATGTTCTCTGCGAGGAGGGTCAGGTCGTTCGAGCTGACGCTCGCGCTGCCGCTCGCGCTGATCACTGCCCCGTTCGGGCCGGACTGACAGTAGCTTGTGCCGACGCCAGCGCCTCCGTCGCAGGTCTTGTCGACGACCTGCAGGTCGTCGATCGCGGCCTCGATGATCGAGCCTGACCCGAGGTCGCTCGCGAGGAAGCGCAGCTGCATGTTCGCGGTCGGAGTGAGGACGCTCGCGACCGAGAAGCTGTGCTGGATCCAGCCGCCACTAGTGCCCGGACCCGTAGGCCCGATCACCTCGACGTCGCTCCAAGAGGAGCCGCCGTCGTTGGACAGTTGGATGATGAAGGTGTCAGCGCCAGGAGAGGCGCCGGCGTTGTTCGAGTACCAGCGCCAATAGCTGATCTCCGCAGCGGTCGAGCCACTCAGGTCGTAGATCGGCGAGTAGAGGGTGGTGGTCCCGCCGTCTACATCGTTCTCGCCGAGGCTGCCGCCGTTGGATCCTTGTCCGGTGACGAAGCAGAAGCTGCCGCCAGGGGTGTGGTCGGCGTCAGGTTGAGCGTCCGTGCCGATCGGGTTGACGCGCTCCCAGATCCCGGTCGTCGCGGTGTCCGAGGGGTCGCCAGCGACCCACCCAGAGCTTGACTCAAGGTCGTCAGAGGCGAGCTCTGTGACGACGCCGATCTCGATCGCGAAGGTCTCCGCAGGCGCGGTCGCAGGGATCGTCACGGAGCCGCAGCTCGTGTCGACGTAGCTCACGTAGAACTCCGGCTGATCGTCACAGTTCGCACCGGGGAGGTCTGCCGTCCAGACCCCGCCGCCTTGATCCGTCATCGCGACGGCAGCATCGATGGTGCCGCCGTAGCCGTAGAAGACTTCCGGGTAGGTGCCGGTGAGCGGCAGCCCAGTGATGTTCGCCGTGACAGTGATGGGGACCCCAGGCGCGCTCAAGCTCGGGGGCTCGACGGTGATCGGGACGAGCGTCGGGAGACAGCCAGCTGCGGCGGCTTGCATAAAGCTCACCGAGGTGGGGTGGAAGTAGGTCGTGACGTTCGCGGTGCCGCCTGAGCAAAGGTGGCAGTAGCTCATGATCGTGCCCTGGTTAGTGCACACCTGCTGGCTCTGGCAGCTGCCGAAGTAGCCGCTGGGCGAGCACTCGTCGACGGGCGGGCAGTAGTCGTGCGTGTGGATGCCGTTGAAGTTGTGTCCGATCTCGTGCAGCCAGACCATCGCGTCCCATTGGTTCGGACCTTGGGAGACGGGGAAGTTCAGGTTGCCGTCAATGTTTCCGCTGACACCGAAGTTGTAGGTGTTGTCGCAGAGGACATCGAGCCATGCGACGCCGCCGCCCAGGCCAGCCCCTGAGAGGAAGTGCCCGAGGACGCAGTCGTTAGGGACGTTCCCAACCCAAGCCGCTTGGAACTCGTAGAGCAGGTCGACCGAGCTGCCGCCACCGTCTTGTGAGCTCCACGGGTCGCTGGGGGTCGTGTAGAGCTGCAGGTAGGGGTAGGTGAGGGTGGTGTTGATCTGCTCTGTGTAGCGCGAGCTGCCGTAGGCGAGGAGGCTCGCCATATAGGTCGTCAGCGGGTTCAGAGCGCCGAAGACCTGGTAGAGCTGGTAGTCAGTCTCCATGGCGACAGTGCACTCGTAGCCGCCACAGTCAGAGCCAGCGGTGAAGTTGGTGTCGTAGGGGAGGCGCGAGCTGCGACCAGCCTCGGTCGGGCGCTCAAGCAGGGCGTCGCTCTGGCAGCCGAGCTGCGGCTCATTACCGCGGCTCAGGAGCTCTTGCTCATCAACGATGTAGGTCCAGCTGTTGCCCCAGTCGTTGTCTCCGGAGGGGTGAGGCATCAGGTGTGTCATGGTGCCTTCATTTCGGATCCAGCCGCGCGAGCCGTAGAGGCTGAAGCTCATCATGACCTCAGAGTCACCAGAGCCCACGACCTCACCAGCCCAGACCGTGAGGCCGAGCCCGTCGAGGAGGTTGGGGCGAGGCTCGCCGTCCACGTAGAAGCCGAACTTGCAGATGTCGGTTGAGACCCTCTTCAGGTCGACCTCGATGAGCTCGCCTTGAGGGGTCGGGACACCGGTGAGCCTGAGCTCTTGGTAGAGCTCTAGCTGCAGGATGGCGTCAGCGTTGTTGGCCATTCGGTGGGAGTTCGCCTCGCCGTCGAAGCCCGCGTACTCCAAGGGGAAGGGGACTGAGGTCGATTGGGCCGCGGCTGTAGATACGATGAGGAGCGCGAGAGAGCCTGCTAGGATGGATCGGAACAGCATGTGGATTCCGTAAGTTCAGAGTGAAGCTGGGGTGTAAGGGGCTAATGCCCACTAAAAAGGTATCAGAGGGGCCCAATTCCGAGGGCTGTTCCATGTTGGCGTAACGTTTATCTACGCCGTCATATCGCTCAATCGGGTGAAAAGAGCCCCTCAGGGGGCCTGCAACGTGGCCATGCGTGTCCAGAAGACGCTCTGGGATGAGAACGCGCCGCCACGAATATATAGGTCTTGGGACCCCCCAGAAGGCAGCTCAGCCGTCACCTCGACCAGCCCCGTCGCAGGGACGAGCCCCTTCGTGAGGAGTCGAGACCGGGCGGGGTCGAGCTCTGGGAACCACTGGGGGCTCGAGAGCGGCGTGGTGCCGAGGCTAGCTCCCACCACCCAGCGCAGCTCAGGGACGCTCGCGCCTCCGACGTGCAGCTCTGAACCCGTGAGCGCAGTCCAAAGGATCGGCTGACGGCAGATCGCCTCAGGTGTGAGCGGCTCACTCGAGGCGCCGTCGCCGAAGATGTGATAGCACTCGTCTTCACGCCCGCGCACCTCTGTCTGGAGCAGAGCGACCACAAGCCTCCTGTGAAGGCGGTGCTGCTCGGAGTGAGAGAGGGGGTTGATGGCCGAGGGGAAGTTGATGGAGCCGTTGTGTCCAGCACCTTCGATCACCGTATAGGTGCGCCTGCGCGTCGAGGTCGCGTCCTCGTAGAAGGGGACCGCATGAAAAGCCGGCGGGTTGATGAGGTCATTTGAGCCGGCGATGACATGCAGGGCGCCTTTGTATGTGGAGAGCGCTGGGAGATCGTTCATCCTCGGCTCCATCGCGATCGCGCACGCGTAGACCTCTGCTTCCCACTCCGGGATCATCATGTTGGCGACGCAGCCGTTGGAGTGACCGACAACTGCCCAGTCGCTGTCGTCGAGCATGCCCTCAAAGAAAGCTCCGGCAGTCACGCTCTGCTCGTCCATCCAATAGAGCATGGCGTGCGTGTCTTGGGCCTGGCGATCGATGAACTGGAAGAGCCCGGACTCGGTGCCGATGGAGGCCACGACGAAGCCATGACTCGCGATGTGTTCGCAGAGGTCGCTGTAGAACTGCGGAGGGGCGAAGTAGCCGTGAGAGAAGCCCACGAGCGGGTAAGGGCCGTCGGCGAGGCGCGGCGGAGTGTTCGTTCCAGCTGTCTCGGCCGGGTAGTAGATCTCAGCGGAGACGTTGTTCGCCGCGGCGAGCGGGTGGCTGAACTGCACGGAGGTCACTCCGGCCGGGTACGGGCCAGAGTCCTCGGGGACCTGCGCCAGGGCGGACCCACACAAGGCGAGGGGGGCGAGGGCTAGCTGGATGAGCTTCAGCACCTCCTGATGGTATCAGCTTCTCTAGAACGCTGGCGGAGCCCCCTCAAGAGGCTTGGGGGGAAGACATGAGATGCCTTGGAGCTATCCTGCTGTCGTGAAGTTGCTCATCCTCTCTGCCGCTGAGCTCGCTCGTGCGCTCCCCATGACCGCTGCGATTGAGGCTGTGGCGCGCGCTTACCGCGCGACCTCTGCTGGCGACGCCCGCGCTCCGCTTCGGACAGCGATCCCTGCGGGTGAGGGTGGGACGACCCTGCTCATGGGAGCCGCCATCGGTGACGAGGAGCTCGCCGCGAAGATCGTCTCCTTCTTTCCTGCCAACGCAGCGCACGGGGCGCCGACGGTGAGCGGACTCGTGATCGCGATGGATCCCGTCACCGGTGCTCCGCGCGCGCTCTTGCCCGGAGGCGCGCTCACCGCGCTTCGCACTGGGGCTGCGAGCGGGATCTCGACAAAGGCGCTCGCTAGAGAAGATGCACGGGTAGGGGCCGTCTTCGGCGCGGGGGTGCAGGCGCGCACCCAGGCCCTCGCGATCGACGCAGCGCGCGAGCTGGAGGAGTTGAGGGTCTGGTCACGCAGACCGGAGGCTGGTGAGGCCCTCGTCGAGGCGCTCAAGGGAGAGCTCAAGGCGAAGCCTGTGTTCGTCAAGGATGCGAGAGAGGCTGCGCGCGATGCGGACGTGCTCTGTACTGCGACGAGCGCGGAAGCGCCGGTCCTCTTCGGGGAGTGGTTGGCGCCCGGAGCGCACGTGAGCGCTGTCGGGAGCTTTCGACCTGAGATGAAGGAGCTCGACGAGCGCCTCATCAGCGAAGCGAGGGTGTTTGTGGACTCGGTCGAGGCCTGCCTAGAGGAGGCCGGTGAGCTCATCGCCGCGGCTCAACGCGGCGTCACGAGCGCGCGCGAGTGGACGGAGCTGGGTGATGTCCTCGAGGGCAGCGCCGAAGGGCGCTCCAGCGATGAGGAGCTCACGCTGTTCAAGTCTGTTGGGCTCGCGCCCCAAGACGCCTGCGCTGCAGCAGCTGCCCTCCAGGTCGCTGAGGCAGAGGGGATCGGGCAGCTGGTGGATCTCTCGTGACAGAGCGCATCACGAGCATCGACGCGCACACCGCCGGAGAGCCCCTGCGTGTCATCACCAAAGGCCTGCCTGAGATCCCGGGCGAGACGATCCTCGCGCGCAGGCGTTGGGCAGAGGAGCACCTCGAGCCGCTGCGGCGCGCGCTGATGTTGGAGCCCCGGGGGCACGCGGACATGTACGGCTGCATCCCGATGCCTCCGGCGACCCCTGATGGTGATGTGGGGGTCTTATTCCTGCACAACGAGGGCTACAGCACGATGTGTGGGCACGGGATCATCGGGCTCGTCAAGGTGGGCGTGGAGGAGAGGCTCTTCGAGGTTGACCCAGCAGAGCCCGTGGTGCGGATCGACACTCCAGCAGGGCGCGTTACTGCGACCGCTCACATGGAGCGAGGACGAGTCGAGCGCGTCTCCTTTGAGAACGTTCCCTCATTCCTCCTCAAGCGCGACGTCCTCATCGAGGCGCCGACGCTGGGTGAGGTCTGCTGCGATATCGGGTATGGCGGGGCCTTCTATGCATACGTTGACGCGGTGGAGCTCGGGCTAGAGCTCGCGCCGAGCTCCTTCGATCAAATCGTTGCTGCTGGTAAGGAGTTGAAAGCGGCGGTCAGTGAGGCCGTAGAGCTCGTCCACCCCTCAGGCGAAGCCGACCTGAACTTTTTGTATGGGGTGATCTTCGTCAGCCCTGCAGCCTCCAGCGCTCACAGCCGAAACGTCTGTGTCTTTGCAGACGGAGAGGTTGACCGCTCGCCTACAGGCACCGGCGTCAGCGGGCGCGCAGCCGTCCATCACGCGCGGGGTGAGCTGGGCCTAGGCGAACGCATCACGATTGAGAGCATCCTGGGGACGAGCTTTGATGTAGAGCTCACAGGGACCTGCGAAGTGGGGGGACTCCCAGGCGTCATCCCACGTGTGACTGGGAGCGCTCACATAACGGGCAGGCACGAGTTCCTGATCTCGCCGGAAGACCCCCTCGCCGCGGGTTTCCTGCTGCGCTGACCCTCTACGGGGCTCTCTAGGGCCGCGGCATGGAGCTTTTTAAGGAAAGCAGGGGTCGAAATGCAGGTTCGTGTATCTTCTATGCTACCCGACGATTTCGGCACGTAATGAGAGCCCCCTACCTGTCCCCACTGTG
>MDSW01200954.1_pt1 | contig 10283 bp, 5 predicted proteins | sample 811171 | NCBI WGS metagenome assembly MDSW01 (sample SAMN05326641, study PRJNA326480) | marine metagenome | isolation source: seawater | place: Atlantic Ocean: North West | collected 2012 | reverse complement strand
GACCATCACAACCGGTCATACTTTTTTCAGCCTGAACAAGTGATTCACGTGCTGATATAATTCCTGCACGAAGCCGAATCGTAGCAGGTGTCGCTCGATTGAGGGATGAAACCTTCTCGAGAATCCGTTGTCTCAGGTAGTTAATTCCAACACCCGATTTCACACTTGTCAAAATGTGATCCTGGGGTCTGGGTATTTTTTTTTCAGTCTGTTGTTGGTCAACACGAGTTATGACATGAATGCATTCAATCGTGGTTCGACCAGCCATAGCAACAGCAGGATCTGCGTCAGCATCATGACATGCGACAATAACATCTGCCCGTTGAATCTCTTCCCGGGCAACTCGGTCAGCTTCCATCCCTACCTCATGCTCGCCCGTGAGACAATCAACGGTTTCCGAACGCCCGCCAATGCCTGCAAGATCAACAAGAAGGCACGACACGATCCCTGAAGTGTCGTACAGCTCGCCAGCAATCCAATCACGTGTTGTTCCCGCTGCATTTTCTACGAGTGCAGCGTCACGACCAACCAAATGATTAAAGAGGCTGCTCTTACCGATATTCGGTGCACCAGCCAGAACCACCCTCGGCAAACCACCCTGCCCTCCACTATCACGACCGTCTAACTGATGCGTAACACTATCTAATTGTCGGCAGACATGCCGAATCTTCGGCATTATTGCGTTGTGAGTAGTATCAGGAACTGGAACAGCATCAGGCGCAAGGTCATCAGCAAAATCAATTGCTGCTTCAATATCAGCAACAAGATCAAGCAGGTATTCCCGTAGTTCCTCGACTGACCGACCAACGCCTCCCGCCATACGGTCGAGTGCCTGAGATAATTCCTGTGGCGTGCGAGCATCAACAACGGCGACAACTGCCTCCGCCTGAAGCAAGTCGATTTTTCCCGCAAGAAAACTCCGTAAAGAAAACTCTCCACCGCGTGCCAATCTCGCTCCGAGCCGGCAGGCTTCCTGCACCAAAGCCGCTTGCAGGGGGGCCGAGCCAGGGAGTTGCACCTCAGCGACTGCAGATCCTAATGGCCCAGCAGGGCCAGGCCAAAATAGCATGGCAACAGGCAGCTCTCCCCAAACCAATCCAAGTGATTCGGGATGAAATACCACATCTACCATCTGTGCAGACTGCTGCAGATCGGGCAACTGAAGCGGTGATCCGTCAGCAGAAAGGAAAAGATGGCATAAAACACCACTGAGGCCGTCTCCTGCAAAACGCACAATGGACCGTGCAGATGGTTGGGGAGCCGTTGCTGGAGCAACAATAAGATCAGTCGTGGAATCCATGACAACCAAACTGTAGTAGACAGTGGTGAGAAGCAGGAACCAAAAAGGAATAACCCGCATGAACGCAGCTTACAGTCTATCGGCGTTTTCGACGCTTCCGCCCACCTGAGGATCGCTCACCTGGTTTACTACTGACTGCATCTACTATGGTTGGCCCTCCTGCCCCAGCAAGTGCACCACCAGGCTTCGGAGTTGGGAGTAGTAGTCGTTCAGCAATGCCCCAAAGACTGGATGCAATAAAATAGAGGCACAAACCGCACGGAACCTTAAAAAACATTAGGGCCATAAAGAACATCATGTACTTCATTACCTGCTGCTGCATCTTTGCCTGCTCATCAACGGCAGGTGGCATGAAGAGCTTCTGCTGCCACAAGAAGAGCCCGATCGTAAGCAACGGAAAGAGGTTCAGATAGGGGCCGAGCCACCCTTCAGGAGCGACCAGGAAGCCTGGCATAAAGCCTGACCAATCGAGCATCATATCTGGTGCAGCAAGGTTGGAACACCAGCGGATGGTCGATGTGAACAGTGGTGCTTGCCTGAGTTCGACATCTGTCGCCAACGAACGATAGAGCCCCATAAAGATAGGAATCTGAATAAACACCAGAAGGCACCCGCCGGCTGGATTGTAGTTATGTTTTCGCCAAAGCTCTTGGGTAACCATCGTACGTTTTTGAGGATCGTTCTTATATTTTTCTGCAATGGCCTTCATTTCCGGCTGAAGAACCTGCATTTTTTGTGAGGACAATGCCTGCTTCCGACTGATTGGAAACATTGCACCACGAACAATCACTGTTAGAAGAATAATAGCGATTCCATAGTTCCGAATAATGGCATGAAGAACATGAAGAATTGCGATCATTGGCCTCGCAACCCAGCCAAACCAGCCGTAATACACCAGATCATTCATGGATGCCTGCGGAAGACCAAACGTTGCAAGCAAACTTGGACGCTTCGGCCCAGCAAATATGTCGAATCGATGTGTCACTGGCACATCCGGTTCGAGCTGTAATTCCCGGGAGAGCAATCGACAACTCACATTGACCAACTTCCGACGAGCGGCCTCTGGCACTTCTCCAATGACGACTGATTGAACCTCTGCCAGTTGCGGAATCTCGGCACCTTCAACCGCTGGTAGTAACCCACTCGCAAAATACAGAGCATCCACCCCAGCAAATGACAGTGGCTTTTCATCAAGAATCGCACTCGCTGTTTGTTCAGCATCTTCATCTGTCAAAGCCAGCCCACTGATAAGCGTCGATGGCTCTCCAACAAAACGCATTGCGACATCTCGCACGCCTAATGAACCCCATGAACGTGACACTCGAGCTGCATACCACCACCCTTCTGTCGGCAGGCCGTTTGGGCCATCAATTGCGTACTCAAGCTGAGTCTTTTGCGATGCCCTGAAAGACACACGAAGCTGCAGGCGATACCGTCCTGCGCGGGCATTCTCCACAAGTCCGACTGGGTTATCTGCTGCCGTAACAAGGCGATACTGCTTTATTACAGTCAGCCCCCCATCGAGCGTTCGACGAAACTCGACAGACATTCTGTCACTTGAAACAGTTACATCCCAATCTTTTTGTTCCAGTTTATTGCCCTCAATCTCGCGGTCCTCAGAACGCTTTTGCCCATCACGGGATGCGATCGACAAACGAAAGGACAGTGGATCGTGAAAGCCTGCATTCACATCGACGACTGGAACAGTGCTAAACTCTGGGCGTATTACCTCAAGGGGCCGCCGCGTTGCCTGTACGTCGACAGTTTGTTCTCGACCAAGTGCTTCTCCTTGTGGCCGACGGAAGGTAACAGAAACAATCTGGCGAGGTTTCAAGCGGGACAAAACAGCTGCAAGGCTCTGTGGATCAGGAGTCGTTGAATCTGCTACGCGAACAATGACGTCCCCAGTCTGAAGCCCTCCGATTTCTGCTGGTGTCCCATCACCAACAACATTGAGTCGGCACCCCTCAGGAACGACATCTGCTGCAAAGTGACCAATGTAAGCCCCGCGATCATCCTGATCATGAAACTGTTCGCCTGCTAATTCAATGCGCTCAACAGTCGCGCCACGACTCGACAACGTCACCAGCATGCCGGCCGGAGCATCAGTATTCAGTGACCCCAACGACAGGTGACGACGTGGTGCCGATTGTGTTGCCGAAGGCTCCGAATCTGGCGTTACTTCACTTCCCAACTCTTTTGTTGGTGGATCTCCGGCAGAACGATTTGGTTCTTCAGTGGTGGGCCCACGTTCTTCTTTTGGTCTGACAGGGTTTTCCTGACCCTTTGCATTGCCGTCCACAACGGGCTTTACAACAGGCGGCTTTTCTTCTGCCTGCGGAAATAGAATTGAGCGCATGATCTGACTGCTGAGAACAGCAGCCAATGAAAGAGCGATAAAAACAGCGTAGCGTCGTTCCACGGTAATCCAGCGGGAAAAAGGGTAGTGTAGCCTGTTTTCGGTGCAATCAGGAGGGGGGCGTCCTCTGTTTTTATTAACGCCCTACCAACAGCCGATCACCGAGAAAGTTGTCTAGTTCAGGGATATTGTAAATCTTGTCGCAGGTCACTTTCATATCGTATTGTATTCGCCGATAACGCACGGTTTCAAAATCTTCGACAATGACATAACAGGATCGAGGGTCATTGTCTCTGGGCTGCCCGACCGATCCAACGTTGATCATGGCCTTGGTGGCAGGCAAGGCCATCTTGACCTCAGTCGTACCCGGCCCAACGGCCGCAGCCACGAATTCCGGCGCAATAGTAAAGACTCCAGGAATGTGCGTATGCCCTTGAAAGCAGAGACGAGACACCAATTCGAAAATGTGCTTTAGTTTCAGTGGGTTGTAGATATCTTCGGGAAACACGTACTCATCGAGCGGCCGTCGTGCTGATCCATGAACAAAAAGTATCTCCCCTTCCTTAAAGCTCCTTGGTAATTCACCAAGGAAATCAAAGAGGTTCTCCTCTGATCGACGCGATCGCTGATCATGAGACTCAAGTTGGTCACGGGTCCAGCGAATAGCTCGTTCGGCTCCTACATTAAATCCATCTGGATCAAATAGGGCCGCTTGATCATGATTCCCGAGAATTATCTTCTCACATCGATCACGAACAGTAGAAAGACACTCGCATGGATTAGGGCCATATCCAACGATGTCACCAAGGCAGTAGAGAGCATCAACACTCTGCTCTTCAATATCCTGAAGAACTGCAGTGAGTGCCTCCAGATTTCCATGAATATCACTAATCAGTGCAATCTTCACAAATACTTCCCTGTCGCTGGATCAGCCTCAAGTAATCAGTGTTGTGGCGATCTAACAGGGCACACGCTCAGACGCCGAAAAAATAGTGTAGAAAATTTTGACACTCCAAAAAAAAGCGAAATCCGATTTTTCTGGTGTGCTCTCTGATTCAACATACTCCATAATACTACAGTAAGTTTTGTTCACTGTTCGATTGCGGTCAAGCAGACTCTCCACATGCCCTCAATTCATAAGTTTCTAGCTATCGAGACCAGCACGAGTCCGGGCAGTGTGGCAGTTGGGACTCTGCCGTCACACGACGCCGGAAAACCCGAGTCAGATCGCTTTGGAAATTTCCTTTTGCAGGAAACTCAGCTCCCTGAAGAGGGTGGGCAGGGACGACACCTCATGCCAACTCTTGTTGCACTCGTTGAGTCAGCAGGCTGGCCACTCAATGAGGTTGCCCTTGTTGTTGTCGCAACAGGCCCCGGTCCATTTACGGGCCTGAGAGTAGGCGTCACGACAGCGAAAGCACTTGCCTGGACAAATGACTGCCCCCTTGTAGGCGTGTCAACAGCATCCTGCCTAGCAACTCAGGCCGTTGCAGAATGCGGTTCGTGCGATCGAGTGGAGGTCATTTTTGATGCTGGCCGCGGAGAACTCTATGCCACAACAGCGTCACGACCAGCGGACAGCCTCATTTGGAAGATCGGTGAGGGCACGTTGAGGAAACCTGACGAGTGGCAAAAAACGTTGACTCCAGGCTCTCTCGTCACCGGTCCGGGCCTCGCCATGCAACACGATATTATTTATGAAATTAACGACAACCCCGGAACGCTGAAAGTCCCTCCAGTCGCAGCATGGTATCCACACACCCGCACATTATCGTGTATTGGTCTGGCAATGTTTGAAAAGGGCATGACTACTCTACCAGCTGAATTAATGCCAGCATATCTTAGAGCCAGCTACGCTGAAGATCGTTCACGCACGTGAACGATACCCACCGCCAATTCCAAGAGGCCATTATTCCTCGGCGACACGTCTCCCCTGTATGACCGACTGCGAACGCACGGTACCATTAGGCACTGAGCAGGATTTTGGGCCGGATAGTTTATGGAGGTCGCCTGACATGGGCTCCTTGCCGCCTGAAAAACCTCCTGTGCCGTAACCATCGTTTTTAAGCGATACATTAATTTTTTCATTGAGTACGAAGTCACTGTCATGCAACCAATCCGCAAACTTCTTGTTGCGAATCGTAGTGAAATTGCCATCCGAGTCTTTCGTTCAGCACATGAACTCGGAATGCGAACCGTAGCAATTTATGCCCATGAAGACCGGTTCTCTTTACACCGTTTTAAAGCAGACGAAGCGTATGTTGTCGGACGCCCTGGCGAACCATTACGGAGCTACCTGGATATTGATGGAATCGTTTCGCTTGCAAAAGAACACAACGTTGATGCGATTCATCCGGGCTATGGATTCCTCTCAGAAAACGCACAATTCGCTCGGGCTTGTAGCGAAGCTGGAATCATCTTTGTTGGACCACGAGTCGAACTTTTAGAAAACCTCGGTGATAAAACCGCCGCTCGGGAACTCGCGGAACGTGCTGGTGTCCCGATTCTCGCGGGGTCGTCACGCGCTGTCGAAAGCCTCGAAGAGGCCATTAAGACTGCCGAAGAACTCGGATTCCCTGTCATGCTCAAGGCGGCTCATGGTGGCGGTGGTCGTGGGATGCGGATTGTACGGAGCAAAGAGGATCTGCCAGCCGAACTCGAGAGTGCTCAGCGCGAAAGTAAAACTGCTTTTGGCAGTACAAGCGTCTTCATTGAAAAGTTTATCGAACGTGCCAGACACATCGAAGTACAACTTCTCGGAGATACGCATGGAAATCTTGTACACCTTTACGAGCGCGACTGTTCTGTTCAGCGCCGGCATCAAAAAGTTGTTGAGGTAGCTCCAGCGCCGAATATTTCTCCGACCATACGAGAGCAGATCTGTGACGCTGCAATCGCCATTGGACGCACTGCTAATTATGAAAATGCCGGAACAGTTGAATTCCTTGTCGATGCTGACGCCGACAGATTTTATTTCATCGAAGTCAATCCACGTATTCAGGTTGAACACACCGTGACCGAAGAGATCACAGGTGTTGATATTGTTCGCAGACAGCTACAGATTGCTGCGGGCAAAAAATTGACAGATCCAGAAATCGGGCTGGGAGACCAACGTGCCATACGCACGATGGGGGCCGCCATCCAATGTCGGGTTACAACGGAAGATCCGGAAAACCGTTTCCTGCCAGATTATGGTCGAATTACAGCGTACCGTTCAGCAAGTGGGATGGGGATTCGACTCGATGCAGGCACAGCCTTCTCTGGAGCCGTTGTCACGCCATACTTTGACTCACTCTTGGTGAAAGTAACTGCACGAGGGCTTTCTCACGTCGAAACAGCCGGTCATATCGAACGATGTCTCCAAGAGTTTCGTGTACGGGGAGTCAAAACTAATATCCCGTTCCTTATCAATCTTGTAACGCACCCAGAGTTTCTCGCAGGGAATTGCACCACACGATTCATCGATGAAACACAGAGCCTTTTCGACTTCCCGATTCGGCAGGATCGTGCCACTCGCCTCCTCAACTTTCTTGCTGAAACCATCGTAAATGGTAATCCGCTGATGAAAAACCGTCAGCCAGTTGTGCGTCGAAGTCCAGCAATTGTACCAGCGTTTGATTCCCAGCAGCCCCCTCCAGCCGGTAGTCGGACAAAACTTCTTGAACTCGGACCAGAGAAATTTGCTGCCTCCCTTCGGTCGCACAAAGGCCTTTACCTAACAGACACCACAATGCGTGACGCCCATCAGTCACTCTTAGCAACTCGCATGAGAAGCTATGACATGATCGCCGTTGCTGACGCGTATGCCAGGCTTGCAAGCGGCCTCTTTTCACTCGAGATGTGGGGTGGCGCAACCTTCGATACCGCGATGCGATTTCTGAAGGAGTGTCCTTGGGAGCGTTTGACCCGACTGCGTGAAAAGGTACCAAACATACTTTTCCAAATGCTTCTTCGTGCAAGTAATGCCGTGGGATACACAAATTATCCTGACAATGTTGTTCAAGGATTTGTCAGGGAATCTGCATCGGCTGGAATCGACGTATTTCGAGTTTTTGATCCATTGAATTGGGTCCCAAACATGGAAGTCGCCATGACTGCTGTTCAGGAGAGTGGGGCCCTATGCGAAGCCACTGTCTGTTACACCGGCGATGTACTCGACCCCAAACGAGACAAGTACACACTGAAGTATTACGTAGACCTTGCAAAAGAGCTTGAAAAACGAGGCGCTCACCTTCTGGCAATCAAAGATATGGCTGGTCTTTGCAAGCCATTTGCTGCAGGCCGATTGGCAAAAGCGCTCCATGACGAAGTTGGTCTTCCGATCCATTTTCACACCCACGACACATCAGGTGCTTCGCTCGCAAGTTGTCTGGAAGCTGCTCGGCATGGAGCGAGTATTGTGGACGCCGCCATGGCGCCTTTTGCTGGACTCACAAGCCAACCAAACCTCAATGCCATCGTCGAAGCAACACGGAACACTGACCTCGACACAGGTCTCGACCCCGAGCCTCTCCGGCAGTTAACGCACTACTGGGGAGCAGTTCGGGAACACTACTCTCCGTTTGAGTGTGGAATGAAAGCACCTGATGCAGACCTCTATCTTCACGAGATGCCAGGTGGTCAATTTACCAACTTACTTGAACAGGCGCGGGCTCTTGGTCTTACAGACCGTTGGGAAGACGTGTGCCGAACATACGCAGAGGTGAACCAACTCCTTGGAGACATTGTTAAGGTTACACCAACGAGTAAAGCGGTTGGTGACCTTGCACTTCTGCTTGTTACCAATGACATGGAAGCCAGTGAACTTCTGGAAACGAACCGTGAGATAGCTTTTCCCGAATCAGTGGTCGACCTTCTGTCAGGCCGTATGGGACAGCCACCGGGGGGCTTTCCAGCCGAAGTCGTTGCGCGAGTCGTTCGCAATCAGACGATTATTGACGGCCGGCCGGGAGCCACACTTCCACCAGCCAATATGGAAGACGCAACAACTGAAGTCACCTCTCTTCTTGGACACGAGGCATCCCCACGTGACGTTTCATCATGGCTTCTCTATTCACGAGTCTTTCAGGATTTCGCTGAACACAGGGCGACATACGGTGATGTCGCTGTCTTACCAACCCCTGATTTCCTAGAGGGGCCAAAACCAGGCGAAGAACTTTTTGTTGATATCGAACCTGGCAAAACACTAGTCATCCGCCTACTGACAGTTGGAGAGGCCCATGCAGATGGCACACGGACTGTTTTCTTTGAACTAAACGGGCAGCCTCGTAGTGTTTCGGTTATCGACCGCACTCTCGAAGGCACAATCCAACAACGCCCAAAAGCAGACGTCGGTAATCCTCGGGATATCGGTGCTCCAATGCCTGGATTAATTGTGACGGTTGCCGTCAAGCCAGGCGATGCCGTCAAGAAGGGTGACAAGATCCTGAGCTTGGAAGCCATGAAAATGGAAACAACGGTTTATGCGGAGCAAGACGGAACACTCTCAGACGTGCTCGTAAGTCCAGGCAGCCCGGTTGAAGCAGGCGAGCTCATCGCTCGATACGCCGATAACTAAACGCACTACCAATTGAAAAAAACCGGTAACAACCACAGTCTCTTAGCCACACCCCACTCTTGTCATCAAAGTTACTCTGTTTTCAAAAGTTCCTTGAAGACTTTGCGAACCTTCGCCACTTTCGGCGCAACAACGGCTTGGCAATATGGCTGATAGCCATTATTTGCAAAATAGTCTTGGTGATAGTTTTCAGCAGGGTAGAAGACCTTTGCTTTTTCCAGCGTGGTTACGATTGGAGCCGAGAAAACTTTTGATTCATTGAGCTTCGCAATAACTTTCTTCGCAATGTCTTCTTGTGTTTCATCGTGATAGAAAATTGATGAGCGATACTGAGTGCCAACATCGGCACCCTGCCGATTGAGTGTTGTCGGATCATGTGTTGCAAAAAATATTTCGAGTAGTTTCTCATACGGCACAACTTCTGAGTCGTACTCAATCTCAACTGCTTCAGCATGACCGGTGAGACCACTACATACTTGTTTGTAGTTTGGATTCGGAATACGACCACCCGTGTAACCACTCGTAACACTCTTTACTCCACGGATTTCAGCATACACCGCTTCAGTGCACCAAAAACAACCGCCTCCAAAAGTGGCTGTGGCAATAGAAGACGATTCCTCTGCAACAATTTCATCTGTCATAAAAACTCCTGACATACATATTGCGACAACACAAACCAGAAGCCGTCTGGTTGAGAAACCATAGCGAGTTTCATTGTGCAAAACAGTCATGATTTCAATCTCCCCCATTAAAGGAATCCTGCTCTTGATTACTGACTAACGATACATCCTCTGCAATATTACGGTACGCGTATCAAAGATGTTTGGATCAACAACGTATCTCAATGGTTTTTCAGCCCATTCTTTAGCATAGTCGACTCCAATGCGCGGCGTCCGCTGGATTTGGCGACGCGGCACTCTAGTCCCTTCTTCAACCCATAACCCCGTGACTGAGTTGGCTTGCCTTCCATCATGCTGTTTCGTGACACCAAGCATTTTCGTAAGTCTGCCAGGGCCCACTAACTCACCCGCCCCACGGAGGAGCACCGCAGCTGGCAGACCTTCCCG
>MDSW01184664.1_pt1 | contig 10283 bp, 4 predicted proteins | sample 811171 | NCBI WGS metagenome assembly MDSW01 (sample SAMN05326641, study PRJNA326480) | marine metagenome | isolation source: seawater | place: Atlantic Ocean: North West | collected 2012 | reverse complement strand
CGATAAATTGCAAATCTTATGCCTTTGGCGACATCGCATTCAATCGATTTTTTCTGTTTTGCGACAGTCCCAAATATTGATTACTGATAACCGATATCCCAATTAATTAAGGCCTCGATTTGAGCTTCATACTCAGGTAAATAAGCTAAAAACTCAGCGAGTTCAGCACGCGTAATAAAACGATCTTCAGGCGCATCAGTTTCAGATAATTCGATGAGACCTGCATTACTAAATAAAAATAATGATTCGGCTAGCGTAATACTTTGATCCGGTCGAAATGAGCCATCTGGAAAGGCAAAGATAAGTCCATTTTCAATGGCCATTTTAATATACCGTGCATTTGGATGGTCAGCAGGAACATCAGTAAATAGAGTATCTACTACAGTCTCTGGGACATCAAGTTCAGACATTAAGACTAATAATTGAGTCATATAAGCCCGTGTAACAGGCTGATTAGGGTAGAAGTTACCATCATCATCTCCGTAAAGAATATCTAATGTAGATAAAAATTCAATTTCACGTCGTCCTTTCGTTTTAGTAGTCACATCAGGATAACGCTTTAGGTATAATACACGCATAGTATAGTTAATAACGGTATCACTATTCGTATAAATATGATTTGGACTGGTTTTTAATGTTACTTCAAAATTAACCATGTTTTTACCTTTTTTAAGCATAATAGGCGATGCAAATTGCCTGCTTTGATCAATATAGATTGGATTTTTATTAATTTGTAGCGATGAAGCTAATGGCGATAATTTTCCGATAATCCGTAATGAATCTTGATAGTGAACATATTGATCTTGAGGAAATAAAACACTTAAAAATATGGGGATTTCTTGTAGGTCCGTTTTATTACCTGCCAAATCTTCTAATTGTAAATTGATACGCATCATTTCTCGCTGAACAGGACTGTTAGGGGCTAAAGAAGGTGGAATAGGGATTTCTGCAAGCCAATACGTGGGCTGCATATACGCATCAATGAGATTATCAGGAATGATTTGAGCTTGTTTGATGAAAAAGAGTTCGTTATCATTTATTTGACCATTGATATCGGCAGTATCTTCATTAATATCAAGTAGTACCTTTAAGGTGTCAGGCGTAAATGAAACAAATGGCGCCATGGTGGGGGGGATGATATCTGAGTAAACCATAATAGGGTAGGATTCTAATGAGATATCTTTATTCAAAGAATAGGATTGTACATAAATAAGGTTTTTATTAGGAAGTAGCTCGAGCTTTTGAGAAGACCATTTTCCGTATTTATTAGTTGCCGTTGTACGAACCATAGCATCATTTCTAAAGATACGCATTGTGGTGTTTTTAGGCCCTAAACCCGCAAGGTCAATCACTGATTTATCGGTAATCAATAAATCGGTTTCGGGCTTCAGAATACGGGGTGTATTTGGACGAGAATCTCCTAAAATTGAAAACGAAATCATATGAGTCGGCATTGTAATTGGAAATTCAGGATGCTGATAAGTGTAGTCAAGTCGCAGACTATAATTATGGCTGCCAAACCCAATTGCAATATCATTAAAAATGATGCCACTGCCTAGGCTAAATGTATTAAAGTTAGATGACCCTCGTAAAATAATATTTTCCAGTAAAGTATATTCCGTACTAATATTGAGACCATCCAGACCATTATTGATATAAAGTGATAATGTATCACTAAACATATCGATTTTTGTACCAAAGTACAATGATAACGGTAAAAGCAATTCATTTTGACTGAGACTATTTTTAGCAGGCGGTGCAAAAATATTATGGAATGAAACACCAAAGTGAACTTTTTCAATAAAGCCAAAATCTAACAAGCGTGAAGTAAGAATACCAGTGTCAATACCCATGGTTTGTGACGATGGAATATCAACGGAATTCCAAGATTGTCTAAAGTATTTAAACGAGAAACCCAATGATAATGTATCAAAACCAAAAAAGTCATAAAATTGAGTCCCCATCGTTAATGCCCCAATTTGCGAGCCTCCTGAGTATTTACCAATAGAGCGAATATCGATGCATTCATTATCATCATTTCTTTGCATACATATTGATTTATCAATATCAGTTAATAAATAGCTCCCATATGAAATAGCAAAGTTTAAATGTTGGAGACGTTCATTGGTTTTTCGGATATTAAAGCGCAGATGAAATGGAATACCGATATTAAGAAGTTTATATTCAAATTCATTGAGTAAGTTTTTATAAGACATCGCAAGTGGCATAGCCTGAATACCGGCAATTGAGGCTGGGTTAATCAAGGCGCCGTTAATATCACGTTCAATTACTGGATTAGTAATACCTAATGCCATATGTCTGGCTCCTAGCATTAACATTTGAGGGTTTTGAATTGTACGAGATTCACCCCCCCATATCATGAAAGGTAAGACAATAAAGCTAAAAATGAAATAAAAAAAATAATACATTAGTAGATCCCTAATTTTGTGGTGCCAATCGATTGATTTCCTTGGTCATCCTGTGCAACAATTTTAATTAAGTAAACACCAGGAACAAGAAATGAATTGGATGACTCAAAGGAGATAGTTTTGTAGCCAGTATCAAGGTTAGTTTCGCTTTTTGTATGAATCAGTTGACCCATGGCATTAAAAAAATAGACAGTAACAGTACTATTCGAACCCGGTACCGTATTAAGGTTAAATCCGAGGGTAAGGGGCCCTGTAAGATCATACGGGTTAGGGTAAAATAACGGCGTTGTTACTAAAATAGTATCAGTCTGGATCGTGAATTTAATAGTCGCTGTAGGTAATGGATTATTGTGAATATCGTTTAAATTAAGCAATAATATGCCACTGGAGTCACCAATAGTTTTAATTTTGAGCTCACCGCTATCTGGATCATATTCATAGTCTGATATATTGGTTAGTAATGAAGAATTTAGCGTTAATTTGATTGATGCGGCATCAATAAATTGACCATTTTCATGGAATGAAATAGTAAGTGTATCAGATGGTTTTAAGGCCATATTAGTAAAAAAAGGTTTTGGATTGTCATCACCATTACTTAAAAAGTGGATTTCATTGATATAAGTTGGAAACATAAACTGATCATAAAATTGTTCAGTTTGATGAATAGGTAATTTAGGGCATGACTCTGTTGGCTGACCAGCAGCACCTTGATAAAGGATCGTGTCAGGAGTGCGATCAATAGGAAAGCGATTTAATATAACCGATTGGGTTGGCGTAATGTTGTATTGGAGGAACACATCGATGCAGGCGGCGCCATCAGAAAATGCACGAGTATGCTGAATAATAAACGTAACTTCAGCATCAGACGTTACATTATCACTTTCATAATGAGTTGGTGATAAGCTAAATTCAGGCCCAATATCTTTTTCGCTATTAATAGTATTAAGATAAAATTTAGGTGCCAGAAAATCGATATTAATTGATGGGATAGAAGGTCTTAATTTGATTTTAAATGTAATCTCATGAGGCTTTGTTGCATCCGTAAGACTGGTAATGTCATGACTTAACTCAATTGAATCTACATAATTTGGAGTGACGCTAGCACTTGCTGAAGGTTCAGGGCGAAGTAGTTCACCCCCTACTACCAGAGTATCATTTTCAGAGCGAATATCTGTCAGTTGGGCTTTAACCCTGTTTTCTTTTGCATTTTGACCAATATCATAGAGAATAAATAAAGCACTATCTTCACTACTAATATCAATACCACCTACATCGATTGTGTCCTTGCTCTCTAGGACAATTTGTGAGCCTAATAGTTGGTCATGGCGTGGATCAAATTTTTGATCTGGCGTTCTACTGTCATTCTCACTGTTGTCACGATAGATCCAGACCTTTGAAACGCTGTTACTAATTGCACTGAAATCGGATGAATTTCTGATGGTAAACACGACCTGAGAAAAAGGAGTTTCAGTCCTTAAGTTAACATATAACATGGGTACTTGGTATTGGCCCTGAACAACTTCAGTTGGGCTAACGTCTTTAATGCTTTTAATCATGATGTTAGGTTCAGACAAAACCACTTTCGCATCAGGAGAAGCCGCTTGAGGTTTATTTTGGTTAAGAGCTGAATTAATTTCATCGCCATTATAAATAATTAAAAAGTCAATTTGACCCAGGCGGGCAATAGCAATTTTTTGAGAATCAAATGATGAAATTGACCCAAATTCATAGGTGACAAAAAAAGTTTCATCTGCATTTTTAGGTAAAAAAATAGGAGATGTCGTCATATTTATAGAAGTTTGTTGCGAATTAAAACCTAAAGCGGATTCACCTTTTAACTCATCATTAGTAAATGAGAGGCCTGTAGTAAGATCATTTTTATAAATTGATGTGTTAATAATATTTTCATTACTATTTTCATTAGTCGCAAATCCAATACTTGCAGCATCACTATCTACAGCGTTGTCAATAACAATATTATTAATGGTCACTGCTGTTTTAATTGCTTTTAACTCAAATTGTAAAATAGGCGCAATAGTATGGGGCCCAAAGTCTGTAGGGGGTTGTTTTTTGTCCTCATATTGTTTAATGTTAGTGACCATAATACCCCCTATAGACGGTGATATTTTTGCATCTTCATCAAAATTATGGATTATGGGCTTATTGTTGGGTTGAAAAGCTGGAAAATTGTCAAGCGTATATGGAATAGAAATTTTTGCTATTTGTAAAGTTATTTTTTCGTCCTCTTCAGTAAGCGGATGATCATTCATACTAAATTTAATGATAATATTAGACGTACTAGGATCTCTAAAAAGAGGATAGCTGGCTTCATTGAGTGAACCAGCAGAAAAACTTACCATATGTTCATCAGTACTTGTAAAAACTGTAGAGCGGGCTATTTCTTCGACGGCATTACTCCCCGGACTATTTGATTCTACGTAAAGTATAATTTCGTCAATACCAGCTCTACTGTTTGGGGTTACAATAAAATTACCCTCACTACTTTTAAATGTAATATCAACTTTCTTGTTAGGTTTAATAGTAGCGTCTAAAGCCAGTTTAAGTTCTAATGTTACAAATTCAATTTCTTTTTGACTTGTCATAACAACGGGATCAAGGCCTAGTAGTGTTGTATTTAGCTCAAATTCATGAGTCTCAAATCCGATTATTGTAATATTATCACCATTTTTAGGAATTTGAATAAAGGAGCCATCATTTTTATTGAATTTCATATTTAGGGTGGTACCAACTTCAAGCGTATTGTCGATATCAACCGCAAGCCTGTATGTTACTTTATTTCCAGTTGAGATTATCTCTGAAAGTTCAGCAAGTGATAGAGACTCTGGTATCGAAGAGGAATATGTAAGTACGCCAGTATTATTTTGAACGTCAGATTCAGCTTCAGATGAAGGTTTATATATATAAAATGTTAGGCCTTCATCGTCTAAAAAAGAGTCAATCTCAAAAAGGATCTTTAGTTCTTTGTTAACGCACTCTGCAATTTGACAGTATACTGTGAAGTCATATAGTTCCACTTTTTCAGAGTTAAGGGATAAAAAAATATCATTATTAGAATTCAATCGACCTATTGGGTCGCTTATGCTGGCCGATTCAATACATAATGAGTCATGACAAAAGTCTGACGCATTCACAATTGATGTCATGCCCATAAAAAGAGAGATAACCCCCATTAAAAATAACCATGTTATATGTTTACGATTTATCATTTGGTAAATCCTTAAAAAAATGCGTAACATTAAGGCCCTATTATATCACATACAAGGATTAGAAAATACTCCGTTTTTTAATTACGAAACAATAGAATGACTAAGTTTAAAATATACTATTATTATAGCATAAAAGAATATTTTTGTCATTGGCATCCCTTTGTCATATAGGGTATATCGTTGTGTCAGTAATATAAATTGCATATTTAGCATCAATAATTTAGCGCTTAATATCAAGGTTAGCGTAGACATTTTGAACATCATCATCGTCTTCAATTTTTTCAATTAAGGTAATGACTGGGTCGGCATCAGCTTGAGACAGAAGTACATATGTGGATGGAATCATTGTGATTTCTGCAATATCGTAAGTCATCGCGTTTGCATCAAAGGTCGTTTTTAGAGTTTCAAATTGGCTGGGTTCGGTTAACACTTCAATACTGCCATCCTCTTTCGTATCAATATCATCGGTATCATTAGCAAGTGCCAGGTCAAGAAGTTGATCTTCATTGGTGGCAGGAGAAAACAGAAAGAGACCTTTTTTATTAAATAAATAAGAGACCGCACCAGTCGTAGCAAGAGCGCTGTTATGGCGCGTTAAAATGGCTCTAATATTAGGAACGGTTCGATTTTTATTATCAGTTAAAGTTTCAATAAGAAGCGCAACACCATGGGGGCCATAGGCTTCATAAGTGATGTCTTCTAATTGCGTGTCGCTATCATTTCCCGCACCTTTAATGATGGCACGATTAATATTTTCATTGGGCATATTCACTTCTTTTGCTTTTTGTAATGCGAGACGAAGACGGGGATTCATTGTGGTGTCATCTCCGCCCAGCTTAACTGCCATAATAATTTCACGGCTCACTTTAGAAAAAGCCTTACCTTTTTGGGCGTCAGTTTTTGCTTTTTTATGCTTAATAGAGCTCCATTTATTATGACCTGCCATAACTTAAACCTGCCTTAGCGTGATGTGGGGTCGTAAAGTTGCGGTAAATACGTGTATCATACTGATAAATTTCGTGGTTTTTTTTCACCTGCATAGGCTGCAATAATACCTTCTTCCGTGAGTTGATCCATAATGCGAGCCGCACGGTTATAACCAATACGTAATTTACGTTGTAAGTAAGAAGTCGATGCATATTCTGTTGTCATAATCAATGACTTTGCATCCTCGTAAAGTGCATCTTTATTAGGGTCTTGATTAGAACTTGAATCATGACTCGCATCAGTGTCTTCATTAATCGGGGTCACTTCTAAAATTTCATTATTATAGTCAGGAGATGCTTGAGATTTGAGCCATTTGACGACATTTTTTACTTCTCCTTCACTAATAAAAACGCCTTGGACACGTTTAGGTTTAAAACTCCCTGCAGGAGAATACAGCATATCACCTTTACCCAAGAGCTTTTCAGCCCCTGCCATATCTAAAATAGTACGAGAATCAATCTGAGATTGTAAGAAGAATGAAATACGAGATGGGACATTGGCTTTAATTAAGCCTGTGACCACATTAACACTCGGTCGTTGTGTTGCGATCACTAGATGAATTCCTGTTGCACGCGCCATTTGGGCCAAGCGACAGATTGTTTGTTCTACATCCTGAGAAGCGACCATCATTAAATCTGCTAATTCATCAATAATCACAACAATATAAGGTAATTTTTGAGGTAAACTATCAGCGTCACAATGTAGCTGATCATAGTGGTCAGCGTCATCATCATCCGTTAACGGATCCGTTGTGGGGTCACTTTTTTTAGTTTTTTTCTTAGTCTGTTTTTTGATTTCTTCAGCAACATATTTATTGTAACTCACAATATCTTTAACGCCTACTTTAGAGAATGCATCATAGCGACGTTCCATTTCAATCAGTGCCCATTTTTTTAATGTGGCAGCCGCTTTGTGGGGGTTGGTAACAACAGGGGCTAAGAGGTGAGGGATTCCTTCGTATAAGCTTAGCTCTACTTTTTTGGGATCAATCATTAAAAACTTAACTTGATCTGGTGTACACCGCATTAATAAGGATAAAATAATGACATTAATACAGACACTTTTACCTGATCCTGTTGCACCCGCAATTAAAATATGAGGGAGCTTGGCCAAATCCATTACAATCGATTCTCCTGTAATGCTCATCCCAATTAATGTTAAAAGTGCTGCAGAGTCATTATAAAAGTTGGTTTGGTCAATCAGGGATCTAAACGAGAGCATATTAACAGAGTCATTTGGCACCTCAATACCAACTAAGGCTTTACCGGGTATCGGTGCTTCTATGCGAATATCGGAGGCCGCAAGCTTAAGTGCGATATCTTTTGAAAGGTTGGTGATTTTACTGATTTTTACACCTTCACCAGGTTGTAATTCAAAGCGTGTTACAGAAGGCCCCATGGTAATATTAACCACCTGAGCCGTAACATTAAAACTTTGGAGTGTGCTTTCCAGTATTTTAGCACGTTCTTGATTATATTTTTTGAGTGTTGCATTGTCTAAATTAATTTTTTTTCCTGATTTTAGTAAGGAAGCGGAGGGCAGCTTAAATGAGTGTGTTTTTTTGTAAGACAGTGGGCTAGCAGCTTGTGGGGTAGATACAGTGATAGGCGGATCAGAAATTAGCACGTCGTTAGGTGGTGAGTCCGCTAGAGGGGGGTGGTCTTGTTGCGTTTCGTCAATAGGTGACGGAATATCTAAAGAAGGCATGTCAAAAAGGTCGTCTTGTGACAGGCTTGTTGTCGTTTGGTTTTCATGGATTGAAACATCGGTAATAGGCTGAATATGGGTGGGGGATGCGACAATTTTTTCAATGTCATCAAAGGGTGTATTGATCGTTTCAGCAGTCACTTTTTTATAAAAAAGTAATTTGATTAAAGATGATTTCCAATTTATATTATGAGGATCAGACGTGTTGCTTGGGGGCGGTTCAGGTTGATTTTTGATTTTTATAAGACGACTCAATTTATTGGAAGCCGTTTTAAAAAAATGAAAAAGTTGGGTTAATACCTTATTTAAGGATAGCCCAAATAAAAGAATAATAGAAACACTAAATGTACCAATTAAAAATAGTAAAGTGCCGTTTTTACCAATAAATTGATGTAAAACAAATTGTCCAACCACACCAATAACGCCGCCAGTATAAGATTCCAACCTAAAAAATGGGGTTGCAGAAGATGATGGAGAATATGATTCGATTAAAATAATAAACGAAAAATAGCTGATTATTGATGAAAGTAAAATAATATTTTTACGAATATTGGTATATAAAAGCGATAATGTTGCAATAAATAAAAATAAAGGTAAATAAGAAGCGCCCTGAACCCCAAAAAGACGGGCCGTAATATACTGGATCCACGATCCTAGAATCCCTGTGGTATGCGGGTATGTATTACAAAGGAAAGTAAAAAAAGCGATTAAAAAAAAAGTTAACGCCCAAATTTCATGTCCAACACGAGACCCATGCGATTTTTTTAGAGAAGAAAAAAAACCTTTTGAAGATTGATGTTGTTTTTTGTACTTTCGTTTTGACATATACTTTTTTTTATTAAAAAAATAATTTATCTAATAATATATCATTTAGTATACCAAATTGAATAGCGACTTTCTAAACTGAGTTTTCCAAGATATAATAAAGTTCTGTAAATTTTGTGTATGATTGTGTGATACGATATCGTTTATAAATTAAAATAATTAAAGGAAAATTGTAGATGTCTTTTGTTACAAAAGTAATAAAAAAAATAATGGGAGACCCTCAAGAGCGTGTACTTAAACGATATGAGCCGATTGTTGCTCAAATTAATGAGTTTGAGTCACAATGTCGTGTTTTGTCAGATGAAGCACTACAAGCGAAAACAAGTGAGTTTAAAGCGCGCATTCAAAAAAATGAGTCATTAGATGCTTTGTTGCCGGAAGTCTATGCCGTAGTTCGTGAAGCGTCAAGTCGTATTCTTAAAATGCGTCATTTTGATGTGCAATTAATAGGCGGAATAGTCTTGCATAGAGGTAATATTGCAGAAATGAAAACAGGAGAAGGAAAAACTTTAGTTGCGACATTACCGGCTTATTTAAATGCATTAGAAGAGAAAGGGGTCTATATTGTAACGGTCAATGACTACTTAGCCAAACGTGATAGTCAGTGGATGGGACAACTATTTAAGTTTTTAGGCTTAACAGTCGGTGTTATTCAAGCCAATATGGAAGCAGCGGAACGCTTAAAAGCCTATCAATGTGATATTACGTATGGGACAAATAATGAGTTTGGGTTTGACTACTTAAGAGATAATCTTGCTTGGGACGCTAGCCAAGTCACACAAGTCAGGCGACATTACGCTATTATTGATGAAGTCGATAGTATTTTAATTGATGAGGCAAGAACCCCGTTAATTATTTCAGGACCTGTCCAAGAGTCGACATCAAAATATAAAAAAGTAGCGAATGTCGTTAAGCCATTAAAAATAGAACAAGACTTTACCGTAGATGAAAAAAATAAAAATGTAGTTTTAACAGAAGAAGGCATTGATAAAATTGAAAAAGCAACCGGATTAACAAATGTCTATTCTGCTCAAAATATGGATATGGCACACATTGCGATTCAATGTTTAAAAGCCATGCATTTGTTTAAAAAAGATGTCGATTATGT
>MDSW01130934.1_pt1 | contig 10283 bp, 8 predicted proteins | sample 811171 | NCBI WGS metagenome assembly MDSW01 (sample SAMN05326641, study PRJNA326480) | marine metagenome | isolation source: seawater | place: Atlantic Ocean: North West | collected 2012 | reverse complement strand
GATGAGGTTGGAGCAAGCCGCCTATCTTCCCGAGATCTCAGTTTTTGGAAACTATATTGTAAGCGCTCAAGACAATGGCTCTCCGAGTTTTTTCGGACGGGGGGATGGTCAGAGTGCTACGTCCCGTGCTCTAGGGCTCCGTGTGAGTGTGCCCATTTTTCAGGGGCTGCGTCGGGATGCGCGTGTTGATCAAAAGCGTGCTTCTCTCCGAGAAGCTCAGGCGAACTCTCGACAAGCAGCGAGGGCTGCTCTCAGTCAGATTAGGACAATCTCCGAAGGTATAGAAGAGGCTTATTCTAGGGCGTCAGCTCAGGCTCTGGCGGTTAGACGTGCCGAAAGAGGCTTTGAGATTGCAAGTGCACAGTACACTGAAGGGCTGGTGAGCCAGCTTGAACTTACGGATGCGGAAGTAGCCCTCAGGCAAACTGAGTTCAACTACGCTCAGGCCGTGTTCGACTATCTGATCGCACGTGCTCAGTTCGACGAAGCAACAGGTCAGGTACCCCTTGTCGATGTGCTTCTTGAGCAGCGAGGCGAGGATTGATGGAGAGTACAACGGTGAACTTTACAGAGAAGTGGATAATGGGACACAAGTGCAAGATGTCTGCCTCGCTCTGCTTAGTCAGCGCTGCAACGGTGCTGTCTGCGTGCGGGTCACCGGAGGCCGAAAGCTTTGTAGACGCGGGTTTGAATACGGAGTTCACACGGGTAATCAACGTGGAGGTGTCACCGATTGTCACGGAGCCCTTCATTGAGGAAATCCGACTCACATCGGTCGCCACGGCGAATCAGGATGTGATGATTGAGGCCGAAGAAAGTGGTCGTGTCATAGAACTTTATGCTGATCGCGGGGACGAGGTCCGTCGGGGGGCTGCGATTGTAAAGATTGACGATACGATTTTACGATCCCAGGTAGACCAAGCACGCGCTGCATCAAACCTGGCGACCCAGACTTGGGAGCGACGTAAGCGACTGTTTGAGGAAGATCAGGTCGGTTCAGAAATCGCTTATCTAGAAGCTCGCGCGGCAGCTGAGCAGGCGTCGGCAACACTGGCGGGCTTACAGGAACGTCTAGATCGGACGCTGGTTCGCGCCCCGTTTTCGGGCGTCTTGGATGAACGTCACGTCGATGTGGGTACGATGGTCGGGCCGGGTAAGACAGTTGGAAGGATTGTAGATCTCAATCCAATCAAGGTCTTTGCGGGTGTGCCTGAGCGTTACGCAATGGATGTCCGTGTTGGAGCCGGTGCTCAGCTCAAGTTCGAAGCGCTTGGTGAGGGTGTGTACACATCATCGATTCGTTATGTCGGATCTACAATCAATCCTCGAAGTCGGACTTTCTCAATTGAAGTAGAAGTGCCGAATCCAAACGGTGCCATCAAGCCGGAGATGGTTTCGAACATGTCGATCACTCGACAGAAGGTGGAGGATGCGATCGTAGTACCTCAGGACGCGCTGATCCGGGTTGAAAGAGGCTATGTAGCTTTCGTTGCCGTGGATCGTGGCCAGGTCGAGGTAGCCGAACGGCGTGATTTAGTACTGGGCCCTACAAGACGAAACCTCGTTGTGGTGACTGATGGGCTAAGACCGGGGGAACGACTGATTGTCATGGGTCAAAAATCTGTAGCCGATGGCGACCGGGTTAACGTGGTCGGGAGTGGTAGGGGCTAAGATGACTGACAATCAAGACATTCAAACGGAGCTGCAGAGTCGAGGGATTGAAGGCTTTAAGGAGTTTGCTGCTACCAGTTTTGCGGTGGAGCATCGAACTTCGATCTTCGCGTTACTAGCGATCATTGCAATCATGGGCAGCATCGCCTACCGAACCACACCTAAGGAATCTTTCCCAGAGTTGGCGGTTCCAGTTCTTGCCATAAACACTGTGTATCCCGGTGTGTCTCCTGCCGATGTGGAAAGCCAAGTCACGAGGATCATAGAAGAAGATCTCTCGACCATCAGCGATATTAAGGAACTGACATCTACGTCAGTAGAAGGATACTCGAGTGTTGTTGCTGAATTCGATGCGTCGATTGACCTAAACGAAGCGCTTCAGAAGGTTCGAGAGAAAGTCGATCTGGCAAAGCCCGATCTTCCGCAGGATGCCGAAGAGCCGAGCATATTAGAATTCAATTTTTCCGAGATCCCTGTGCTTCAGGTCAATCTTTCCGGTGATTATGGATTGGTTCGGCTCAAGGAGATCGCAGAGGAACTCCAAGAAAGACTCGAGACGCTGCCCGCGGTGCTCCGAGCCGATCTCCGGGGTGGACTGGAACGTGAGGTGAAGGTCGAAGTTGACCTCTCAAGAATGAATTACTACGGGGTAGCTCTCCAAGACGTGATCGATGCGATCCGAAGCGAGAATGTGAATATCCCCGGCGGAGCGATCGACGTCGGCTCCACCAAATACTTAGTCCGCATAGATGGTGAGTTTGATGATCCCATGTTGATAGAGGATCTCGTAGTCACCATTAAGGAGGGGCGACCAGTCTATGTGCGTGACGTTGCCACGGTCGATTTCGGTTTTGCCGAGCGTGAGAGCTTCGCTCGTATGGACGATAGATCGGTAGTGACGTTAGATGTGATCAAGCGGTCCGGTGAGAACATTATTGAGACAGCTCGGGCGATTCGTGCTGAAGTGGAGACGGTTTTTCCGTCGCTCCCTCCTACGACGGACATTCGTATCACGTCAGATCAGTCAGAGGAGATCGAGGCTATGGTTTCCAGCCTCGAAAACAACATCATATCAGGCCTGATCCTGATCGTGGGAGTGCTGTTCTTCTTCCTAGGTGCCGGAACCTCAGCATTCGTCGCAATTTCAATACCGGCATCGATGTTCCTTTCGTTTATGGTGCTGAAGGCCATGGGCGTCTCGATGAATATGATCGTCCTCTTCAGCCTTATCCTAGCATTGGGGATGCTGGTGGATAATGCGATAGTGGTCGTCGAGAACATATACAGGTACGTCGAAGAGGGTTGGGATCGCCTCACGGCCGCAAAAAAGGCGACCGGCGAGGTCGCGTTGCCGATTATCGCAGCCACGGCGACGACGCTGGCAGCATTCGCACCACTTCTCTTCTGGCCGGGAGAGGTGGGGGAATTTATGGGTTATCTCCCACGTACTTTGATCATCACTCTAACTAGCTCGCTATTTGTCGCTCTGGTGATCATTCCGACTCTGTGCGGAATGTTTATGCGGCTAGATGGAAGGCCAAGGTCACCACTCACACCTGCGGCTCGTAGGACTTTGCTAGGAGGTTTCGCACTCATACTGCTCGGAACAGCCAGCACGAACCCACTGACAGCAGTCATGTTTACAGCCACGGTCTTTGCGATCTGGTTCCTGCACCGTTTTGTATTACGTGCTGCCGGGCGCTCTTTTCAAGAGTCGCTTCTACCGAGGACGATGGACCGGTATGAGCGCGGCTTGCGTTGGTCACTCAATAACAGAGCAAGACTCATCGGATCGACGGTCGCGCTGTTCGTCGCGACATTCGTGACGTACCTAGCGACTCCACTGGGATCAGGTCTAGAGTATTTCCCGGAGGATATGCCACCTCCGATGCTGCTGATAGACGTGGAAACCCCCGTTGGAACCAGAGCTTCTGTGACCGATGGCATCGTTCAGCGTCTCGAGAGTCAACTCAAGGCAATGTCGGGACGCACAGACTGGGAATCGGTCGTGGCGGTTTCGGGCGGCGGCGGCGGTGGTGGAAATCCTATGGGGGGTGGCCCATCGGGTCCTGAGGGTGGCCGAGTCTCCATTTCTCTGGTCGATTTTCAAGATCGTGAATCTGACGCCTTCGTAACACTTGCAGAGATGCAGGCGACGATAGGAATGGAAATAGCCGGAGCCACAATCACGGTGGACAAGGTCAGTGAGGGCCCGCCCCAAGGCGCTCCTGTGAGCATTGAAATTGTGGGTGAGGATCCGGAAGAACTAAAAAGGCTTTCTGATGAGATCATGGACATTATCCAGGACTCACCGGTATTTCCTAAGCTGACCGGTCTCGATAGCGATTTGGACGCCGCACGCCCAGAGTTATTGATCAGCGTAAATCGTGAAAAAGCCGCTCTCTATGATCTGAACACACAAAAGATCGGGATGGCTGTCCGAGGAGCGATTAACGGGATCGAAGCAGCTAAATACCGGACAGGTAACGACGAATACGACATTGTTGTTCGGTTAGCGCCAGAATACCGGGATGAACTTGAAGGTCTTCGGGAACTGACTGTGATGGCCGAAGGCGTTCAGGTCCCACTCCTAGAGGTTGCCACATGGGGCGTGGAGGATGGGGCGGGAGCGATCCGCCGAAAGGATCGGATGCGTATGGCCACGATTACTTCCAATGTGGCGTCTGGCTATTCAAACAATGCCATTCTTACTGAGGTTCAGTCAGAGCTGACTGAGTTCGATCAGACATTGCCGCCCGGATATACGATGCAATATTCCGGGCAGTCCCAAGAGCAAGACGAGGCTACCGAATTTCTCAGTGGTGCCTTCCTCACTGCTCTTATGTTGATCGGCTTCATACTGGTTAGCCAGTTCAACTCGGTCATCAAGCCGGTGATTATTCTAACGTCTGTGATAATGTCAACTGCAGGAGTCTTGATTGGACTCATGATCTTTCAGATGCCGTTTGGAATCATCAATACCGGAGTAGGGATCATCTCGCTCGCCGGGATAGTGGTGAACAACGCCATCATCTTGATTGATTATATTGACATCCTGCGAAACCGAGACGGTATGAATCGCCGGGAGGCTCTGGTTCAGGGGGGCAAGACGCGATTGCGGCCGGTGGTTCTAACCGCGCTGACGACTGCACTGGGTATGGTCCCTTTAGCAATTGGACTGAATTTCGACTTCTTCGGGCTCTATGGCTCACTAGCTCCTGAGCTGTATTGGGGTGGCATGCAGGCAGCATGGTGGGGACCAATGGCCGTGGCGATCATTGCAGGGATCTTGTTCGCCACGTTTCTGACACTCGTCCTGGTCCCCGTTTTATATTCGTTAGTGGATGATGCGACGGAGTTTTTCCGGAGGCACTACACCTCTTCGGGAGCGGGTGCCGTCGCTTCACAGGCTGAAAGCCAACCCTCTCAACTTGAGGTCGTCGGATCTGGTAGCCACCCATCCCCTGAGTTGGGGTGAAATGCTAAGCGAGGGCCTCCGTAGAGTTCTGATCGTCATGCTCGGTTACACGATGGCGGCCGGGATCGTACTTCTAATGGGTGGTTGGGTAGCTACTGTACTCGCCCTTCCAGTCCTGTTCGAGACGTTGCTGCGGTGGGGCCTCGGCTTAGGGTTGCCATGCGCGCTTTTGATTGCATGGAATTTGCCACGGGTTGGACAACACGGAGGCGTAGGGTCCGAGCGTGTTACTGATCAAAAGCGTTGAGGCGGTTTTGGGCCGCTTTTGCGTAAGTTTCGATGACCGCAGAGACAGGCAGAATTTCTTCGATCCCTGAAACTGAACGCCCTGCCTGCCAGTATTCGGTGGTACCGCCCTCGTCGTAGGCGGTGCGTTTTAGTGTCCAAGCGGACTTTATGGAGTATATGTTCCGCATCCAATGCTTGGTTTTATGACCTTTCAGCATTCGTCGTGCTAGAGGGCCGGCCTTCAAGCCGAGTCTCTGCACGTAGGGTGTGTTGATCACTGCCACTGGGACACCCGTCAGACGTTCGGTCAACACGATGTCTCCTTCTTGGGCCCTGACAATGGCTCGTTTATACGCGAAGCTAGCTCGACACTCTTCCGTCGCGATGAAACGCGTCCCCATCTGGACGCCTTCATACCCCATGGACAACGCGTCTGCGAACTCTTCGGGTCGCCCGATGCCTCCTGCGCACGTGACCGGGAGGCCAAAGTTTCCAACTTCCTCCAGTAATTGATAGGCGGACCTGCCCCCGGCATGGCCTCCAGCGCGCCTGTTGACGGCTATCAGCCCGTGAACGCCTGAATCGACTGCTTTTTCGGCCCACTTCCGTTCTGTGACGTCGTGATACACGACTCCGCCAACTTTGGAAACCCGATCCACCACCCACCGGGGCTTACCTAGTGAGGTTATAAAGAACCTTACGCCCTCTTCCAACGCGATTTCGATCCATGTTTCCATGCGTTTCCGGTATGCATTCGAAGAACCCTCAATAAGAACATTCATCCCAATGGGTCGGTCTGTGATCCTTCGGATGGCCTTAAGACCTTCACGAAAGTCCATTTTAAAGACGTATGTCAATGTTACTGGTTGCACGACACCCAACCCTCCGGCTTTTGAAGCCGCCGCGACGAGCTCAACGTTGGAGCACGGGTACATTGGTCCACAGATCAGGGGTACCGAGATACCTGCATCGTGAGTCAGGCTAGTTTCTAAATTGGGTTTCATGTTTGTTCTGGGGTGCGATCTAACAACCAGTGCGCTGTCACTACAGCAACCGTGTCTCCATAGCTGTCTCGTATAGTAGCTTCTATAGCGTGATCCACTTCAGAGAAGACTTCCGGGACCGTACATGTGGCCTCAGCCAGAAGCGGGCCGCGCGCCTTCTTTGTATAGCGCACGTCAAGACCAGTTAGGATTGCCCGGAGATGGGGGCTGAGTCCACTGATGAGTGAAAGGCCGGTGGCTAGCTCGCCTAGGTTAGCCAGAGCTATAGCATGCACGGAGCGTAGGTGGTTTCTTACGCGCCATCTGTCTTGCAGTAGAACTTCCGCGTATCCGGGTTCGAATTGTACCACGGTACATTTGATTGATCCCGTGTAGGGAACCATCACGCCAAGAAGCTTGGAAAAAATCCATCGGCCAGCCGGGAATCTCGAGAGGAGACTCCACCACCGGTTCAGCTTAGTACTGGGAGTTTCTTTCTTTTGAGACATCGGACTCGTCTGTTCATCATAGGAGGTATCAATCATCTTGATCTTGTTGATGTGGGGCAATGTCGAGCAGTAACTTTTCTCGTCGTATTAGGCACAGTCGCCTCATTTTATCGGGCCCAACGGGCTTTCATGAGCCATAGTAGCGATTGTCTAACTTGTCCTAGACTTTGTTTGGGTGGACAGAAGGTTGTTGAGAAGTCGATTGCCTTGTGCTGAGCGTCCGAGTTCACCTTGAGAGCCTTTTCCGGGAATCTCAAGGTCATGCTTCTCTGAGAGCCCAAATATGATCGTGTTCTCGAGACGACGGGTGGGGAAACTTCCTTAATGAAGTGTGATGATCTTGGTAGGTCGGAGTGACCGACGAATCCTCATCCGTTAAGCGAGAATCCTTCGGGGTTTGTGTTCAGGAGTTTCGCCCTCAACGCCCTGACCTACAGGCACTGATCGAGCTCGGGGCACCGGTGACGCTGGTCCAGCTCGGCTTGATGTCGATGGGCGCCGTCGACACCGTCATGGTCGGCCGTGTGTCCGCTGCGGGCTTAGCGGCGGTTGCTTTGGGGAATCTTTATTTCCTCATGATGGCGGTTTTTGGTCAGGGTGTATTATTCGCTTTAGATCCAGTTATCGCTCAGGCCGTTGGGGCCCGCGACTCAGTAGGTGTGGCACACGGGGTACAGAGGGGCTTAATCCTTGGAGTGGTTCTAGCTGCACTGGCGATGCTCCTAATGATCCCGGTGGGCCCCTTGTTGACGCTTGCTGGTCAGCCGGAAGAGGTGGTGCCGATCGCCGTGCGATATGTCCACGGACTTATCCTCGGGGTGTTCCCGTTCTATGCGTTCGGAGTATTCCGGCAGAGTCTACAGGCCATGGGCCGGGTTCGCGCTATAGTGCTTACAGTGCTGTTGGCTAACGTCATCAACACCGGACTAAACTGGATTCTGATCTTTGGAAAGTTCGGGATTCCACGACTGGGTGCTGTAGGTTCTGCGTGGGCCACTAGTTTAAGTCGCTGGTTCCTCTTGGCGCTCCTTGTTGCCTTAGCGTGGTCTCAGCTTCGACCCACTATTCGTCCTTGGAGGAAGGCCTCTTTCGGTCTCGAACCGATCACCCGATTCATACGGTTGGGGGCTCCGATAGGGGCTCAGCAGCTTTTGGAATTTGGAGTTTTTGGGGCGACAGGATTGCTGATGGGATTATTGGGTACGGTTGCTATGGCTAGCCATCAGGTTGCCCTGCAACTCGCGGCTCTAACCTTCATGATTCCCGTAGGAGTGGCTCAGGCGACCAGCGTTGTAGTTGGTCAGGCTGTCGGTAGAGGAGAGCCAGAAGCTGCCCGCCGCGCAGTGGGCGCTGGGTTGGTTACCGTCACGGCATTCATGACGCTCACTGCAGTGTCGTTTATTACACTCCCAGGACCGCTCGCTCGGATCTTCTCCAATGATCAGATGGTAGTCGCCGCGGCAGCCACGCTGCTCCCGATTGCCGGATTATTCCAGATCTTTGACGGTCTGCAAGTGGCGTCGGCCGGGGCTCTTCGTGGCATTGCTGATACGCGGGTTCCAATGCTCATGAATCTTGTGGGTTTTTGGCTAATCGGACTTCCTGTATCTGCTTTGCTAGGGTTTAAGTTAGGCGCAGGGCCACAAGGAATCTGGTGGGGTCTTGCCGTTGGTATAGGAGTGGTTGCTGTATTGTTGCTGTGGCGGGTACGACAGCGGTTCCTTCGATCAATACAGCGTCTCGTCATAGACAGCGCCCAGACCTAGCTTTCCAATATGTCTTTCACTTTTGAGCGGCTCGACATCCCGGACGTGATTGTGGTGCGTCCTGGGAAGCATCGAGATGATCGCGGGTCTTTTACTGAGATCTACCGGCAAGAAGAGTTTGCCGCGGCTGGGATCGCTCCGACATTCGTGCAAGAAAATATTGTGCATTCGTCAGGCGGTGTTTTACGTGGCCTTCACTATCAGTTGCCACCAGCGGCTCAGGGTAAGTTGGTTGGAGTGGTTCAGGGTCGAATTTTTGACGTTGCCGTCGATATCCGACAAGGAGGACCCACGTTTGGACATTGGCTAGGTCGTGAGCTTGATGCGGAGAAAGGAGAAATGCTTTGGATCCCGCCTGGATTTGCTCATGGGTACTGTGTGCTCTCCGAAACCGCCGATGTGCTCTACAAGGTCACTGGTTACTACGAGCCAAAGCTCAACAGAGGTATTCGTTGGAACGATGACCTACTGGCCATCCGATGGCCTTTGGTAGCTCCTAAAATATCGAACATGGATCATAACCAACCGACTCTTGAGGAGTGTGAGAATCCGTTCCATATCTGAATCCTCACTTGCCCAGCCCGGGTGTATTTGTTGATGAAAAGAACCGATCCCAAGACCGGTGCGACAGAGCACCACCTCAGAGTCCAGCGGACTGCTCGGTATTGGACGCTGGGAACAGCGGAGCCTGCGGAAGAGCTATGGTTGGTTTTGCACGGATACAAACAACTCGCTCGTCGCTTCATTCGCCGATTCAAGCCAATCGACAACGGTCGCAGGATGATTGTCGCCCCGGAGGCACTGTCTCGATTTTATGTATCACAAGAGCAGGGAAGGCATGGTGTGGCATCGGTGGTTGGCGCGACATGGATGACTAGAGAGGATCGCCTAAATGAGATCCGGGATTACGTTGAATACCTAAATCAATTAGTAGGCGAGATTGAGAGGGAGATTGGTAAAGTTCCTTTGACGGTTGTTGGGTTCAGTCAGGGTGTCGCAACCGCAGCTCGGTGGGCGATAGGTGGGTCAAAGGCTCCATCGCGCTTGATTCTTTGGGGAGACTTCTCGCCGCCCGACATTGACTTGAAACTTGCTCGTCAGCGTCTAGAGAGCATGGAGCTGATTATGGTTCGCGGAACTGAAGATCGGGCTTTGTCTCCTATGTTGAGACAGCAAGAAGAGGAACGCCTTCGCCAGGGCGGAATTGATTACAGGATCATCAGCTATCCGGGTGGACACGACATCGACGAACAGACGCTTTTGACGTTGGCTGCCAGTGAGTCCAGTTGAAGGAGTGTCATACTGCGATACAGAACCGAGTTTGTCTGAGTGTTTTAGGGGCTTGTGACGAACAGGATCAACTGAAGTCTCCGACAAAAGAGATTTCGGTCATTAGTTGGTGGCCTGTCTCGCGAGCTACGGTATCCCGAGCTAAATCGATCAGTGCCCGAACCTCTGACGCTGTGGCCCCTCCGTGATTTACTATGATGTTCGCGTGGCGGTGGAAGATTCCCGCCGCTCCTTGGGAATGGCCCTTCAGTCCGCATTCGTCGATTAGACGTCCCGCACCGATACCGTCGATCTTCTTGAAAATCGAGCCAACACTGGGGTACAGCCAGAGATCTGGATGCCGATCATCTCGCCACTC
>MDSW01122698.1_pt1 | contig 10284 bp, 11 predicted proteins | sample 811171 | NCBI WGS metagenome assembly MDSW01 (sample SAMN05326641, study PRJNA326480) | marine metagenome | isolation source: seawater | place: Atlantic Ocean: North West | collected 2012 | reverse complement strand
TCTTTTTCCTTTATCTGAGTTTGTAGATAAAATTTTAATTGTTTTATTTTTCATATGTTTTAAATTACTATTTGTGCGTTCGTAGCTCAACTGGATAGAGCGTCTGACTTCGGATCAGAAGGCTGAGGGTTCAAATCCTTCCGGGCGCATAATTTTATACAATCCAATCTTTAAGTAAATCTTGATTTTGATATATATAATTTGGAAAATTATTATCTATATTAATCCTCTTTATTTTAAAACCACGCTCGAACACATCCTCTCCCTTTTCAATTTTTTCTTTTATATTGACTTCATCAACTAAATGCTCTTTGTTAAATTCACCATGGGCAAAAGATTTAATTTTGTTTGAAATATTTTTTGGACTTTGCAAATATGCAAAGTGCCATCCTCCATCTTCAATAATTTGAATATTTCGAGGTTTATCTAATCTCCAAAAAGGGTATTTTTTAAACTTTAAATTTCTTAACCATTGTGGTGATTTTAAATTTTTTTTTAAACAAATTTTAGAACCATGCCAATTATTTTCATCTAAATTTAAAAGATTTATTTTATACATGAACATTTTTTGGGAAAAAACAGCATAATTTTTTTTGTTAAACAAATTAAGTTTTTTAAGATTAGGAATTTCATCAACATCAGATAAAATAATTATATCATCATCTTCAGCTTTGCTAATAACTCTCATTAAAGAATTTCTCTGATGTTGCTCAACTAAGGACTCGCCTCCTTCATGATACTTTTTGATCGTCTCGGGGGTATCATCAACTATAATATATTTAATTTTTCTTTTAAATTTTTGAAATTTATTAATATCAAACTGCAACTTTTTTGGCTTACCTTGGTGGTTTACCGTAGACTCAACTATAACAAAATAATCAACAAACTCATTAAGTATATTAAATCTTAAATCAGCGATGTGTTCTTCGTTAAAGTATTGGAAGCAATCATATATTGCCATAAATTATTTTTTCGTAAAGGTTGTTAAGCCAATTTTTTTTCCTTCGATTTTTGAGGAGGAGCAATGCAGATTTGTTCTATCAAATATTAACATTGATCCTAATTCCCACTCATAAACCAATTCGATCTCTAAACCTATAAGATTTTCTATTTTTTCATGTCCCAAATATTTTTTATGATCCTGAGCGTCAAACTGCTTATTACCATACAAGCCTATATGTTTATTTGACCTAATATTTTGACCATAATTTAACTTTGTGATCTCGAGCTCTTTTTTATCAATTGTGAAATTTGTAGATTTTCCATAGTATCTATTTTTAAAAATTACTGTGCTTCCTACTGAAGTAAGAGGTATCAAACTCTGTTTATATATTAGGTCTTCAAAATTAAAACCTCCATCAATATGTAATCCTATTGGATTATAACTTTCTTGAAAAAGACCATATATTACATCTCCATTATCTGTTTTAAGGTTGTCATATTTAAAATCTCCAATTTCATTTTTTAGTCTTTTGTAAAACAACTCTTCTAATTCTTTGCCGTAATTTTTCAACCACCTCTTTTTTATAACATTTTGTTTTTTATTGTGTACAGTAGTTGGCAACTCTTCATAAAGTTTAAGAAATTTATTAATTTCCTCTTTACTAAATAAATTTCTCAATATTTTGGGAGAACTTTCATTTTTTTTAATTTCATCAATTTTATTATGCATTTACTCTCCTACATTAATTAAAGTTCCTCTAATTTTTGCTCCAGCATATGAAATGTAAAAAATTGTTACACCAATAACGAAGTAAAAAAAAGAGATGACTACAGCTAATAATATTTGAGTATAACTTATAATATCATTAATTAAAATGTTTCTCATCTCCTCAAAAATATGAACTAAAGGTAGTATTTTAGCAATTATTTGTAACCACTGTGGTAAAATTTCAATTGGATAGTATATACATCCCAAAGGAGCTAAAAAAAATAAACTAGCCCACGCTATATTTTCAAATGATGGACCGAATCTAATTAATCCTGAGGTGACAATTAAACCTAGAGTAATTCCAAATAAATATAAACTTAACAATAATACAATAAGAGGAAAACCAATTTTAAAAATTGAAACTCCAAACAATGGAATAGCAAGTAATACTGCAGGCACGGTTCCAATTAAAGTTCTTACAATTGCTGTTAAGGTTAAGGCAGCAATTATTTCTTTTATTTTAATTGGTGATATGAATAAATTAGTAAAGTTTCTACTCCAAATTTCCTCTAAAAACATCATATTATAGCTGATACTTACTCTGAAGAGAAAGTCATAAAGAATTGCTGCTGATAAAATTATACCAACAGTGTTATTGTAATAGGATGAACTTAAAGTAAAAAACTTTGATATAAATCCCCAAAGTAAAATTTGAATACTTGGCCAATAAATAAGATCTAGAATTCTAGGAAAGGAGCTTTTAATCAAATAAAAATGTCTCAAGCTTAAACCATATACTTTACTCCAATTCATTTTTATTCCTCGCTATTTTTAAAAATGTGTCTTCAAGATTATTTCTACCGTGTTTTTCAACGAGAGAATGGCAAGTTCCTCTATCTACTATTTTTCCGTCTTTCATCATTATAACTTCATCACAAAGTCTCTCGACCTCTTTCATATTGTGTGAAGCTAATAAAATAGTAATTTTATTTTTGAATTTATACTCCTCAATATATTTTCTTACATAATCTCCGATATCAGGATCTAAACTTGCTGTCGGCTCGTCTAAGAATAAAATTTCAGGCCTATTTATTAGTGACTTTGCGAGTGACACTCTATTTTTTTGACCAGATGACAATTCTCCTGTTTTTTTATTTATGAATGAACTCAAGTTTAAATCTTCCGTAAGTTCAATTATTCTATCAGATAAATATTTAACTCCATATAATCTGCCATATATTTCTAAATTTTCTTTAACTGTAAGCTTTTTTGGTAATTCAACATAGGGAGAGGCAAAGTTAAATTTACTTAATATTTTTTCTCGATCAAAGTTTTCAAAATTTTTTTCATCAAAAAGAATTTCCCCTTTTGAAGGTTTAATTAAACCTAGAAGCATACCAATTGTAGTAGTTTTTCCACACCCATTTGGACCAAGAAGTCCTAATGTTCTTCCTTCTTTTATCAAAAAATTTATATTATTAACGGCGGTAAAATTATCAAATTTTTTTTCTAAATTTTTTACTTCTAATTTCATTTTTTTGCAGCACGCTTAAGTCGATCATTTATAGCTATTCCAATTCCCTTATTAGGTATCTTAGTGACATAAATTTTTTTATATCCTTTAGTTTTTACAAATCTAAAAAGCTTGTATAAATTTTTTGCAGCTTCATTTAAATTAGATTTTTTACTTAAATTAAAAGAATTTGTTGTCACAGGGTATTTTGATCCAAAAGTTATGAATGCATTTTTTTTAGGGCATTTTTTTTTATTAAGATAGATAGGTATACCTGGCGAATAGTGTTTTTTTAATGAGCCAGGAGATCTTATTTTAGACTGTTTGCTTGAAATCTTAATTTTTGTTTTAATAACTTCTTCCAATTGTTTTGGTGTAACTTGCCCAGGTCTTAATATAGAAATTTTACCAACAAGATTTAAAACTGTGGACTCGATACCTATTTGAGAAATACCACCATTCAGTACTTTTATTTTGTTTTTAAACTCTTCTGATACATCAGCAGGTTTTACTGGACTTACACTTGAAGATTTATTTGCACTAGGCATTGCAAGAGGAAAACTCAACCTTTTTAATATATTTCTTACGATCTTATTTTTTGGAAATCTGATACCAACAGTATTTAAATTGGCACAAGCAATAGGTTTTATTCGAGAATTCTTCTTTTTTTTTAATATGAATGTTATAGGTCCAGGGCTAAATTTTTTATAAAGTTTATAAAATTTTTTATTGAAAACGACATCTTTTTTAGCTTCATTTAAACTATAATAGTGAATTATAAGGGGATTTTTTTTAATTCTTTTTTTTATATTAAAAATTTTTTGAATTGATATGTTCGAATATGCGTTACCCGCCAAACCATAAACGGTTTCAGTTGGTAAACTAATAATACCGTCTTTTTTAAGAATTTGAATAATTTTATTTAAATTCTTTGAGTTTGGATTTATTATATTTGAATAGATATTCTTCATAATATATTTATTATACGACTAATGACTGATAAAAATATTTCAAACGATATTAAAAGTAAATCAATAAAAGATACTAAAGAGGAAATCAATAAAATCTTAGATAAAATCGAAAAAGATGGTGCAAATTTAGAAAGTTACACTAAGGATTATGATAGGCTTTTAAAATTAAACAAGCATATAGATGAGTTATTCAAAAAAAAACTAAAAGAAATTAATTTGAAGGTTAAAAAAAAATGTTAAAGAATAAACTTAAATCTAATGCAAAAAAAATAGATTTATTTATTAAAAGTTACATTAACAGCCAAAAAAAAAGTATGTTAACTACTCCAATGAATTATGGGGTTTTATCTGGAGGAAAAAAAATTAGGTCTAGTGTTATTATTGCTACTGGAAAATTATATAAAATAAAACCTAGCAAATTATTTTATATTTGTGGCGCTGTAGAATGTATACACTCATACTCGCTTATCCATGATGATTTACCATGTATGGATAATGATAAATTAAGAAGGGGAAAACCCACAGCACATATTAAATTTGGAGAGGCCACAGCCGTGTTAGCAGGTAATTCTCTGTTAACCTTAGCTTTTGAAATGATTTCAGATAAAAAATTTAATATTAACAATAATTATAAGTTACTTTTAATTAAAAAATTAGCTGAATGTTCTGGGCATACAGGAATTGCTGGAGGACAAGAATTAGATTTAAAATATGAAAGAAAAAGAAAAAAATTTAATGAAATAATAAATATGCAAAGAAAAAAAACTGGAAAATTATTTAGCTTTTGTTGTTTTGCAACTGGCCAAATAGCAGGAAAAAATAAAAATGAAATTAACCGATTATGTAAAATAGGAGAAGACATCGGTTTACTATTTCAATTGGCAGATGATTTTTTAGATATAAAAGGAAAATCAAAATATACAGGTAAAACAGTTCATAAAGATAAAAAAAAAGGTAAATCAACAGTAATTAATTTGGCCGGATACGATTATGCGTATAATTATGCTATCAAATTAAAAAAAAAGATATTGAGAAATCTTGAAAAACATGGAAAAAATGCAAATGATTTAAGAGATATCGTAAATTTTACACTAGAAAGAAAATACTGATGACAAAGCTATTAGATAAAATTAACTACCCATCAGATTTAAGAAAATTTGATAAAAAGGATTTAAGGCAAATTTCAGAGGAGCTAAGAACAGAATTAATTGATGTAGTCTCAGAGACAGGAGGTCACTTAGGCGCAGGATTGGGAGTTGTTGAATTAACAGTTGCTTTACATTATGTTTTTAATACACCAAAAGATAAGCTTGTATGGGACGTGAGTCATCAATGTTATCCTCATAAAATTATTACTGGAAGAAAAAAAGAAATAAAAACTTTGAGAAAAGGTGGAGGATTATCAGGTTTTACCAAAAGGGAAGAGAGTGAATATGACCCATTTGGCGCAGCACACAGCTCGACCTCTATCTCTTCAACTTTAGGCATGTCAGTAGCTAAAAAACTTTCTAATGACAAAAATAATGTGATAGCGGTAATAGGAGACGGAGCTATGAGCGCGGGTATGGCTTATGAAGCAATGAATAATGCAGGTGCCTTAAAGTCAAAATTAATTGTGATTTTAAATGATAATAAAATGTCCATTGCTAAACCAGTTGGAGCAATGAGCAAATATCTTAATAAGTTGTTATCTGCCAAAATATATTTTAGTTTAAGAGAAACTATAAAATTAATTACATCAGCATTTTCAAAAAGATTTAGTCAAAAAGCTGGTAAAGCTGAGGATATACTAAGAGGCATTGTAACTGGAGGAACGTTATTTAGTGAGCTAGGATTTTACTATATAGGACCAGTTGATGGGCACGATGTTGATTATTTGGTGCAAATATTAGAAAACGTTAAAAACTCAAAACATGAAGGTCCGATATTAATACACGCGATAACTCAAAAAGGTAAAGGTTATGGACCAGCTGAGCAATCTGGAGACAAGTATCATGGAGTTTCTAAATTCAACATTTCAACTGGCCAGCAAAGTAAATCTAAGTCAAATACACCTTCTTATACTAAAGTTTTTGCAGAAACTTTGATTAAACACGCTGAAAAAGATACTAAAATTATTGGTATAACTGGAGCGATGCCATCTGGGACAGGACTTAATTTATTTGAAAAAAAATTTCCCGAAAGAATGTTTGATGTCGGTATTGCTGAACAACACGCGGTTACTTTTGCTGCTGGCTTGGCAACCGAGGGATATAAACCTTACGCGGCCATTTATTCTACCTTTTTACAAAGGGCTTATGACCAAGTTGTGCATGATGTGGCTTTGCAATCACTCCCGGTAAGATTCGCTATAGATAGAGCTGGTCTTGTGGGTGCAGATGGACCAACTCATGCTGGTTCATTCGATGTTACCTACCTATCTACTTTGCCAAACTTTATAGTAATGGCTGCTAGTGATGAATCAGAACTTGTAAAAATGATAAATACATCAGTAAACATAAATGATAAACCTTCAGCCTTTAGATACCCAAGAGGTAGCGGAGTCGGAGTAGAATTACCAGGTATAGATGCAACAATAGAAATTGGTAAAGGAAAAATAATTTCCGAAGGTAAACAAGTTGCAATATTAAGTTTTGGTGCAAGATTAAATGAATGTTTAAAAGCAAAACAGATTTTAGAAAAAAAAGGAATAAATTTAACAATAGTCGATGCAAGGTTTGCAAAACCGTTAGATGAAAAATTAATCCTAGAAATTGCCTCTAATCATGAATTAATATTAACAATTGAGGAAGGATCTATCGGGGGTTTTGGTTCCCATGTTATGAAGCTATTGTCTGATAGAGGTGTTTTTGATAAGGGGCTCAAATTTAGATCGATGTTTTTACCTGATATTTTTATTGATCAAGACTCACCAGAGAAAATGTATGAAAAAGCTGGGTTAAATCACGACTCAATTATAGAAAAAATTGAAGACGGTCTTAAATCAAATATTATTTTCGTAAAAAACAAAAATAAAATTTCAAATTAATTACACTGAGCTTTGTTCATCATATAATGATCAAGCAAAACACAAGCAAGCATAGCTTCTCCAATTGGCACAGCTCTTATTCCTACACATGGATCATGTCTACCTTTGACTGAGATTTTTGTGTTTTTACCTTTTTTATTAATTGTTTCTCTACTGTTTAAAATAGATGAGGTTGGCTTTACCGCAAAGGAGGCAATTATTTCTTGTCCCGAGGAAATACCACCTAAAATCCCACCAGCCTTATTACTTTTAAATTTTACTTTTCCTGAGGCGCCACGAATTTCATCTGAATTTTCTTCACCCGTTAAATTTGCAGAGCTCATTCCTGCTCCAATATTTACTCCTTTCACAGCATTTATACTCATCAATGCAGATGCTATATCAGCGTCTAATTTTGAATAAATTGGAGCCCCTAATCCCACTGGAATTCCTCTTGCTCGTAACTCAATTACTGCACCACAAGATGATCCTGATTTTCTTACGCCCATTAAATAATCTTCCCACATTTTTAATGATGACCTATCTGGGCAGAAAAAGGGATTTTTTCTAATTTCATTATCATTCCACTTAGAAACATCACAACTCATCACCCCTAGTTGAGTTACCGCTCCAATAATTTTAACTTTTTTTCCAATTATATTATTTAGTACAATTTTAGCAATTGCTCCAGCAGCAACCCTACTCGCTGTCTCTCTTGCCGATTGACGTCCACCACCCCTATAATCTCTAATCCCGTATTTCTTAAAATAGGTAAAATCAGCATGGCCCGGCCTAAACTTATCTTTTATTGATTCATAATCTCTAGATCTTTTATCTTCATTATATATAATCATTGAAATAGGAGTGCCTGTTGTTTTTCCCTGAAATACTCCAGATAATATAGAAACCCTATCACTCTCTTTTCTTTGAGTAGTGAACTTTGATTGACCCGGCTTTCTTCTGTCCATGTCTTTTTGAATATCTTTCTCAGAAATGGGTATATTAGGGGGGCAACCATCTACTACACAGCCTATAGCAGGACCATGTGACTCTCCCCAAGTGGTAAATCTAAAAATTTTTCCAAAAGTATTAAAAGACATAGCTATTTAATGTATAAATTATTTTATAGAATTTATGAATCAAAAAAATGGCAAAAACTCTCTAGGACTGGACAAATGCTTCGAAGAAATCAATAATCCAATAGAATTATTCGAAAAATGGTTCACTAAGGCAAAAGAGACTGAAATAAACGACCCTAACGCTGTAGCAATCGCCACAGCAGATAAAAACAACCAGCCAAGTGTAAGAATGGTCTTGCTAAAAGGCTTAAACGAAAAAGGATTTATTTTTTACACAAATTTAAATAGTAAAAAGGGGAATGACTTAAAAATTAACAATAAAGCTTCAATGTGCTTTCATTGGAAAAGTTTGAGAAGACAAGTAAGAATAATTGGAACTGTAGAAAAAGTTACAGATAGGGAGGCTGATGACTATTATAATACAAGACCCTATAAAAATAAAATTGGTGCATGGGCTTCATCTCAATCAGAAGTTCTAAATAAAAGAGAGGATTTTTTAAAAAAAATTGAAAGTTATGAAAAAAAATACCCATCAAATGATGTTCCGCGACCTTCCCATTGGTCAGGTTGGCGATTGATGCCAATTGAAATAGAATTTTGGTTAGATGGTGAGGGAAGAATTCATGAAAGACTGAATTATAAAATTAAAAATGGAAAATGGATTAAGGAACTCTTATATCCCTAAAAAGATCTATTTAAACTAAAATTTGATAAGTTTTGTAAAATATTTTTTTCTCTACTGTTTGTAAAAATAGCTAAAGCATCTCTAGAGACATTTACAAAATACTCAGCTTTTTTAAAACTTTCTTCAACTGCTTTATATTTATTAATTAAAGATAGTACTTCACTAAAGTCATCTTCATTTCTTTTATCTTTTTTAAATATTTCTTTTAAAAATTCTCTTTCTTCTTCATTTGCTCTTTGAAAGATTATAATTAAAGGTAAAGTCGTTTTTCCCTCATAAAAATCTTTGCCGATTTCTTTTCCAAATAAAATTTCTTTTGCGAAATAATCTAAAGCATCATCAGCAATCTGAAAAGCTAGACCAAGATTTTTACCATATGATGCTAGAGCTTCTTTTTCTTTTAAATTCAATTTACCTAAGCAAGCTCCCGTTTTAGTCGCAGCAGAAAAAAGTGCAGCGGTTTTCAAATTTATAATCTTTATATAAGTTTCCTCCAAAAGATCAGCCTCACCTTTATGTTGTAATTGTAGTACTTCTCCCTGTGCAATTTTAGACGAGGTAGAAGATAATAATTTTAAAATTTCTAAATCTCCATCTTCAACCATTATTTCAAAACATCTACTCAATAAATAGTCTCCTGTTAAAATAGATGATTGATTTCCCCATATAGTATTTGTCGTCTTGTGACCTCTTCTTAAATCACTTTCATCGATTACATCATCATGAAGAAGTGTTGCCGAGTGAATCAATTCTACACAACATGCTAAATTAATATCTCTTCCGCCTAGATCGTAACCTGCCAATTTTGCTGAGCCTAACGTCAAAAGGGCTCGTAAACGTTTTCCACCTGAATTTAAATGGTGCTGTGTCATTTTTTGAATTAGGTCCACTTTGCTCTCAAGTTTAAAATTGATTAATTCCTCAACTTTATCAAGTTTGTTTGCAACCAAATTTTTCAAGTCCAGATAAGCAGAATTTGCTGAGTTTTTTAAAGGTATTACTGATCCCATAATTAGTTTTTACACAACATAGCTGAAATATAATAATCTTATTTAAAACCAGTTGCCGCACCTTCAATTCAACTAGGAGTAGCGTAATAATTGATTAAAATTTTTTATGGTATTGATATAAGTAAAATAATAATACTCAATTATGTTTTCAATATTTAAAAAAAAAATCATAATACCTCACGTCAGAATGACTGGAGTGATAGGTTCTGTTGGCAGATTTAAACAAGGTATAGATTTAGCTAATCAACAAGATATCCTAAAAAAAGCATTTTCTTATAAAAAAGCTAAAACTGTTGCTATCTCAATTAATTCTCCTGGCGGGTCTCCTGTTCAATCACATTTAATTTATAGCTATATTAGACAATTAG
>MDSW01021786.1_pt1 | contig 10284 bp, 11 predicted proteins | sample 811171 | NCBI WGS metagenome assembly MDSW01 (sample SAMN05326641, study PRJNA326480) | marine metagenome | isolation source: seawater | place: Atlantic Ocean: North West | collected 2012 | reverse complement strand
TGAGATTTCCAGGTTTACTAATTAATTCCCACATTTTTTCAGAACTTATTTCGTAATCCATTGAATAAGAAACACTAAGTCTTTTTTTTAAAGTTTCAATATCCAAGAAAAACAACTCCGTTTAACTTATATTGCTGTAGGGGCAACATGATCTCCAGATTTATCATCTGATGAATTAATTCTATTCCATACACTACTCATTAGATAATCATGACATTTTTTACAATATCTAAATTGCCTGTAAGCCTCTCTAAAAGAGTAAGCTTTTTTTCCAGTCGCTACTAAATAACCCTCAGGAGAAAGTCTACTGACTATGTCACCATTACTATCGCATCCAGTAACATCGCAACAAGGTTCTCCTGACACGTATACAGGAGTGCATCGTACGATAAGAAACCTTGTATTTATTCATCCTCTTCATCGGGTTTAATCACAATTAATGGTATATTTGCTTCTACGGAAGATCCGGGTGAGCAATTAATTTCGCTGACTGTTCCAGAAGTAGGAGCATTTATCTCATTTTGCATCTTCATTGCTTCAAGAATCATACAAACTTGCCCTTCTTCAACTTTTGAACCAATATCTACCTCAATTGTAACTACTTTCCCAGGGATAGATGAAGAAATTATTCCACTTTTTTTACCACTTCTTGGTGCTCTTTTCTTCGGAGCGTTATTAGATTGACCTTCCGGTAGTTTAATTTTATATGATTTCTCATTTACAACTACATTGTAATATTCTCCCTCAGGGTTAATTTTTACATTAAATGATTCACCATCAACTTCAATCTCATACTCTTCAGTAATTGTTTCACCTCCATGTTGTACGGGAATTCTTCATTTCTCTTACGCCCCTTAGTCCCATCATTTTTCTTCTATGTTCAAAAGCCCAAACATTTTGAATTTTTCTTCCTTGGATATAATTGTCATTTCCTCTGTTCATATGTATTAATAGTGCTGTGATAGCAGCAATCTTTTCTTTTTCAATTTCAGTCATTTTAACAACTCATAAAGGAATGTTTCCATGTTTTCTTTCAGGTCTATTTTCTTGTTTGTCCATGAGCATATTTAGTGCTAAACATAGTTTTTTCCTAGTTTCATTTGGGTTTATTACATCATCAATATATCCTAATGCAGCTGCTCTGTACGGATTTGCAAAAGTCTCTTTATATTCGTCAATTAATCTTGCTCTTTCTTCTTCAGAATTTCTTGCAGAGTTAATTCTTTTTTTATGGATGATTTGTACTGCTCCATCTGCACCCATTACTGCTAATTCGGCACTTGGCCATGCAATGTTGTAATCTCCTCTAATATGTTTAGAGCACATAACATCGTACGCACCTCCATATGCTTTTCTCATTATTACAGTAAGTTTTGGAACTGTTGCTTCTGAAAAAGCGAATAATAATTTTGCACCATGCCGTATAATTCCACCCCATTCTTGAGATGCTCCTGGTAAAAATCCTGGAACATCTTCCAATGTCAATAAGGGTACATTAAATGCATCACAAAATCTTACAAATCTAGCGGCTTTATTAGATGCATCAATATCCAAACAACCTGCTAAATGTAGTGGTTGATTTGCAATAACCCCAATTAGATTTCCATTTAAGTGAGAATAACCTATAACAATATTTTTTGCCCATTCCGCTTGAACTTCTAAAAATGCTCCATCATCAACAATGGATGAGATTACTTTTTTTACATCATATGGCTGACTAGGATCTTCTGGGACTAAATCAATTAAATCTTCACAAAGTCGGTTTGGGTTATCATTACTATTTTTTGAGGGTGCTTTTTGAAGATTATTTGCAGGTAAAATAGAAATTAATTCTCTTGCTATTTCTATTGCATCTTCATCATTTTCTGCAATGAAATGTGAAACTCCCGATTTACTATTATGTGTTGCTGCTCCTCCTAAATCTTCGAAACTAACAATTTCATTAGTGACCGTTTTTATCACTTCAGGACCAGTAATGAACATATGTGCTGATTTATCAACCATTACAACAAAATCAGTTATTGCGGGAGAATAAACTGCTCCTCCTGCACAAGGACCCATTATCAAACTTATTTGTGGTATTACTCCACTTGCTCTAACGTTTCTAAAAAATATTTCTGCATAACTTCCAAGGCTTGCAACACCTTCTTGTATTCTGGCACCACCACTATCGTTTAATCCAATTACTGGAACTCCAGTTTTCAAAGCCATGTCGAGAACTTTACAAATTTTTAATCCATGCATTTCACCTAGAGAGCCTCCATATACAGTAAAATCTTGAGCAAAACAGTAAATCGGTTTTCCTCCTATTTTCCCGTGCCCGGTTACAACTCCATCTCCTGGGATAACATTTTTATCCATATCGAAATCTCTACAACGATGTTCTACTAAAGAATCGATTTCATGAAATGTACCTTCATCAACTAATAATTCCAATCTTTCTCTAGCTGTTAATTTACCTCTTTTATGTTGGGCCTCAACTCTTGCAGCGCCACCACCTGCCTTAGCCTTGGCTTTTCTGGCACGCAAATCAGAAAGTTTTTCGTCGTTAGGTGGCATTCTATCAGACCTAACAGACAGCATAAGCCTCATATTGATTTGGTATGATACTTATAAATTAACATTAATAGGTAATTATCAAATAAACTATTTGAAAGAAACCATCTATGGTATATCATGGATGAGAGGTTGCGTATAATTATTGCCAAGCCGGGGCTCGATGGGCATGACAGAGGTGCAAAAGTAGTCGCACGTGCATTAAGAGATGCAGGTCATGAAGTAATTTATACGGGACTTAGAAGAACACCAGAAGAAATTGTCAGAACAGTGATTGATGAAGATGCAGATTTTCTTGGCCTCTCCTCATTATCTGGTGCCCATAATTTTTTGATTCCAAAAATTGTAGAATTGCTTATAGAATCAGGCTGTACTGATGTGATTGTGTTTGCAGGAGGTATTATCCCAGAACAAGATAGGCCTAATCTATTTTCTAAAGGTGTTAGGGCTATTTTCGGTCCAGGTACTTCCAGTGCTCAAATGTCAGATTTTATTGATTCAGCAGCAAAAAGAAGACTTGAATCATTACCCGTAGGTTGTGGTGAAGATTCAGATTGGTATTGGAATTAGAGATGTGTTGTGATGGATTTAATTAAATTAAAAAAAGGTGACAGAAGGTCATTATCTAGAACAATAAGCATGGTCGAAAAAGGTGAAATTACAAGCACTATGATTAAAGAAAGCTTTCCAGAAATTAAATCAGCTGAAATATGGGCAATCACAGGCTCTCCCGGAGTTGGTAAGAGTTGTATAAGTGAACAAATAATTTCTAATTGGTTAGGGAATGAGCAAAAAATAGCAGTTTTGGCTGTAGATCCTTCTTCTCCATTAAGTGGTGGTGCATTATTAGGGGATAGGATTAGAATCAATAATTCTGATAATTCAGAGAATCTTTTCTTTAGGTCTCTGGCTACAAGAGGTCAATCTGGTGCAATCCCGAGCAATATTGGAGTTATAGTAAATTTATTATCTGCATTAAATTTTGAAAAAATACTTATTGAAACAGTAGGGGCAGGACAAGCAGAGGTCAGGGTTGCTGCAATTGCACAATATTTGATATTGGTAGAAGCGCCAGATTCAGGAGACATGCTTCAAGCTGAAAAAGCAGGATTAATGGAATTAGCTGACCTCTTATTAGTTAATAAGTCAGATCTTGAAAGAGCTGAAGAAAAAGCAGAGCAATTAAATTTAGCATTGGAATTATCTAATAATCAAGTGCCGCCTATTTTGATGGTTTCTGCTAAACAAAAAACAGGTTTTGAAGATTTATTTTTTGAAATGGAAAAAATCTCAAAAAGTGAAAAAGTTCATGTGATGAAAAGTAGGATCTCGTTATCTTTTGCTTGGGAGAATTTACTTTGGAATCATAAAGATATATCCACCGTTCTTGAAAAATTAGAGTTGGGCGAATTAACTATTGATGAAGCAATCACTTACTTGAAAAAGGAGATTTAAAGATGTTTAATTCTTTAGGACGTGCAAATATAGAACATACTATCGGTGGTAAAAAAGGACATATTCTAAGAAGAATAACTCATTTATCTATGGTTATTTTGCCAATTATTTATTACTGGTACGGGCATCAAATAGCAGAACAAGTAACTAATATTTCAGAAATTGATACATCTAGAGAAGGTGTTGTGTTGATTGCATTATCTTTACTTGTAGTTATCGAATTAATTAGATTATTTTTTGGAATTACAATACCTGGCCAAAGAACATATGAAAAAAAACAGATATCTGCTCTTGCATGGGGGGGGATTTCTGTTTGTTTTTGCTTTTTATTTGCTCCTCTTGGAGGATATAAAGAAGCATATATCGGGCTACCAATAATATTTACAATTGCAATTGTAGATCCCTTATTAGGTGAAACACGTAAGATTTTTGAATCTAATAAATTAATTATTACGGTTGCATTAATTGTGGGTGTTTTAATTTGGAGTTCCAGCTCAATATTTCTTGAAACACCTCTGTGGTTATCTTTTATTATGCCTCCATTAGCAATAGCTTCTGAATGGCCCTCATTGAAATATATTGATGATAATGCTACTATGATTCTTATTCCTCTAATTGTCTCTTTGTTATTAATCTAGCATGGAAAACTTACTATTGTTGAGTTATGTTTACATAATGTCTTCATTACGTTAATAATATGTCAGACAACAACACAGAAGATAACCCTCGTGAACCTACTCAAGGATTATACTTATTCGCGTTTATATTTTCTTTTGCAGCTATGTGCTATATCATTGTGACAAAAGGTAACTTTCTAGTTTGATTTCACTCTTTGAGAGGGATTTTATGTGTAGTATTGGTGTAATGCTTGGTTCTCCTGATGAACAAATCCTGAAAAAAATTAACCAATTACAATCACATAGAGGTCCCGATGGTTCAAATATTTGGTTGGATGAAAAATGTGGTGTAGCTCATAATAGATTAGCAATAGTTGATGTTTCTGGTTCTTCACAGCCTATTATCTCTAATGATGGTGTAGTTTTAGTTCATAATGGAGAAATTTATAATCATAACCAAATTAAGAATGATACAAGAATGTATTCTTGGAAGACCAAGGGCGATAGTGAATCAATTTTAGCACTTTACAGAAAGCATTCTAAAAAAATAAGTTTTGAAAAAATAAAAGATCCTAAATTAATTTCTGGAATTTTAATATCTAGAGGTTTTAATTCTAGAAATAATCCTGCCACTAGGCATAAAGAATGGGTACAAAAATTAAATGGGATTTGGGGATTTGCAATTTGGGATTCAAAAGTAAATGAATTAATACTTTGTAGAGATCCAATGGGAGTAAAACCGTTAATTAGAACAATGGTGGGAGATTCATTACTGGTAAGTAGTGAATTAAAGGCATTTTCAGCTCACCCTAATTATGTTCCCAAGTTTGATTATAACGCTTTAAATTTAAGGTTGGCATATGAATATCCTCTTGATAGAACCACTTTAATTGAAGGTGTTAATCAAGTAGGTGCTGGAGTAATAGAAACTTGGAGTATTGATGAATTAGGAAGACCCGTTTTAACAGGAATTTCTAAATTTTCAAAGAATTATAATGAGTTAAGCGATAAGTGGAACCCTGAAAATAAAATTCCAGATTTACTTGATAGTTTTAAATCAAGTTTAGTTGATCGATTAATGTCTGATGTTCCTTTGGGAATTGTTCTTTCTGGAGGATTAGATTCTAGTTTAGTTGCGGCTCTAGCCAGAGATGCTGCAAAGAATGCGGAAAAACCAGTCCCTGAATGTTGGACTGTTGCTGATTCAGAGGATAATTCTGATTGGATTGCTGCAGAATTAGTTGCCAAAACATTTGATTTAAAACACCATCAATATATCTTAGAAGAGAAATCATTTGAGAAAGATTTATCCAAATTAGTTTGGCATGGAGAAGATTTAGATGTTACAGTACTTTTTTTCCAGCCTTTATTTGAAAGAATGTCAAAACAAGTAAAAGTAGGATTATGTGGTCAAGGTGCTGATGAATTACATGCTGGATATCCAAGATATAGAAATTTGAAAAAACATTTAGAGTTGGTTAAGAATCGTTTAGAATTAATAAATTATAAAATCAATAAAGATGATGTCGGTTTACATTCTTCTTGGGATTCTGAAAAGCTTATTCCTGAAAATCATTATTCTTCGCTAAAATCTACTTTAGATTTCGAAATGGGGAGGGGCCAATTAACAAACTTTCAATTGAGGCTTGTGGATAGGCATTCTATGGCGCATGCATTAGAAGTAAGAGTTCCATTTTTAGGTAAATCACATTGGGATGAATCAAGACAGATTCCTTTTGATTGGAGGCTTTCTAATAATGCATCTCACGGTGATGAGAAATTAGCCTTAAGGCATGCAGCTAGATTGACCGGTTTACCCAAGTCAATTACTGATAGACCTAAATTACCAGCAGGGAAAGCTACAACTCCTTCATTATTTGAGAATTTCATTTCGGATTTTAAACCTTATATTGATGTATTATTGGAACGATATCAAGATCAAAGAAAATTATTGTCAACTCAGCCAGAATTAGCGTTAGGTTTAGGTTTATTTGAGGCCTTATTTATTGAAAATCATGAATCAAATTTGAGTAATAAAACGGTTGATGAAATTTTAAGCAGATTAGTGTGAGGTGTTGAAGTGTTAAATCAGTATTATCATAATCTTATAGAAAATCAAAAAAAATTAACTGAATGGTTTTCAAAAATTTACGAGGAAATAGAACTACCTTTTTACGGAAGTGTTGATGTTCGTTTTTCTGGTTCGAAAGTTTCTGTAGTGGATGCAAATTATTTTCCAGCAGGTTTTAATAATTTATCTGATGATTTAATTCCAGAATTATCAAGTGCACTTCAAAATTATTTTTATAAAAAATATAATGACGATATTAAACATGTTCATATCTTTCCAGAATCACATACAAGAAATGTAGGTTATATTGAAAATATTTTGAGAATTAAAGAAATTGTTGAAAAAGCAGGATATAAAGTTTCTATTGGTTCTCCTGAATTAAATGGATATAACTTATTGGAAGGAATCTCAGAAGATTTGATTTTGGACACAGTTTCTGTTAATGAAAATAATAATTTAGAGATTAAGGGTAAAATTCCAGATCTTGTTATATTGAATAATGATTTGACAGGGGGAATTATACCTGGGCTTTCTGGGCTAGTTGAACCACCAGTTCAAATGGGATGGCAAAATAGAAGGAAATCGGATCACTATTTGCATTTAGAAACATTAGTAAATCAAGTTTCAGATATTTTACAAATAGATCCTTGGATCTTAATGCCAATGTGGAAAGTTTGCGAAGAAAAATGTTTAGAATTTGAAAATTGTACTGAAAAATTAGCGAAAGATATTGATGAACTGATAGAAAAAATCAAGTTAAAATATGAATATTATGGGATAGATACTGAACCAGTAGTTTTTGTTAAAAATGATAGGGGGACCTATGGTTTAGGAATCATTTCCGTTAAGAAAGGAGATGAAATAAAGAATTTATCTAAACGAAAAATAAAGCGATTGACTTATGGCAAAGGTGGGACTTCAGCTGAAAATTTTCTTATTCAAGAAGGTGTTCCAACTTCTTTGATGCATGAATCGTCAGTTCTAGAGCATGTTGGGTATACCATTGGCGGAAAAAAGACACATTGGTTTTTTAGAACTAATGGTAAAAAAAGCGAATTAGATAATCTAAATAGTGCATCTTCTAAATTTTTATTACCAGCTCAAGTCAATGAAGAACTAATGGCATCAGAAAAATTAGATTGGATTGATTTAGTTTCTAAATTGTCATTTATTGCTATGAGTAAAGAAATGAGTGATTAATGACTTGTTATTCTTCTTCATCTTCTTTTGTTTCCTTTTCTTCATCAAATTGTTCCATCCCTACAATTTCATAATTTGAGGGGAATAATGCAATAATAATTCCAGAAATTAAACAGATAGTTGCCCAAAACCAGTTCGCCTGGGTGAAAAACTCCAAAGAAATAGCAACTAATACTAAACCTCCAATATTCGAAGTCCAAACTAAACTCTTGAATGTTGAAAGACTAACTCCTTTTGTTTCTTTATTTCGAACTGGTCCGAATTCTCCTCCAAATCTTTGAGCATCAGTTTTCGCCAATTAATCACCTTTCAATCATACTAATTGCATCTGTAGGGCAAATTAGTACACATAATCTACAGCCTGTACATTCGTCCCTCAATATTCTTGCTTTCCTATTTGATGAAACCTCAATTAGAGGGTTTTTCAATGGTTTTGAAAACATTTCAATAGCATTATCGTCACATACAGTTGGGCACTGATCACATCCAATACAAGCATCCTCGTCTACAAAAGCAACCATTTGTTCCCCTCCTTTTATTTTACCTAATTTTTCATCCTTTGCTAAATTCATTACTTTTTCAATTCTAATCATCTCTAGTTCGTGACGCTTTTCTAGTTCTTCCTTACTAGTCATTTTCATCATCTTCTAAAGGTTATTCTGAGTCTAAGCTTTAACAGAAGTGTTAGTATTTGTTTTTAAATTAAGAGCTTCTTTATTTTTCTTTTCATTTACTTGATTTGCTAAAAATGTAACAACATCTAGGATTTCAAAGTTATGTGTAGGGTCTCCTTCAAATTTAAGACATTCAAAGTGGCTAACACATTTTGGACATGAAGTTAACATTACATCTGCTCCAGTTGCCTTAACTTCTTCAAATCTCTCTAAACGAATTGTTCTACTATTTTCATTGCATGCCATCATGCTTGAAACGCCACAACATAAACCATCTTCACCATGGTGTTCCATTTCTACAAGTTCAACACCCTCTACATCCTTAATCAGATTTCTCGGTTCTTCGTATAATCCAACCTGTCTGCCTAATCTGCATGGGTCGTGATAAGTAACAGTAGTTTCTTCTTCTGTTTTTAAATCCATATTAAATCCATTTTCAATTAAAAATTCTGTGGTATGCATTATTTTAATATCTTCTAATTCATAATCCTTAGCAAAAGTTCTAAAACATTCAGCACAACTACTTACTAGTGTATCAATTCCACTTTGTTTCAATTTCTTTTCATTATATGATTTTAATTTTTCAAATACTTCGGTCATTCCTTGCCATTTTTGATCATGACCACAGCATTTTAAGAAGTCTCTTCCAAGGTAAGTAACTTCTTCTCCCATTTCTTCAAATAATGTAAACGCTGATGTTGTACTTGCTCCAAGGTTCATTGAACCTTCATTTACATGACTAAATACCATTTCTTGGTCTATAAAATCAACACATCCTGGATAATATCCAATATTTGAATCAATAGGATACTCCTCAACTGAGATGAAGTTTTCATCTGCTCCTTCTTCAATTTCTGCATTTAGGACTGCTCTTAAAATCGTATGTGGGATTTCAGCTTCAGGGGCCACTCCAACGGTCAGAGATCTTCTAATATCTACGTATGAGTCATAATCTACTAATTGTGGGCATACATTTGTACATGCTGAACATGTAAGACAGGTATACATTGGTACTCCATCATCTTCATTATTCCATGTGTTATAGATAATATTTAATTTATCTCCATCATTAAATAGACGTACAGGACATGCATCATCACAAAGATCACATCCGTAGCATTTATTCATTTCATATTCATATCCTCTTGCCATTCCTCTAAGTATTACAAATGTCCCAGCACCAGCAGTTATTGAAGGGATGAATAATGTGTAAATTAATTTTGCATCAAGGCTTTTAGGATTCTTTTTGTATGATGGATTGATTAGCATATCGTAGGAATTTTCATCGTCTTCACTTGTCAAATCTATTGATTGCCCTTCCATTTCATGGCCTTCGTTATAGATCAGTAAAGGTTGAAATACAGTCATGCTTGCAGTATAATTTGTAAGTATTTGTGAACCTGATTCAATACCTTCGGGGTCTACAGATAGTTCCCATGTGTATTCTCCAGGGCTAACAAATTCTTCAAAATCTAATGAACAATCAGAAGAGAGGACTTGCTCAGAATTTTTGAAAAGCGTGAAGGAAGATGTAACTGTTCCGACATTTCTAATGCTTGTTTTTGCATTACAACTAACTTTCAAAGGAACGCTATCAAGACCCATATTAGTAATTGTTAGAACACCACTAGTTTCATTTTCTGAATTACTGAAACTTTCTAATATTGATCCTTCCGTTGAAATCTTATTTATGTTAAAATCTTCGTTTTGA
>MDSW01213495.1_pt1 | contig 10285 bp, 6 predicted proteins | sample 811171 | NCBI WGS metagenome assembly MDSW01 (sample SAMN05326641, study PRJNA326480) | marine metagenome | isolation source: seawater | place: Atlantic Ocean: North West | collected 2012 | reverse complement strand
GCTCGGGCTCGGCCTCGCCGCCGGCGCGGCGCGCGCGCTCGACGCGGCGGCGGCGGAGAGCGGCGCGAGCGGGGGCGATCCCGTGAAGGCGGCGGTCGACGCGGCGAACGAGGCGGCGGACGAAGCCGCCGCGGAGGGGTTCCGAGCGTTCGCGACGGCGGCGTGGGCGGCGCACGCGACGTTCTGGGCGCCCGCGTTTGGATCGGGCGCAAACGACGAAGACGTCGCGGACGAACGATGATCTCATCGTCGGAGACGGAGCGGCGGAGCGGCGGTCGTCGAGCGCCGGGTAGAGCGGGGAGCGAAACGACCGTCGCGCGTGGTACGGATAGTGCGGTGGGGCGGCGCGTAGATAGATGGCGCGTAGATGGACGGCGCGGAGGTTTGAACGACTCGTAGCATAAAACGACGCGGAGTCTGCGCGTTCGTCGCTCGTCGACGTGTCGGGCGGCGGCTCTCAGCGACGGCCGCGGCCGCCCCCCCTGCCTCTCCCTCTTCCCCCTCCGCGTCCGCCTCGGCCGCCTCGGCCGCCTCGGCCGCCGCCCCTGTCGCCGCGCCCGCCGGCGGCACGCACGGGGTGGGAGTATCCCGGGAAGAGGATCTCCACGCACTTCCGGTAGCTGAAGTCCTCGCACGTCCCGTCCACGCGCATCACCATGTAGCACCGAGTGTCGTGCTCGGGGTGGTTGCGAATCTGGAACGTCTTGACCCCGGCGCCGATCTTCTTCTCCGCCTCCGGGTGCGCGCGGCGGAGGCACGCGTCCACGACCATGAACTCGTAATCGTTCATGTCTTGGTTCACGGTCATGTTGTTCAGGATCCAGGAGAAGTACTTGATCATCTCCTCCGGCGCGGCGAAGGACTTCGGGCCCAGCTTCACCGCCGCCCAATCTGCCTTCTTCTCCTTTTTCGCGTCGGGGGCGGCGTCCTCGGCGGTGTCCTCAGCCTTGCGCTTCTCCCCGACCTCGGGCGCCTCCTCCGCGGGGGCGACCTCAGGTTCGTCGTCGGCCATGGCGTGCGCGTCGCGGGCGATGACGTGCGCGGCGTGCGCGAGAGCCAATGGCCGCGGACGCGACGATCGCCGCCGCCGCCAAATCTCGCCGTAAAAAATCGCGTCGCGGGGTTTTCGGAGTTGAGACGACGTTTCGACCGGGCGTTCATCATCGGTTCGATCGGAAGCGGCGCGGGTTCGGAAACCACCGCGTTCACCGACCCGATCGGTCTTCGCGAAACCGCTTCACCGGAGGATTTCTCACGGGTTCCGAGGCGTCGAGGCTCCGTCACGAAATGCGTTTCGGGGGAACGGGCCAGAGTGCGCACGCGCGCGCGCCGCTCCTCCACCCCGGCGCGCGAGTGCTTGGCACTCGCACCGCCCGTCCCTTTTCACTCGACGCGATGTCGGCGGGCGACCCCCTCGGCGACGCCCTGACGCGTCGGATGGAGGCGGTCGTGCTCGCGCGGAGCGGCCTCCCCGGGGAACGACCGGGCGGTCCGATGCCCGCTCACGCGGGGAAGGCGACGAAGACGACGCCGCCGACCGCAGTCGCGCCGAAAGCCGAAGCGAGCTCGGCGACACCCGACGCCCGCCCCGTCGTGCGCGTCTCCCAGCCGACGGCGACGTTCATGGCTCGCCACCCCGTCTGGGTGGACGGCGCGGGGAACGAGATCACGGTGCCCGCGTACGCGGTGGACGGCGCCGTCGCCGCCGGCGCGGAGAACCGCCCGCCCCCCGCGACCGCGGCGGAGCGCGCCTCGCGACGCGCCGCGGCGCAGGAGGCGCGCTCGCACGAGCTCTGGAAGAAGATCAACCCGGGGTTCATGCGGCAGCCCGCGGGGCGGTCGGAGTACGACGTCGCGCTGGCGTTCGACGAGGCCAAGCTCGACGCGGCGAAGAACTGCTCGGCGGCGAACTGGAGGCACCACCTCAGGAAGACCGACACGGCGACCTACGTCGAGGCGGTGGCGCGAGAGCGGCTCGTCGCGAAGGCCGCCGCGCGGGAGGCGGCGATGCCGAAGGAGGAGAAGAGCTCCTTGTCCGCCGCGTCGGGGAAATCCGCGAAATCGACGGATGGGCCGGCCCCGGCCCCGGCCCGGGCGGAAGCGCCGGAAGCCCCGCCGGAAGCGCCGCCCGCGAGCGATACCGCGGCGCAGTGAAACGACCGATAGCACACCGTGGGGGGGCGAGGACGGCAGCGCTCGCGCGCGGTTTGTCACGTGCACATCGCACTCCCGCGCCGCGACACTCTCTCCGCGCGATGAAGATACCGGAATATGTTTAGCTACTTCTCCCCCGCGTACCCGCGCGCTCGTCCGCTGAGTCCCTTCGCCGCCTCGAGGGGCGCGTCCGCGTCGGCGCCGGCCTCATCGCGCCGCGGCCCGGGCTCGAGCCCGACGTACGTCCGCCTCGCCATGAGATACTCCGCGCCGGAGTTGATCTCGGCGAGGCCGCCCCCGCGCGCGCGCGCCGCGACGGCGGCGTCCGACCGAAGCGCCAGGCCGCGCGACGCCGAAGCCGCGCTCGCGCCCCGCGGACCCCGCGATCCGTCGCCGAGGACTCCGTCGCCGCCGTCGGTGGAGTCCGAGCCCGAATCTGAGGCGCGATCCACCGCCTCCGCGTCTTCCGCGACGCCGGCGTTCGCGTTCGCTCGCACGCCTCCCCCGAGGAACGAGAACTCCGGGGTCTGATTTTCCTCCTCCTCCCGTCGCCCTCGGCGCCCGGCGGGATCCCCGCCGCGCTCGTCTTCCTCGTCTCCGTCGCCGCCTCGAGGCTCGAGGAGGTGTTCGAAATCGAGCCTCACCTCCCCGTCCCACACGACGCCGTGCGTGAACGCCACCTCCGCCTCCCACGGCGTGATCACGGGCTGGAGGTAGTCCCTGCCGTCCACGAGCGCGGCTTGCTCGCACGCCACCAGCACGAACGCCTCCACCTCCGGGAAGTTGGCGAGCTTCTGCGGGTTCGGCTTTCCGGCGACGACGGTGTACGACGTCCGACCCGAGCGCGCGATCAGCTCGCGCACGCGCGCGATCGCGGTGAGGTACCCCGCGACGCCGAGCGTCCCGGCGACGATGCCGATGACGCGGGACTCCCTCGCGCGCTCGATGAGGTAGCGCCGGCGCTTCACCACGCGCTCGATCGCCGCCGTCCCGGCCGCCTCCGCGTGCAGCGAAGACGACGCCGGGTCGAACTGCGCGACGCCGCGGCACCGCCCGTGCAGAACCGCGAGCGCGCGCGTCAGAGCGGGAGACTCGCCCGAACCCACCCAGACGAACGCGCACGACCGACGCGACGCCGCGCCGGAGGGGAGCGCGAAGCGCTGCCCGGCGAGGAGCTCCGAAGCGTTTTCCGTTTCCGACGCGGAGGCGGACGCCTCCTCGGCCGCCGGCGTTTTCTCGCGCGGCGCGCACGACGAAGACGCGTCCGCGGCGCAGCACGCGCCGCGGCTCGACCGCGAGGCGCGCGAGCGCGCGAACTCTCTCGGGAGGGCCTCCACGGGCGCGGACTCGGCGACGACGATCGGGAGCGACGGCGCGATCTTCCCCTCGGTCGCGACGGCGTCGATCAGCGCCGCCGCGAGATGCGCGTGCTCCTGGTCGACGAGGACGACCAGGCCGTCGACGCGCGCCTCCTCGTCGGAGGTCGTCGCCGCGGCGTTTCGCGCGGCGAGCTCCGCGGCGTGGTCCCGAATCGCCGCGGCGCACGCGGGGACGTCGAGGGGGACCTTGTTGAAGACGAACCGCGCGGGCAGGCGCGCGACGGGGGACATGCACGCGCGGCCGAAGTGCACGATGGCGTCCGCGTCGTGGTGCGCCGCGGCCACCTCGTCGACGCAACACGAGCCGAAGGTGGTGTCCGCGAGCACGAACAGCCGGACCGAGGCGGGGGGTGCGTCGCCCGCGGCGCCCGAGGGCGCCGAGGCGCCCCCCGCGTCGTTGCACCGCCGCGCGAGAGCCGCCGCCACCGCCACCGCGTCGTGCAGGAGCTCGTCGGGCATCTGCAGAGCCACCCGGGCGTGGCCGCCCTCCCGGATCCACGCCGCGGTGGCGTCGAGGTCGTACGCCTCGTTTAAATGCGCGGGTTCCGTCATCGCCGACGACGACCGCGCGACCGAGCAGTGGCGGAGGGAGGCAAACGCAGCGAGGGATGGCATTTCGTGATTTCGCACCGACAGTGCTCAAATGACACTGATGACACAGCTGTACGATGGATGATGAGATACAACCGGGCTCGCTACTCCCAGGACCCACTCCCTCACGGTCCGTCCGACTTCGCTCCCCGTCGTCTGGTACGCGTTCATTCACACCCTCATCGCGTCCGCGGCATCCTCAAAAGGCACCTCGCGCGTGCGCCGGCCATGAGGCACACTACACCAATCTCTCCCACACGCACTCGGCGAAGGCCGCGTCGTCCTTCCGCTCCTCGAGGATGCGGCGGACGTCCGCGGGCGGGCTCAAGTTGAGTTTCTCCGCACGGTCCCAGCGCTCCATGCGAGAGAGTCCTAGGGCGGGGCCGTATTTCTGCGGGGAACGAGGGGAGGGGGACGTCTCGCGTCGGTGAGTTGCGAGTTTGCCGGCTTCGACGTGTGTAGAGAGAGGAGTGAGGGGCGCGAGTGGGCATCCCGAGAATTCGAGGCTTCACGCGCGGGCGGGCGAACGCGCGGGTGTGGGCGTATCCGGGCGCGCACCGAGGTCATGTCGAATCGTTTCAGGATAGCGAGATACTCCTCATCCGCGTCCTCCTCAGGTTTCGTCTCTGCGCGGGAAAGGGCGGGAAGGAGGCGAGCGGTCAGCGCGCGCCCGACGTCGGAAGAGGCGACAGGGTTCCACGAGAGCGATTTTCGCGAATTGTCGTCGTGGCGCGCGCGAGCTACGCACCCGTCACCGCGGTGGCTTTCGCCTTCGCCTTGCCCTTAGCAGGCGCGCGACCGCGCTTCTTGAACACGTCCGTGACCTTCGTGGCGGCGGGCATCGTCTCTCTCTCTCGCGCGTGGCGAAGTGGCGCGGCGTCTTGACGCGGCGTCGTCACTGTCGACGATTTCTTTCTCCTCGGAACGCCGGGATCCTCGAAAAAATGCGGAGGCGCGCCGCGCGCCATCTTCTTCGCATCTGTTCGATGTTCGACGGCGGACGTCGGAGAGGGACCGCGGCCTCGCCGCCGAGCGCCTCAGAACGAGCCGCGCGTGTCCGCGCTCGCGTGCGCGTACGTCTCGCGGTAGGTATCGCTCAGCCGCTGCTTCTCGACCTCCGAGCATGGCGTCGACCGCCGCCACCCCTCTCCTCGATGGAGAGGACACCCGGGTAACACCCAGCGCGAGAACTCGGTACCTCGCGCGTGCCGCCGCGGCGGTCTTCCTGTGCGTCGGCGCGGTCGCCGCGGTCGTCGCGCACCAGGCGACGGCCGCGCGCGGCCTCGACGACCTGTTCGACAACGCCCACCTCGGCGGGGCGAAGTGCGACGGCACCTGCCCCGCCCTCGGCGAGCGCGAGTGGAAGGAGACGTCGAAGGAGGGAAGCGCGCACGTCCTCATGCTGGGCGACTCCACCGACAAGCTCTGGCTCAAGTCATTCTGCAACGAACTCCTGAGCGAGGAGCAGCGATGCGTCTCGCCGGACGAGTGCGCCACGCCCTCTCCGACCTTCCTGCCGAACAACATGCAGCCCTTCGTCTGCGTCAAGGTGCGACCTGCCGAGAGCGCTTCGAGCGCGGAGAGAACGCCCGCCCCGTCCTCGAGGGATCCCCCGACGACCCTCCCTCCCGCGCCGCCGCCCCGACTGACGCCCCCTCCCCCGCGATTTCCAAACACCAGGGCGACCACCGATGCGAGGCGCGGACGTGCTACGAGACCCCTTCGAAGCACTGCTGGCGCAAGGAGGAGCAGCGTGCGGCGGCGGCGTGCAAGCCTCCCGTGGCGGAGGGCCCGTCGATCGGTTTCGTGCACCTCTTCGGCGCCGACCCGAACTACGAGCAGAACATGAAAGCCATCAACAACGAGTACTCCGTCGAGGGGCTCCCGGTCAAGATCAAGGACCGGGTCAAGACGGCGATCAAAGCGTTCGACAAGTACACCCAGCGGCGCCCGATCGTCGTCGTCGTCGACGTCGCGTACTGGTGGGCGGGGAAGAACCTCGGGTGGTGGAGGAGCTGGAAGAAGGATCTCGGCACGTACGATAAGTTCGCGGGGAAGCTCAACGAGTACAAGAAGGACATGGCCGCGCTCGTCAAGCTTCTCGATAAGGAGATGGAGAAGAGCGGGCGGCCGTACGTGCTCGTCGGGAAGTCTAACCACAACCGCGGCTTCGAGGAGGGCACCGTCGAGTTCAACTTCATCAGGGCCATGGGCAAGGCGGTGAAGGCGGTGTTCGAGCAGCACGGCCACCACTTTTACGATTGGCGCGACGTCGCCGACCAGGCGGAGGCGAAGGGGCGGTGGGTGATGGTGGACAAACTGCACCAGGGCTCGGAGTCGAACGATCTGCAGACGCGCGCGTTCATGAAGTGGACCGAGGCTGAGCTCGGGAAGAAGTTTGCCGTGTCGCTCGAGAAGCAGAACGAGAAGCTCGCCGAGATGGAGGCGGAGCGCGCGAAGGAGCAAGAGCAGGAGGAGGCGGAGATGAGGCGCGAGCGGCGCAGGCAGAAGCGCGAGGAGGAGCGCGCGGCGCAGAAGGCGAAGGACGACGCGGAGTGGGAGGCGGCGGAGGAGGAGCGCCGGCAGCAGGCGGCGCAGGAGGCGGCGGCGAAGGAGGAGGAGGACAAGCAGGCGCTCGTCAAGGCGGAGGAGGAGGCCATGAGCACGCTGACGAACATCCGCGGATACCTCAACACCAACATCGCGAACATCGTCGGACCGCAGAGGGCCGCCGCGGGAGCGCTCGGGTCCATGGACGTCAACATCCCGCAGCGCCAACCCAGCGCGGGCCAGACGCGGTGAGCCGCGAATGTTTAGACGGGGCGCGAATGGGAAAGAAATAACACCCGTTTTGTTCGTGACTGATTGCCCATACGAAAATAGACGGTTTCGTGCGTTTCCGAGGGATCGCCGCGCGTCGTCGGCATCGTCGTCCACGCGGGCACCCGCGGGTGTTGCTTTCTCGGACGACGTCGTGCGGGGGCTCGGCCGCGCGCCTCGCACTCGCGCGAGGCGCCCCCCGACGGTTCGTTTTCGCTCGCGCGAACTGCCGACCGGGGCGATGCGACCTCTCGCGTCGCGCGGCGTCTCGCGTCGGCTCCCCGGGCTCGCGCTCGTCGCGGCGCTGGGGTTGCTGTGCGCGTGCTCGGCGAGCGCGGCGGTGACGCTCGAGCTCGCGCAGACGCACGTGTTCCCCGCGCCGAGGCGCGAATGGAAGGACGCCGGGCTGAAGCCCAAGCTCGCGGACGTCGACCTGCACCTGGTCGGCGAGCGCGACGTCCTCGCCATCGTCGAGTTCGGCAACCAGGTCACGTCGAGCCCGAAGTTGTTCGTCTCGAACGATCGCACGGGCGCGAACGCGGCGGAGGTTGCGCTTCGATCGCCGGATCACATGCCGGACACGCAGGGCGACGCCGTGGAGTTGTATTCGCACACCGCGTGGACGGCGAAGATCCCCGGCGAGCTCGTGACGCGCGGGATGCAGATCTTCGTGGAGTGGGCGGAGGGCGAGAAGACGTGGTCGAACATCACCGTGGGCGCGCCGACCCCGTTCGAGCTCGTCTCCCTGCCGCTCTACTTTTTCGGCGCGCATCCCGACGACACGAAGGACGGGTTGGGCCATCCGCTGACGCCCGAGTTGGCCGGGCGCATGCCCACGAGCGTGGAGGCGGAGTACCGCGAGCGCCTCCCCATCTCGCGCTTCCACACGAGGCTCCACCCGGCGCGTTTCTTCCGCTCCGACCACGCCGTCGTCGGCCCCAGGCTGGGCGGTCCCGCGTACAGGCTCTCGCGCAAGGAGGACGCTCGCGACGGGTTCGCCGTCCTCTCGAGCGTGATGCAAATCATGGCGGCGATCCGGGACATGGACGGCGCGAAGCCGCTCGCGACGCAGTACTACGGCTCTCTGCTGCAGCACGACGCGGAGGGGAAGTACGCGGGCCCCGGGGGCGGGCTCGGCGGCGGCGGCGTCGGGGCGGGGGACTACTCCTTCGGCGGCGTCTTTTTCCACGAGGCGGGGCACGCGTTCGGGCTTCCGCACGCCGCCGACGCGTACGACTCCGGCTCGTACCCGTACCCGCGCGGTTCGCTCAAGGGCTCCGGGTGGGGGTACGACGCCGTCGCCGGGCACCTCGTGGATCCGTTCTTCCACCGGTGCGCCCCCGAGGGGAGCTCGGGGCGGAAGAACCGCGAGCTCGAGGACCCCCCCCCGGGCGCGAGCGAGCCCTTCTCCCCGCGGTGCTACAAGCAGGACCCCATGCAGGGCGGGCACCAAGACCGCGACCGGAACCAGTACTACGGCATCTTCTCGGACTTCCAGTGCGCCCTGATCCAGAGGTACTTCGAGGGGGAGACGCTCGAGAAGGGCCGCGCGTTTCGCGACGAGAAGGGCGACGGCTTCGTCCGTTGGGACCCGGCGCTCGGCGCGTTCACGCCCGCGACGCTCTCCGCCGTCGACGTCGCGCAGGTCACGGGCGCGGAGCTCACCGCGGCGGTCTTCACCGTCAGCTGCGCGGAGCTCGGGTGCGAGGCGTCCGCGTCCGCGTCCGGCGCGTCGCTCGCGCCGGGCGCGCTCAAGACGGGCGCGGCGAACCTGGAGGCGACGCAGGTTTACCCGCCGCTGTCGTACCGCGGCGACGCGAAGGAGTTCGTGGACGTGGATAACCCGTACACGCTGGACCGGTACCACTACGAGCGCGCGAGGATGGACGGGAGGGACGAGCGGAAGTACTGCGAGACCGGGTGCGACTTCATCGCTCGGTTCGAGTTCGCGAACGGCGAGGAGGCGCGCGTGATGGTGCCCGGGTCGTTCCGACCGTACACCCGGCCGACGGCGCCCCCCGCTGCCGAGGCGACGGACCCGCTGAGCGCCAAGAGTTTCCGAACCGTCGGCGTCGCCGTCCCGGGCGTGGACGCCGTGCGCGTGGACCTCATGTACGCCCCGCGGGCGTGGGAGGGCGTGAACGCGCGCGTGCCGCAGCTCCTCGCGTCGTGGACGAAGGAACGCGGCGCCGTCGCCGCGCCGACGTCGGCGAGCTTCGGCGAGGCGCCCGCGGCGCGACACGCCGCCGCGTTCGACCTCGCGATCGCGGTGCCGAGCGACGCGAACCACTGCGCCATGGACCGAGGCCTGCCGTTCGTGCGCGCGCTCGAGGAGGCGATGTTCGAGCACCTCGGAGGGAACGACCGGCTCCCCGAGCTCTCGAGCGCGCGCGTCGCGTGCGCGTGCGCCGGCGCGACGTGCGCGGAGGGGTGCGAGCGAACGTACCGGTACCCCCTCCCGGAGCTCCCGGCGGCGCGAAGCGGCGCCCGCGCGGCCGCGCTCGGCTCAGCGCCCGCGCTTTGGACGCCCGAGTGCGGGTGTGAGTTCGAGCACTTCGACGGGGACGCGACGTGCTCGGGCGGCGCGACGCACGTCTCGGCGCTGCGCAAGGTTTGGTCGACGGAGGTTCCCGGCGCGTACTATTTCGCCGACGCGAACGGCGAGGGGATGATGGCGCGGGAGTCGACCGCGATCACGGACGGGTGGGAGTGGCTGTACGACACGGACCTCGCCGGCGCGGTGGAGACGTGTCGTTCGCGCCGCGACTGCGCGATGGCGCAGTTCGAGGTGAGCCATTCGAGGAACAAGACGAAGCTTCTGTCGTCGCGGTGCGCGAGTCCGTGCTACGTGAAGGATTACTGGGGCCGCGTCGGGTACCACGTCGACGCGTCGGCGGCGCCGAGCGCGTGGGCGTCGCCCGCGGCCGAGCGTGAGCCGAGCGGTTCGTCTCGCGTCGTCACCGTGCGGTTCGAGGTGCACGTGCCCACGGACGCGGGCGCGGCGGCGGCGCGGGCGACGCTCGGGCGAGGCTCGGAGACGGCGGCGGCGCTCGGCGCGAAACTCGCGGGGGACGCGAGGTTCACCGACGCGCTCCCGTGGTCGTTCGACCCCTCCGCCGGCGTCGCGTTCGCCGGCGTCGGCGCGCTCGAGCGTGGCGCCGACGCCGCGGGGGAGGCAGCGGAGGCGGCGGCGGAGGCGCTCGGGGAGATGTCCGAGGAGGAAGCCGCCGAGATTCGCGACGAGGCGGCGCAAAGGGAGGCGACGGCGTTTTTCGAACGCGAGGAGTTGGAGGAGGCGGGGGAGCCGACGAGGACGCAATCGGCGGTCGCGTCGCGCGCGC
>MDSW01171291.1_pt1 | contig 10285 bp, 11 predicted proteins | sample 811171 | NCBI WGS metagenome assembly MDSW01 (sample SAMN05326641, study PRJNA326480) | marine metagenome | isolation source: seawater | place: Atlantic Ocean: North West | collected 2012 | reverse complement strand
TTACTTGTGCATTATCAATAAATACACCCACAGAATTAATTGTTACTAATACATCTCCATTTAATGTCGTTACAATCTGATTATTTGATAACATTGATGACATAACACTTGAATTTACAACATGGTGCTTTAAAATATCTGTTAATTGTGGGATATCAGCTAACAAAGCAGTAACTGTTCCAGCTGGAAGTAAATTAAATGCAGCATCTGTAGGAGCAAATAATGTTAACGAACCAGGATCTGAAAGAAAACCATCTAATCCACACGAATCTATTGCCACCTTTAAAGTAGTATGGTCTGGTGAATTTGATACAATATCATAAATAGAATTTGTATTCACTGTTATAGTTCCAACCATACCATTAAATGCGTGTTGACCTATAGAACAGTCATAATTATAAGTTCCTGGCACAGTAAATATATGAGTATAAATAATTGCACCAGTAACGCCTGTAGCACTAGATTGAAAACTTACAGGATTATTAAAGCTAGTACCGGTCAAAGTATTGATATCCGCATTTACATCATGAAATCCTCCATCATTAATCCACTCCACAGTATCACCGACATTTACTGTGAGAGTAGAAGGAGTAAAATAAAACGAACCTGAGTTAATTGTATGAGTTGCCGCATTAGTAACATTAGAAAAAATGCAGAGTACTAGTAATAGTAGTAATTTATTTGTTTTCATAATTTTGTTTTGTTTAGTAAATTTTATAGTAATTTTAATAGTTTTTTAATAATTAACACTGTAGGTCCCCTCAGGATAAATCTCTAACCACCTATTTAATTGTCTTTTGTTTTTTAGCGTTACAACTAAATTATTAGCTTTAAAAACAATTTTAGGAACGCTTTTCTTAATAGATTCAATTTTGCGTAATGCTTTAATTAAGTGCTGTTTTCTTTTGTATTTCTTAACTGTCATTTTAGTATAATTTTTTTTTATAAATTCTATGCAAAAATAGAAATTTTTATTAAAATACAAAATAAAATATACTTTTTTTTAAAAAACATTATGCAAAATTATTTTTTTCATAAATTTGCAGAATGAAAAAACCAGATAATATAGTATTTAATTCATCTACAAATGAATACGACGCTTACAAAAAGGAATATCCTACAAGTTTTAACTCAAAAAATTTCTCGCCATCCAAACTATCAAACATAGAGCTAGAATCACAGCCATACTTTCAAAAAAAATTATTAGAAATAAAAGAAGAGTATAATCATTTAATAAAAGAACTTGAATGGAATGAGCTAATATACAATTCAAAATATAAGTTCAAACCTATAATTGGAAAAATGTATTATTTGTATAAAAATGATGAAAAAAAATTTTTGAGCATCATTAAGCCTAACGAATGGAACTATAAATGTATAGGAAGGTTTAAACTGCGATCAAACAACATATGGGAGAAGATATAATCAAGTAAGAACACCTAAATTATTTACTTTTTTTATACTCAAAAGTTGCCTCCGAAACCATTTTGATAGTATTATTTAACGAAACAAAATGCCCGTCATCTCTATCAAGAAATATATAGGGAGCCATGATAAACAATAGCCATATATCCTTGCTAAACTTATTTTCTAAAATTTCTTTAGTAATATCATTTATTTTTTCTTGCAACAAACCAAAAACAAATATTTCATGATTAGGCTCTTTACTATTTACTGTCCATATCAAACCAATCTTTTGTAATGCCACATACATAATATCCTTATAGAAATCTATTAAACCCAATTCAACAAAGCCTTTATAAATGGTCGCATCAAATATATCTCTATTATTTAGAACTGCAGACGTAAGAATTCTAGCTATATATATATTATTATTAATATTTTTTTCGCGGAACTTACTATCAACTAATGCACTTATCTCATCTAGTGTCTTTTTAGCAATTGAAGAAATCTTAAATCCAGAAGATATTAGTGCAGATGTATTAATAGCACAGAGCAACTGATCAGTACTATACTGTCTGATGTTTGTCTTAGTCCTCTTTGCAATTAAAAAATCATATCTATCCTCCCACGATCTTAGTGTAATTTTATTTATACCGCTAATATTAGACAACTCCTTTATACTATAATTCATTTTGCAAAAATATAATCTTTTTATTAAAAAACTATATTTAATTAAATTTTTTATTGTTTTGTGTAATTTTATTTGCTTAATTTAATGCAAAAAAATACAACAAAAAAGAAAATTATAGGCGATGTATTTAAAAGAAACAAATACCAAAATCAGAAAACCTAGGTTTTTTCTTTAACAAATCATATAAAAAAGAATTATCACTTGAACTTAATTCAACACCTCCACAAGCAAACTATCATTTTAGAAGACTATTACTTATCTATCTTTCTTGCGTATTTACAGCAATAATGAAGATTATTATAGACATCGTCATCTGCTCTAAAAGCTTCGGTATCGTAACCAACATTTGCTATAGATTTTTGAATCTCATTTAAATCTGTTTTATTAGTTAGAAATTTAACCTTAACAATACCCTTGACGCTATCCCATCTTGCATACTTCACTCCATCTATAGATTCAGCAGCTTTTTCAATAACAGATTTACACATTCCACAGTTGCCCCACACCTTAAATGTTTGTTTTTGATATTTACTATTCTGCGAATAAGAAGTAGCTATAAAAAAAACACTAAAAATTAAAAACAGTATTATTTTTTTCACAAATGCTAATTTATAAAATATTTAGCTGTTACGACAGATAATACTATAAAAAAACAATGTTATTAAGCCTGTTTTATTATTTTAGCCTAAACAATTAATCAAAAAAATTAAGATGTCAACGCTTGAAAACAAATTTAAAAAAGGACTTTGGAGCACTAGATTTATTGTTTTGATTGCAGTGGTACTATCTATCATTTCATCAATTACATTATTTCTATTGGGAGGCTGGGATATTATACAGGCAACTACTTTTAAAAACCCTCTATTTAATCAAAATATTAACACAAATAATGACTTACTGTTTAATATCATTTCATCTATTGATCTATTTTTAATTGGTATAGTTTTATTGATTTTTGGATTTGGAATTTTTGAGCTGTTTATAAGTGAAATTGATTTTTCAAAAGTAAAATTTGCAGACTCTACATTAAAAATTAATAACTTAGATCAACTTAAAAATAAAATAATCAAAGTGATTATTATTGTGTTAATTGTTAAATTCTTTGAAAAAGTTTTAAAACTATCTCACAATTTCAACACTCCTAATGACTTACTTTTATTTAGTCTTTCTATTTTATCTATTTGTCTTGGATATTATTTAATTAACAGAAAATAGGCGTGATAGTTTTATAAAATTATACTAAATAGTTCTTTAGTAAATTTTAAAACAAGAACCTACAACCCCTAATACCTCCGCTTAATTAAACGGGTTTTGTATTTTTACATACTAATTTAATATCATACACATATGGATTTTTTTGATGTAGTGAACAAGAGAAGATCAGTAAGAAAGTTTACTAATACAGAAGTGCCTGAAGTCGTGATGAGAAAGTGCCTAAAAGCATCAATTCTAGCGCCAAACTCCTCTAATCTACAACCATGGGAGTTCTATTGGATTAGAAGTGTTAAAAAAAGAGAGCAGGTTGTGGAAGCATGTTTTTCTCAAAATGCAGCAAAAACTGCAAAAGAATTAGTAGTAGCAGTAGCAAGAATCGACACATGGAAAAGAAATCGCAATTTAATTATTGAAGAATATAAAAAACAAAAAAAATTTATTGCCATTATCAATAACTATTACAATAAATTGATTCCATTTGTCTACTATCACGATCGATTTGGAATCGTTGGAATAATAAAACGCATTATTTTTATTTTTATAAATATTGTTGGCTACTTCAAACCAGTACCCAGAGGCCCAATCTATAAACATGAGCTCTTTGAAACAGTAACAAAAACTACAGCTCTTGCTTGCCAAAACTTTATGATGTCATTAGTGGCTGAAGGCTTTGATTCTTGTCCGATGGAAGGCTTTGATGAGAAGAGGATAAAAAAAATACTTAAACTAAACTGGAAATGCCATGTAGTTATGATCTTTGGAATTGGAAAAACTGACAACAAAGGCATCTATGGAGAAAGATTTAGAATAAACGAAGAACTAGTTATCAAAGAAGTTTAAAAAAAATTTAAGCCGAGGTGTCTACAAAAATAAACCCACTTAATTGACAGGCTTTTTGTATTATTGCTAATTATATTTATAATTATATGTTTAATTTTGATTATTCTTATTTAAATCTACCCAAAAAATTTTACAGCCTCACAAAACCACATTTAAGTCCTTATCCTAAAGTTTTTCTTCTGAATAATCAAATATGCAGCAAATTAAAATTTAATATTAACAGTAACGAGGAATTTATTAAGCTACTATTTTCTAATGAAAATTATAGCAAATCGTATGCGCAAGCTTATGCTGGGCATCAATTTGGACATTTTACTAAACTAGGAGATGGAAGAGCAATAATTATAGGTGAGCACGTCACTAAAAACAATAAACGCTTTGACATTCAACTTAAAGGAGGTGGAGCAACTCAATATTCAAGAAATGGAGATGGCAAAGCTACACTAGCAGCAATGCTTAGAGAGTATTTAATTAGTGAGGCAATGCACTATTTAAATATACCATCTTCAAGAAGCCTTGCAGTAGTTAAAACAGGAGAAACTATATATCGAAGATCAAAAGAAGAAGGCAGCATTTTAGTTAGAGTAATGAAAAGCCATATTAGAGTTGGCACGTTTGAATATGCCTCGTATTTTGGGTCATCTAATGATTTAAAAAAAATCACATCATACACTATAAATAGACTCTATCCTGAAATCAATCAATTTGACAATCCCCCATTAGCTTTATTAGATTTAGTAATGCAGAAACAAATTGATTTAGTTGTAGATTGGATGCGCGTTGGATTCATTCATGGCGTAATGAATACAGATAACACTTCAATTTCTGGCGAGTCTTTTGACTACGGCCCTTGCGCTTTTATAAACACCTACAACACTAAGAAGGCCTATAGCTCTATAGACTTTAATGGAAGATATGCTTTTGGCAATCAACCTAAAATAATAAAATGGAATATACTAAGATTTGCAGAAGCTCTTCTGCCAATAATTCATCACAATAAAGATGAATCAATTCAACTTGCTAAATCGGTTATTAATACGTTTGATAAGATTTGGACAAAAAAATATTACAGTATGATGTTAAAAAAAATTGGTTTCCATAATCATAATACAGAACTATACCCTCTAATTGATGAACTCTTACTATTAATGAAAAAATTAAAAATGGACTACACGAATACATTCTATTTTTTATCTAAACACAATTTAAGTAAAAATCAAATTAGTAGCAATATAGATTTTATAAAATGGCAAATGAAATGGACTAAATCTATTAAAAAAAATAATTCCATTAAGGGAGCTAGAGATTTAATGCAAAAAAATAATCCTGTATTTATTGCAAGAAATCATCTAGTTGACGAAGCAATTAAAAAAGCTATCAATGGAGATATGACACATATTAATACGCTTTTAAAAATCCTCTCAACACCTTACAAACATAAACATGGATTAGAGAAATTTATGAAACCACCTTCTCTAAAATTTGAAGAATGTTTTGAGACATATTGTGGAACCTAAATAATTTGAAAAAAAGAATAAGATATACATAAACAACAAATCCATTCATTTTATTAAATTTTTATTTAATGATTATCTTTATTATTGACATGAAAAAAACTTCATTACTAATCCCTACAACTAACTAAAGATCATAATATCTGCAAGATAAGAAGAGCATACAACAGGAATCTCAAGTATCTAAAGAGTGACCAAAACAAATAGTGTTTAAATTTATAATTAATTAATCCAGCTCCAATACTTACTATAGAATGGGGAATTGGAGATATAGCCCCTAAAACTATAAAAAGACCACCCCATTTACGTAAATTAATAATATGCTGTTTTATTTTTCGTTTAACATGTTTGCTGACAACTGGAATCAAAGATATACGATGGCCAATAAAATAAGACAAAGCCCCTCCTATATATGAAGCTGTTGATAGCATAAATAAAAATAAAAAAGGAGCATCTGATTTTAATGACCATAATATAAATATTTCAGGTGGAATTAAACCTAAAATTGATTCTGAAATCAAAAAAAATAGAATAATTATTTTCGGAGAATATGTTTCTATAATATTATTAATAAATACATCAATGTCTATTATAAAAAAATTCACAGCCATAAATAACAACACAAAAACGACTATCATAAAAAATGCTTGATAAGCAGTATTTTTTAAAAATGAATAAAAACGAGTTATTTTATAATAGCGATGTACTAACATCCATCTTTTTAAATTATATTTTAAGATATCCTTCATTATGCAAACATATTAAATAATCTGATGAAAAAGTTCGAAATTAGTAGCCTAAGATAAACTTAACAAAAAATCGTATTTAATTCATGATTTTATTATTAAGCATTAAGAAAATAGTACTTTAGCCTAACTTAAAATAACAGCTATGATCTTTAATTACAAAAAATTCAATTTTACCACATTAATGCTATTATCTATTTCTTATCTTATAGCTCAAGAAAATATAAATACTAGTAAATTCAAGCAATTACAAGAAGAATTACCCACTCCAAATGTTTACAGAACAGCTAGTGGAGCTCCAGGACATGAATACTATCAACAAAAAGCAGACTATGAAATTAATGTTGAGTTAGATGAAAAAAATAATATCCTTAAAGGAAATGAAGTAATTACATACACTAACAACTCACCTGATATTTTAAATTATTTATGGGTTCAGTTAGATCAAAATGTGCGTGCTAAAAATTCTCATGGACAACTCACAACTACAAATAGCATGAATAAAAAAATGAATTTCAATACTCTAAAAAGAATGCATAACAAAATGAATTTTGATGGAGGATTTAAGCTAGAAAAGGTAACTGATATTTATGATAGAAAATTATCTTACACTGTAAATGAGACAATGATGAGGATAGACTTACCTAAACCATTAAGAAAAGGCCAATCATTCTCATTTAAGATAGAATACTTTTACAATATAAATGATAGAATGAAAATTGGTGGAAGAAGCGGATATGAACATTTTGAAGAGGACGACAACTCAATATATACGATTGCACAATTTTTTCCTAGAATGGCAGTATATAATGAAGTTGAAGGCTGGCAAAACAAACAGTTCTTAGGTAGAGGAGAATTCACATTACCCTTTGGCGACTACAAAGTCAGCATAACCGTTCCAGCTGACCATATAGTTGCAGCTACAGGAGAGCTGAAAAATCACTCAAATGTTTTAAGTAAAAAACAAATCAAAAGATGGGAACAAGCTAAAAAAAACTATACAAATCCTGTAATAATTGCTAATGAATCTGAAGCAATAGAAAACGAAAAAACAAAAAGCACATCAAAAAAAACATGGATATTCGAAGCAAAAAATGTACGTGATTTTGGATGGGCAAGTTCAAGGAAATTTATTTGGGATGCAATGGCGGTAGATATATCAGGCAAAAGAGTCATGGCATATAGCTATTATCCAAAAGAAGGAAATCCTTTATGGGAACAATTTTCAACTAGAGTAGTGGCTCACACTTTAAAAACTTATTCTAAATATACAATAGATTATATTTATCCTCAAGCTACATCTGTTCATGCAAAATGGATTGGAATGGAATACCCAATGATTTGCTTTAACTTTGGCAGACCCGAAAAAGATGGCACATATTCAAAAAGAACAAAATATGGAATGATTGGTGTTATTATACATGAAGTCGGTCATAATTTCTTTCCTATGATTATAAACTCTGACGAAAGACAATGGACTTGGATGGATGAAGGATTAACTACTTTTGTACAATACCTTACTGAACAAGAATTTGAAAGAAATTATCCATCTAGAAGAGGTCCTCCAACTAATATTACAGAATATATGAAAGGAGATAAAAGTGGTATAGTGCCAATAATGACTAATTCCGAATCAATTCTTCAATTTGGCAACAATGCGTATGGAAAACCAGCAACTGCACTAAATATTTTACGAGAAACCATTATGGGAAGAGAATTATTTGATTACGCCTTTAAAACTTACAGCGAAAGATGGGCCTTCAAACATCCAACTCCAGCAGATTTTTTTCGGACAATGGAAGATGCTAGTGCTGTAGATCTTGATTGGTTTTGGAGAGGCTGGTTTTACACTAACGATCATGTTGATATTTCACTAGATAAAGTAAATTGGTATAAAATTAATACAGGAGACCCTGATATAGAAAACCCCATAGCTAAAGAAAAGAAAATAGGCCAGCACAACTATATAGGAGACATCAGAAACAAATCTTCAATTACCAAAACAGTAACTGAATATGACGATGATGCGATAGACTTTTATACAACATTTGATCCATTTACAACTAATATATTAGATAGAGAAGATTATTCTAATTACCTAAAACGTCTTGATGATAATGAAAAACAAATATTAAACTCAGATAAAAATTATTATGAAATGCAATTCTCAAATATAGGTGGATTAGTAATGCCAATTATTCTAGATTTTTCATATACTGATGGCAGTAAAGAAACAATAAAAATTCCTGCAGAAATTTGGAAAAGAAACTCAAAAACTATACGAAAAATATTTATTTTAGAAAAAGAACTTGCTAATGTTATTTTAGATCCTTTTCTTGAGACAGCGGATACTGATAGGAACAATAATTATTGGCCAACTAAAATTGAACCAACAAGATTCGAATTATTTAAGGAAAAAGAAAGAAAAAAGCAAAATCCAATGCAACGTTCTAAAATAGCAGAAGAGAAAATTAACAATGATAAATAATTTACTGCTTTTAGCTACAATAATAATTATTCCTTTTCATGACTTTCATGTCACTCACACAACTCTTCACTATAATAATAATCTTAAAGCTATTGAGATCACAATAAAAGTTGCTATTGAAGACCTTGAAAGAACATTAGAAAACGAATATTCTAAAAAATTAAGGCTAGGAACAAAACAAGAAGAAAAGAAAGTATCTCAAGAAATAATTAAAGATTACTTTAATAACAACCTAACTTTTTTAACAAATAAAAAGGAGTATCAATACCACTGGATTGGAAAAGAGATCAGCGATAATTTACATGACATTTATTTATATTTTGAAATTCCTAATTACTTTCAGAATGATCAACAAAAATATTTAACTATAGAAAATACCCTATTTTTAGAAACATATATAGAACAAACAAATATAGTACTGATTAAAATTGAAGATAAAAACTACAATTTAACTTTTACTAAAGACAATGATATTCAAAAAATATTTTTTAAATAATTAATTATTTAAACTGTTAAATATTGAAATTATTTAAAAATATCACGATTTATATAATGAGCTTGCTATATGTAATTGTAGGATTGAAACATTTTATAAATCCTAATTTTTTTATAGCCATTGTACCTCCAATTATTAATTGTAAAAAAGAAGTAGTTTTTTTAAGTGGATTTATCGAAATAATACTTGGTATATTATTATTATTCATTAAAACTAGAAAATTAGCTTCATGGGGTATTATATTGCTTCTAATAGCTGTTTTTCCTGCTAATATATATTTATATGTATCAAAAATTCCAAGAGAAGTACTTAATATATCTAAAACTCAAGCACTATTAAGAATACCTTTCCAAATTCCATTATTGATTATAGCATACTGGCATTCAAAAGAAATACACTCAAAGCAATTATCAATAATATGTATTGGATTATTTATTCCAACAATTATATACTTTATAAATATTTAGCAATTATAAAAAAGCTAGACACTAGAAGCATAAAGCCCGAAAGGTCTAGAAAAATAACCGCGTTCTATTCAACGTGTTTTATTATTTTAGCGAAATCAACAAATTAACTTTTACTTATTATGAAATTTATACAAAACGCTTTTCTATTGACACTTTTTCTTACAGGCTATTACTCAAATATTTTTGCTTTAGAAAAAAATAAAAATGATATAGACGAAGATAAAAATAGTTCGGCATATTCAGGATTAAAATTTAGAAGTATCGGTCCTGCACTAATGTCTGGAAGAATTTCTGATATTGTCATTCATCCAGAAAACGAAAATTTATGGTATATAACAGCAGGATCTGGTGGTGTTTGGAAAACAGAAAATTCAGGCACAACATGGAAATCAATTTTTGATGATCAAAAAAGCTACTCAATTGG
>MDSW01118807.1_pt1 | contig 10285 bp, 10 predicted proteins | sample 811171 | NCBI WGS metagenome assembly MDSW01 (sample SAMN05326641, study PRJNA326480) | marine metagenome | isolation source: seawater | place: Atlantic Ocean: North West | collected 2012 | reverse complement strand
TAGGACGGAGCCTTCGCACAAGAAAATTAATGTATATTCGATAGAAAAATTTTTTTGCGTAAGAATGTTCACTTATCGCTATTACCCTGTAACCATCAAATAGTCCGTCTGTTAAGGCACCCCAACTCTTGCAACCCAAAACTGTTATCTCATTTTGAGAGATTCCAAAAACCCTCTCGTAATAGTCTAAAGAGTTTCTGAATAAGACCATATCACCGATACCATCCATACGAACGACGACAAGGCCTTTTCTGGTGTTGAATAACGGCCAATACCGGGCAACTAAATCAAAAGGCCGAAAAAGCCACCACCTCCGCCTCATCCCGGCTGGAAAGAGCCGCCAAAAAGAATTTGACTCAAAACTCATTTTTGATGAAACACAGCTTGAAAAACTATCGCGCTTTTCCATTGTAGATTTATACCTCTCCACCATCTGAAGAACCGCGCTTTGACAATTCACGGAGAAATCGCTTTCGAACATTTGGATCAAGAAAACGCTTCCGCAAACGAATATTAGCAGGAGTCACTTCAACAAGTTCATCATCTTCAATATAAGCTATAGCTTGCTCTAAAGACATTCTTCGCGGAGGGGTCAAGCGTATTGCTTCATCCGTCCCTGACGCTCGGATATTTGTAAGTTGTTTTGATTTCATCGGATTTACTTCCAAATCATTTCCACGGCTATGTTCTCCGATTATCATCCCAGCATAAACTTGAACTCCTGAGCCAATAAATAACGGGCCTCTCCCCTCCAAATTTGCTAGACCATAAGCCACACTCTTCCCGCTAGAATTAGAAACTAAAACACCATTTCGTCTCCCGGGGATAACTCCCTGAAATTCTATATAAGCTCGAAACCCTCTACTCATTATCCCCGTCCCTCTTGTCTCTGTCAAAAACTCTCCATGATAACCAATTAAACCACGAGCGGGAGCGTGAAATAAAAGCTTTGTCTTTCCGCCACCAGAGGGGGCCATCTCAATTAACTTACCTTTGCGAATACTTAACGCCTCAACCACAATTCCTGAAAACGCCTCGTCGACGTCTATTTGGATTTCTTCCAAAGGCTCCAAAACCTCGTTTGTTGAGTTACTTTTTTGGAATAAAACTCTGGGCCTACTAATAGACAATTCAAAACCCTCTCTCCTCATTTGCTCTATCAAAACCCCAAGTTGCAATTCTCCCCTTCCGGCAACTTCAAATGCATCCTTTTGATCTGTCTCTGAAACCGCAATTGCTACGTTACCCTCTGCTTCCCTATATAGTCGCTCACGAATTAATCTTGACGTAACTTTTGACCCCTCTTTTCCTGCTAATGGAGAGTCGTTAACTGAAAAAGTCATTGCTAATGTTGGGGGGTCGATTGGCTGAGCCTCGAGAGGCTCCAATACATTTGAGTCACAAATTGTGTCTGCAACTGTTGCTTTTTCTAGACCCGCAATTGCAACAACGTCACCTGCCTCTCCCTTGTCGATTGGTAGGCGATCTAAACCTTGAAATGATAATAGCTTCAGAACTCTTCCCTGCTCAATCAATTCACCTTTGAAGTTCAATGCCTTTATCAAAGAATTCGGAGTAACAACACCGGAATGTACTCTCCCTGTCAACACTCGACCCAAATAGGGGTCTGCTTCCAAAGTCGTGGCTAACATGGAAAAAGGTCCACTAACCTCTCCATCTGGTTCTGGAATGTGGGCTAAAATTAGGTCAAAGAGTTCATTCATTTTACGCTTTTCGCCATCAGGAGATGACCCTGCCCACCCTTCTTTTGCGGAGGCAAAAATCGTTGGAAAATCAAGTTGCTCACTAGACGCACCCAATGCACCAAACAAATCAAAAACCTCATCTTGGACTTCAAACGAACGTGCTTCGGGCTTATCAACTTTATTGATCACAACTATTGGACGCAAACCTAATGCTAGAGCTTTACTTGTTACAAACTTTGTCTGAGGCATAGGCCCCTCCGCCGAGTCAACGAGTAACAAAACGCCATCAACCATACTTAAAATTCTCTCAACCTCACCCCCAAAATCTGCATGCCCCGGCGTATCTACGATATTTATTTTAACCCCATTCCATTTTACAGATGTGCACTTCGCTAAAATTGTAATTCCTCGCTCACGCTCCAACTCATTAGAGTCTAGGACTCTCTCAGCAATTTTCTCATTTTCTCGAAATGTACCACTTTGAAAAAGGAGCTGGTCAACCATTGTAGTTTTCCCGTGATCTACATGGGCTATGATTGCAATGTTTCTAATTTTGGCTGGCATTGTTTAAACATTCATTTCTAAACCTGCTTCGAAAAATTAACCTGAAGATCGATTGCTTAAGGTTATACATCACTTTAAGTTTATGAAAATATTCTATTAATATCATTAGTTTGCACCTTTTAATTCAAAGGCTTTCCGATAGCTTTTTTAATGCTTTCTGGAAGAAAGAGAGGAGGACGAGCGCCCATTTTAGTAATTACTTCTGCAGCACAAAGCGAGGCTAATTGCCCCGCCTCAAACTCTTTGAAGTTATGTGTTAACCCATATAAAAAACCGGCTGCGTACGCATCACCTGCTCCAGTAGTATCAACCACAGATACTACTGGCTCTGCCTCAATTGAGAGCACCTCACCATGCGCAATAATTACCGACCCTAATGACCCCCTCGTAATAGCAGCTATTTGGCAGTCTTCTTTTATTTCCCTTAACGCTTTTTCGAGTTTGTCCACTTGGTAAAGCGAGACTATTTCGTCCTCGTTGGCAAAAATAATGTCTGCACAATTTTTCACAATCTCCCTAAATTCAGTGCGATGCCTCTCCACACAAAACGGGTCTGACAAACTAAAAGATACTAACCGCCCCTCATCCTTAGCAATTCTTGAGGCCGCCAATATAGCCCTCTTTGCCTCATTGGAGTCCCAAAGATAGCCCTCAATATAGGTAATGTTAGAGGCGAGAATTCTCTCCTTCTTTATATCTCCAAGTGACAACTCGCCTGATGCGCCAAGATAAGTAAGCATTGTTCGCTCTGCATCAGGGGTTACTAAAACAATACAGCTAGCCGTGGGTGGTCCATAATTTATATTTGGGGCGTCAAACTCAACACCAATCGCATTTAAATCATGTGCAAACTCTCTACCAATTTCATCGTCTTTTACTTTACCAATGAAAGCTGATTTGCCTCCAAGGGCTGATATCCCAACCATAGTATTTGCAGCAGAGCCACCAGAGAACATGGTTTTCGGGTTAAGTTTTCTAATGAGTTTTGCAACGGTTTCCTCTGCAACCAACTCCATGGTTCCTTTTTTTATTTTATTTTTTTCTAAAAATATGTCATCAACCTTTATTAACATATCAACAATAGCGTTGCCTATTCCCAAGACATGAAATTCAGAATCATTCATAATATTCACCAATCAGTATTTTTACTTGCCACAATATAACCAACCCTCCTACCCAGCAAGTTACATAAGTTATAATGAAATTACTTGCCCGTCTTCGCCACCCGGAGCCTTATCTGAAGGATAAAAACATTTTAATTACAAACACTAAAAGGTCCATTTTTCGCTAAAATCAGAAATCTAAGTACTTGTGAATTTACTTATTTTTAAAGTACCAATTCCTGACTTATAGTTTATAATCCAGCATGAGGAAATTTTGGTTTTCGTTAGGGTTAAGCCTATATGTTTAGAGCACTTAGTAGGGGTCTCAGTGTAGTGTTCTATCCAGCTACTTTAAAGATCCTTTTCTTAAGCTTCTTAATCACTATAGGTTGCTTCGCGATCATTTGGTATTTAGCTGGATACATATTTTTAAATAACAGTTTTTTTGAGTCACCATGGTTAGAAAATATTTCTGACGCCTTAAGTGGTGTCGCCTTATTAATTGCTACATGGTTTTTATTTCCAAGTGTTTTGAGTGCGTCAGTGGTTTTGTTTTTGGATCAATTGGCAGGCTACGTTGAAAAAAAATACTATCCAGCTTTGGCCCCAACTCCAGAAATTTCTATAGTAAATAGTTTAATGCCCTTTTTAAGGTTTTTCCTTGTACTTATTTCTTTAAATGTTTTGCTTCTTAGCTTGTTAATATTCTTTGCCCCCGCTTTTCCTTTTGTTTTTTTTATTGTGAATGGGTACCTTATAAGTAGGGAGTATTTTGAGCTGGTTGCAATTAGAAGGTTCCCTATTAATGATGTAACAAAAATGAGAAAGCGTCATACTTGGAAATTAGGTCTTTTTGGAATATTAATCACAGCTCTACTTATGGTACCTTTTTTAAATCTAATTGCTCCTATTCTTGCTACTTCAATTATGGTTCATTTAATTGAGGAATGGAAAAATTTATAACCTCGTTTAATTAGCTTTTTTATATTGGAATAAAAAAATGATGTTTAATAAAAAAAAAGAAAATAAAGATGACAAAAAAAATAAAATTGAGACTGCACCTGATACGTTGGAAGCCCCTCCATTAAAGCCCTTTTCAAGTAAAGGCAAACACTCCCCCAGCAAACCACCTGTTTCGACCTCCTTTCAACCCGATATTACGAGAAGAAAGTCTGATATTCCATCTGCCCCCATTAGACGATTGGATCGCTCACTTGGAGGAACATATGACAGTCGCAAACTGGTTGTGGGAAGAGATATTCGTTTAAAAGGTGAAATTACAGCATGCGATAAGCTGTTAGTTGAGGGGCATGTGGAGATCGCCCTTCCAGAGGCTGGTAGTATTGAAATAGCTAGCTCTGGATATTTTAAAGGCACGGCAGAGGTTAATGAAGCCGACATTAGTGGTAACTTTGAGGGCACCTTGAAGGCACATGATATCTTGATAATTCGCTCGGGAGGTAGAGTTTCTGGAACCATTAGGTATGGCAAGATAGTAGTAGAGTCTGGAGGAGAGGTCTCAGGCGACACAAAAAATATCAGCGATGATAATGATGGTTTTATGAAAAAAAGGTCCCCAAAGCAAAGTGAATAATGCAATGATATTTGTAAGCGTATATTTAAAAAAAATGATCGCAAAACAGAGCTTTGTAATTTGTCTCTGTTTTATATGCCCTATACTCCTGTCAAACTGCGCTGGTATAGTTGCTGTAGGGGCAACTGCTGGGGCTGGAGGGGTGATACCCGTACCTGAAAGGAAGGAAGAAAAATATACGCCAACCCAAAATATGGTTACAAAATTCAAGATACCTAAACATAAAAGGCCCCCGGCTGAACATAAAACTGCCCCTCTGGCTAAAGATGAGGCACCCAGCCAAAGATCCAAAAATATCGCAGTCTTACAAGAAAATCCGCCAACTAGGCGAGCCACTAAGGTCTATCCAAAATATCTTTCCCTTCAAGGACTTAAGGATGATAAAATAAAAATGGTGCTTGGACGTCCAGAGTTAATTAGACGTGACGGGCCAGCAAAAATTTGGCTGTACAAATCAGAAAATTGTAAAGTACACCTCTTTTTTTTTAAGGATCCGCAGTCTAGCGAGTTTTTTGTCAACCACCTGGAGATGGAGGCAGCAACAAAGTTCGTCATTTCAAATGACCAATGCGTAATAAATATAATTGAAAAATTAGAAAAAACTGGATAATACGATAATTTATGAGGATAGACACGTTGGTGCGGCCAAGAATCCAGATTTTTGAACAAAATATTTCTTATAGGCACCCTTAATGCCTAACTTAGGTCTAAAACATCCGACATAGAATAATAACCAGACTCCTTATTTGTAGCCCACAAGGCAGCTCTCACAGCACCCTGTGCAAAAATTTTTCGATCTGTAGCTTTGTGCACCAATTCGATTCTCTCACCCTCACCAGCATATATTACTGTGTGCTCGCCAACCACAGAGCCCCCTCGAAGAGTTGCAAAGCCAATTGAGCCTGGTCTTCTTGGCCCAATAATACCATCTCTCACTTTTATTGCCGCCTCACTCAGCTCGGTTCCAGCCCCTCTGGCAACCGCCTCCCCTATAGATAAAGCCGTCCCCGATGGAGAATCCACCTTATGTTTGTGATGCATTTCGCAGATTTCCACATCATAATCATATCCAAGAACAGATGAGGATTTTTGAGCAAGCCCTAGCAATAAATTAACCCCGATTGAGAAATTAGAGGCGTGCACAATTGCGACATCGCTGGCATAATTTTTGATGGTTTCAAGGTCGGAATGAGTAAACCCTGTGGTACCTATCACTAGAGCGGTCTTATGTTCCTCAGCCAATTTTGCGTTAAAAAGAGTGGCCTCGGGTGTCGTGAAATCAATGACAACATCGGCTAATCTAAACAGATGATCCGGCTTGTCGGTAACAATCAGCTTTAGGTCGTCTAAGCCACATACTAGGCCTAAATCTTTTCCCAAATGCGGGCTATTAGGCCGCTCTGTGCCCCCAATCAAAGTTGCAGAGCTATTGGATTGCAATTCCTGCACGAGCATTTGTCCCATCCTACCCGCGCACCCTGTGACTCCAACTTTCATCAACTAATGCCAAGAAAAATAGGTTTATTCATATCAGAACCACCTTTCAAAAACTAACACCCCAACCAATTACCTATTATAAAGCACATTTTAATCGGTTTCATTTCATTCTTTTAGTCATTTAAACATAGATAAATTACTATGATTCCTATTAGTTGCTCAAAATGATTTTAGCGGCAGAAGCGCGGCCGGCAAGCAAATCCTCAAAGGCAGCTGGGCCCTCTTCTAATTTACGAATCTCTGCCCAGTCAAGCGAGCCTAACCGCCCGGTAGCCATAGCATCTAATGTAGAACCAAAGTCCATGGGTGTATATGTATAGGATCCAACTAAAGATACTTCTTGCAATGTAAGTTTTCTCGCATCCAATCCATCCTCTCCATCACTCAAACCAATGTGGACTATAACCCCACCAGGATTAACTCGATTAATGCCAAATTCTCGAGTTTGCTTATTGCCAACCGCATCGATAACCAAATCCACCATTTTATTTGGCTTTTTGATATCCTCGCTGGGATTCAACGTATCATTGAAGCCAGCTTTTTCTGCTGTGCTTCTCCTCAGACTGTTTGTCTCCGCCACCATCACACGGGAACACCCAAAAGCTCTTAAAACCAACGCGGCCCCAAGCCCAACAGCTCCACTCCCAATAACTAAAGCATGACACTCAGGGATAGGCCGGTTCATGTGACGCCCAGCCAAAACTACGGCATGCCAAGACGTGGCTAAAGGCTCGGCTAAAGCTGCTAGATGAATTCCAAGATTTTCAGGTATTTGAAGTGTATTTCTCTCAGGTATCCTTATCATCTCAGCAAACGCACCTTGACGAGGTGGCATACTAATTATCTCTCTGTGCGGACACAAATTTGCTCGCCCAGATAAACACGCCCTACAAGCCCCGCACGTAACGAGGGGATTAATTACTACCTTTTTACCTTTAAGGGCACCTTCAAGAACTTCCCCTGAGGCTTCATGGCCAAGAATTAAAGGAGCTGGTCTTCTCTCATCATGCCCTAAATATGCGTGCATATCTGAACCGCAAATTCCTACTGCATCAATCTTAACCAATATATCGTCCATACAGGATTCTGGCTCAGGTACATCCTTAAATGTAATTTTTTTTGGTCCAGAATAGACTAATGCCTTCATAATAATTAAGCCTCCTATTTTGCAGAGTAACCGCCATCAACATTTATGATCTGGCCAGTAATATAGTCTGATTCCTTTGAAGCAAGAAAAACGGTTATGCCATCTAAGTCAGACATAACCCCATTTCTTCCTATTGCTGTCATCTTAGCATTATGGTCTGCTTTTGCCGAGTCTTTAAAAACCGGTTCTGTTAGATCGGTAGGAAAAAAACCTGGTGCTATCGCATTTGCCGTCACCCCTGACCGAGACCATGCTTCCGCCATTCCCCTAGTAACCTGCGCGATTCCTCCCTTTGATGCACCATAAGCAAGACCATTTGGGAAGGCTCTATAACTTTGAAGAGAAGCTATGTTAATAATGCGACCCCAGCCCCGTTTTATCATTTCGGGAACACATTTTTGAGCCAAAAAAAAGGGAATAGACAGATTTAGATAAATTGTAGAATTCCAACTATCCATGCTAATCGTTTCCCAATCTTCCCGAAAATTAACTCCTGCCGCATTCACTAAGATATCGGGGGGGCCTAATTTCTCACAACACCGCTGATACAGAGCTTCTAAGGACCCTGTTTTTGAGAGGTCTATCGAAAAAGATACTGCCCCATTATTTTTGTTGGTTTGTATTTCTTCAACTGCCTTAACTAGCCTCTCTTCTCTTCGAGCAACCAAAAAGACAGAGGCGCCAGCTAAGGCTAAGGTTTGCGCCATTCTTTGTCCAATACCAGAGGATGCACCTGTACATAAAACTACTCGATCCTTTAGACTGTTTTGCTCAAACATATCCCAAAAATCCTAGTTTAAGGTGAAAGTTTAAATTCTTCGTTGGGAAAATATTTTTGCAATCTAATATCTCCCGTCAATGCGTGTGCCTCCATTCCCTCAAGCCGAGATATGCGTGAACTTACTGCTGCTACCTCCCGATTCGCCGTTTTTGTCATCTTTTGAGTGGTAACCACTTTTATAAATTTGTGGACAGATAACCCTCCCGTATACCTGCCAGCCCCCTTAGTCGGCAGAATGTGGTTAGTTCCGGAACACTTGTCACCAAATGCTACCGTTGTCTCTTCACCCACAAACAAAGAACCATAGTTGGATAAATTATTTTCAAACCAAGCATTGTTTTTTGTTTGGATTTCGAGATGTTCTGGCGCATATCTGTCACTCACTTCCACCACCTCGTTATCATTATCACATAAAACCACTTCAGCATAATCTCGCCATGCCGATTCAGCAGCCTCTCTAGGAACTTTGGGAAGTTTTTTTATGAGCTCTGGGACGCGTGCCATAACCTTTTTCGCCAATATATTATCTGTAGTTACTAACCATGCGGGAGAATCAAAACCATGTTCAGCTTGGCCAACAATGTCAACAGAGACGATTTCAGGGTCCGCACTCTCATCAGCAATAACGAGTATCTCTGTAGGTCCTGCAAATAAATCAATGCCCACTTCACCAAAAAGCATTCGCTTGGCTTCAGCAACAAATTTATTTCCCGGTCCGACAAGAATATTAGATTTTGGGCAACCAAATAGTCCGTAAGCCATTGAAGCTATTCCCTGAACCCCGCCCAAAGCAAGGATTTTATCAGCACCGCACAAGTCCATTGTGTACAATATTGCTGGGTGTATACCCCCCCTTTCTGTATTAGGTGCGGAACAGGCAACAATATTTTTGACTCCCGCCACCTTAGCGGTGGTGATACTCATGATTGCAGATGCAACATGAGCATACCTGCCTCCTGGAACGTAGCACCCGGCAGAACTTACCGGTATCAGCTTTTGCCCGGCCCAAAGCCCCGGCGACAATTCTGTTTCAAACTCTTTTATACTTTCCTTTTGATGTTCCGCAAATAAACGCACCCGTTCATGTGCAAAGTTTATATCATCTTTCAGTTGGGCAGATACCTTTGATGAGGCCTCTAATATATGGTTTTTATTCACCACAATATTTCCATCCCAGCTATCAAATTTTTTACTAAGTACCTCCACCGATTTTTCTCCACCTTTTTGAATCTCTCTCAAAATTTTAGCGACAGTTTCCCTAGTCTTATTTTCTTCTGAAACTGCAGTTTTAGTGGCTTTTTTTAAAAATTTAATGGTCATTATATTCTCCTAATTTAAGTGCACCGGCGCGGTGAAAGGCGAACCTGTAATCTTACCTATCCGCCGGTCTCCAAGCATGTCAATTTCAACCTCAGCACCTATCGTCCAATGCGAGCTATCTACCAAAACAGAGCCTATGTTTTTTGATGATGCAGGCGACAAAACAGCCGACGTTACAGCCCCTACACAATTTTCATTGTCTTTAACTTTCCATCTCTGCTCACACTCCCGGCATAGTAGACCGGAAAAAGGGGCTGGTCTGATACGACCTGAGCAGGTTAAATTTTTAAATTCCATTAGCGTGCGTTTTCTTATTCGATAAACTATCTATTATTCTTTCAAATCTTCCCAAAGGTCCCGAACTTTATCAAAAAAACTATGGGCTTCTGGGCTGTTTTTCTCTGCAGTGTTACCTTCTTCAAATTCTTTGAGAAGCTTTTTTTGATGTTTAGATAGATTAACTGGGGTCTCCACAAACGCTTGAATAAATGTGTCTCCACGGGATTTTGAGCGAAGAATTGTCATACCTTTTCCCCGCAAACGAAACTGATGGCCGGTTGGTGTCCCCGCTGG
>MDSW01007014.1_pt1 | contig 10285 bp, 7 predicted proteins | sample 811171 | NCBI WGS metagenome assembly MDSW01 (sample SAMN05326641, study PRJNA326480) | marine metagenome | isolation source: seawater | place: Atlantic Ocean: North West | collected 2012 | reverse complement strand
TTAAAAAATACTTTTCATTAAAAGTTTTAAAATTTATTAAAAAATTCAAATTTGATGTTAATTTAGATCCATATGGTCATAAATGGGAGGTGGGATATAAAGGTTATACTCTGTCTAAACTTGAAAAAAAGATTAAAAAATCCGGTTTAAAAATTCATAGAAGAGAATTTTCTTCACCTTGCAGATCAGTTTTTTTTATTTTAAAAAATATTTAATTATTAATTTTTATGTTTAGCTGCTATTGCATTAATTTCTAATAAAAGCTCTGGATATGCAAGAGATTTAACATAAATCAAAGTGCCAGCCCATGCATGCTTTCCAAAATATTTTGCACTAGCTTTAACAAGTAATTCTATATTACTTTTTTCTTCAATCATGTAAATTGTCCCCATTACCAAATCCTCTACTGACATATCAGCATCCTTGAGAACTTTAACTATATTAGAATAAGTATTTTCTGCTTGTTCTTCAAAAGTTAATGGTAATATACCATTATGATCATACCCAGCTTGACCTGCAATATAAAGCGTTCTTGCACCAGAGGGGACTTCTATAGCATGAGACCATTTTCCTTCAGGCTTTGGAAGAGTTTTTGGATTTCTAAATATATTATTTGTCATATTAACTTTTTATTTTTTCATCTAGTTTTTGTTTAGCTCCCAGAGCGTCATATGTTGCATATTTATACATTTCCCCAAGTGTAGGGTAGTTAAAGCAAGTTTGGATAAATAAGTCAGCTGTGGCAAATGTCATAAGACCTATTAATCCAATATGAACTAATTCACTGGCATTCTCACCAATGATTTGAACTCCTAAAAGTCGCATGTCATTTGCATCAAAAAGAAGTTTTGTAAAACCATCTTTGTCGCCTATAATTTGGCCCCTAGCATTTGCATTAGCATTTGCTCTACCTACAACATAATCAATATTTTTTTCTTTAAGACTTATTTCCGTTTCACCAGCCATAGAACATTCAGGTATAGTGTAGATTCCATAGGGTAGTATTGGTGCTAAAGAGGTTTTATATTTTAAATCAAATGCATGAACCATCGCTATTCGCGCTTGTTCCATTGAAGTTGATGCAAGAGCAGGAAAACCAATAACATCTCCTACTGCATAAATATGAGATTTTTTAGTTTGATAATGATTATTTACAGCAATATTTCCTCTTTGATTTGTTTCTAGTCCAATTCTTTTTAAATTCAATTCTGCAGTAGATCCAGTTCTACCTGTAGCAGCTAGTATATTTTCAACTTCAATATTTTCACCTGTATCTAGATTAACTATGAACTTTTTATCAGTTTTTTTAACATCATCTATTTTGGATGAAAGAACAAGTTTTACTCCCAATTTAATCATTGCTTGAGCTAAGGCTTCAGAAATTTCATCATCAAGAAATGCTAAAACAGTGTCTCTCCCTTCTACAAGTGTAACTTCAACACCCAATGCGGCAAACATACAAGCGTATTCGCACCCGATTACACCACCTCCAGCTACAAGCATACTTTGCGGAATTTTGAGAATTTTTAATATTGTATCGGAATCATACACACCGGAGTATTCAAATGGTATATTTGGAGGTCTAAATGGATATGAGCCAGTAGCAATTAAAATTACATCACCACTTACTATAATTTCCTTTGAATTATTTGGTTTTATTGAAATTGTATTTTCATTAACAAAAGAAGCCTTGCCTTTATATAAGTCTATATTATGCCTATCAATATTTGTTTTTATTCTTTCACGTTCAGCTTGAGAGACAATTTTTTCCCTATATAGAAAGTCTCTCGCAGTAACTTGGTTTTTAAAGTTTACCTCCATGCCGTAAAGGCCTCTTTGTTTAAACCCTGATAAATATAATGAAGTTTCTCTTAATGTTTTTGAGGGGAGTGTTCCGGTATTTGCTGCAGCACCTCCTAATTCTTGCTCTTTTTCAATTAAGGCAACTTTCTTTCCAAAGTAAGCCGCTTGAGCAGCACCTTTCTCTCCACCTGGTCCTGAGCCAATTACTACTAAATCGTAGTTTTTTTCATTCATTTCAAACTCTCAAATGTCCTAGCTATATAGAGTAATATTTAATATATTAATTATAACAAAAAATTCACAGGAATGAATTAAAAAAGAAATTTTTAATGTAATTTAGATAGTCACTTTATGAAGTGATACAGACTGGTCTCTTCCACGAATGCTATAATTTTTAATTTCTTCAGAATCTATCTTTTCACTTAACCTCAATTTTACATCTTCTGTAATTAGGACATCACATTGAAGTTCTTTGCATGCACTGCAGACTCTACTAGCGACATTTACTGCATCGCCTATAACTGAAAACTCAATTCTTTCGTCACTTCCAATATTTCCAACAATACAATTTCCAACGTGAATACCTATCCGATGTTGAATTTCTGGTAATGATTTTTCAGACCTTTCCTTGCTCCATTGCCTCATTGCAGTTTGCATTTGTCTTGCGCACTCAAATGCATTCTGAGCATCATTCCCTCTTGATCTAGGTGTTCCAAAAGTTGCCATTACAGCATCACCGATGAATTTGTCTACTGTACCAAAGTTTTTGAATATAGGTGCAACCATTCTTTTTTGATATTCAGAGAGAAGTTCTACAATTTCTTCTGCTTTTAGGTTTTCACATATGGAAGTAAAACCCACAATATCTGTGAACAAAACTGCAACAATTTGATCGTTTCCTGAACGGATATCTGCATTAAAATCAAGCTTTTCTATTTCTTCTCTTATTTCTGGTGAAAAATATCTACCCAGCTGTTGATTCGTTCGCTCTGCAGTTGACGCATCGGTAGTAATTTTTTCTATAATCCAACTTAATAGGATAGCTATTGCAGCTGTTATAACAAAGATTTGGCATTGAAAAATAAACCATGATTGATTCATTGCAAATTCATCTTGTAAAGCTATTGATCCAACAGCCCAAAAAGATTCAGGATGATTAATTATTGGAAGGATAGTTAAGAAAAGCATTAATGTAAAAAGTATAGAGAGACCAATAGTTATTTTAGGCCTTAATAAAGTCGCTGAAGCCAATATTAATAGCTGTGGCATTGCAAATGCGTAATCTAAACTTCTTCCTAATGGAAAAGGAGTAAAATTCTTTATATCCTCTGTATAATTTCCTAGCCATAAGTTCACTGCAGCTATGCAAACAAAAAGAAATCCATAAACAGTTAAACACAAGGTATAAGTTTTTTCGTTTACATAATAGGCACAAGCACCAAATCCAATTGTAAACAAAAGAAAAAAAAGAGGAAACATTCGGTTTGCAAAGTCTGATAAGCTTGAATCAAAGTATATTTGAGTTGCTGTTGATAAAAGATTTAGCAGACATGCTATTGAAGCAGATAATCTTAAACCAGAAACATGTCTATTTATTTTATGATCTATTTTTTGCATTTCAAAAATCAATAAAGATAGAGTTTATAATCTACCTTCATATTTTAAGAGGTTTGCATAAAGTGATCCAACCACCATAGAGCCTTCATGTGAAGAGTATTCAAGGTTTCTAATCCCTCTAACCACAGAAAAATATGCCCCAGACCAAAACTTATTAAAAATAAATTCCTCAAGGTCATAATAAGAAGACAATTTATATTTATTCAAAATTTGAGCAGCTTCAAGATCATAATATAAAAGTGGTAAATTTTCTTTTAAACCACTTTTGCATAATATGCTTAAAGACATGGCTGCATTAATTATTTCTACACTTAAATTTTTTGACTTAGTTAATGGAAATAATGTTATTTCATTAAAAATTTCATCTAATTCTGAAAAAAGGTGTGGTGAAATTTCCCCTGAGCTTATTCTTTCATTCATTTCATTTTTAAAATCTTTTTCATCATAAGAAGGTGTTGAAATAAAGCTTTCTCTTACAAATTGAGATGATCTATCTGATATTTTGCCAATTAAGTGTGAGTCAGTATATTTAATATCATTTATATCAGCTATAAACCCATAGGGTTTTGTATTTGTATCAGTATTGCATGATCCTAGTGTTCTTGATGCATGTATACATAAAAGTGATGCATTGACTTTGAAAACGATTTGATTTTCTATAGCTCCAGATAGAACTGACTCTCCCATAAGTATTTCATTTGCAAAGATTATAGACGATAAAGAAAAGCTATGGTCTAAAAAAACTGACCCATTTAAGCTCATAAAGGCTTTAGCTCTACCATCTAAAAAGTTAAGTTTACTAATCTCATGTTCTTCCATAGTGCTATATAAGCGGCTATATTTTGTTTTTATAAACTCTACTAAACTATCATAGTTATCTTTACCGTATCTTATCATTTCAAGTCACTCATAATTCAAATTGGGTAGCTACATAATCGGTTACTAACCGAATAAAAGATAAATCTTCTTGGGAAGGTAGTCTTTTTTCTTCAGAAAAAATTTCTATTACTGCTGTAACATTGGAGCCTGTAAATATAGGAATAGCAATTCCTGCTCTAACTCCAACGCTTAGCGCAAGTTGTGCCCGCGGGAAAGTTTTGATATCCAAAGATGAAAAATCTTCATGCCATTGAGGTTCTCTAAATTCTAAACATCTTCCAGGCATTCCATGACCTGAGGCAAAAGTAATCCTCTCAGATTCTTTTATAAATTCTTTTATTTTTTCATTACCTTCTTTGACTGACCATATTTTTTTACTTCTCAAAACTTGATCATCTTTATCAAGTTCGTAAACATGAGCAATTAAACCATCATAAAATTCAAGTAGACCTTTTGCTAGCCCTTGAAAAATTTCAAAATTAGTTTCTGCCTTAGAGATTAATTTCAGCATTCTATCAAACAGTATTTGAGCTGAAAGAGAAAAAGTCTCACTTTTTTGCCTTGTAAAAACATTTTTATATAAGGATGTAATCCATTTTTTTCCTCTAGGAGATTGTTCGAGAATGTTTATATGTTCTTTAATATGATCGTATACTGACGACCAAAAAAATTGTGGATATGTATCTTTTAGGTCTACAGGACTAGTTATTTTCATCATTTTTGCTGCGCCAGTTTCATGAAATTCTAAATATAACTTTGATAATTTACTTATATATTTTGGATCACCCATTTGTCCAATAAGGTCTGCAGCTTGTACACATGCTGCAAAGTCATAAAATGATCCGCTTTCATTTGTTTTTTCTTTATCTGGTACAGGGAAAGTTGTTTCAGAAATAAATTTTTTGACTTTATCAATATTAATTAATGGGAATTCAGAAATTCTTTCTTCAACGAAAATCTTGCCTCTTTCAACATGAAATGGCGTGAGGCTTGCATCAGTCTTATAATCTTCAAGTTCGATAAATTTACCATCATGAGAGATAATTTGCTTATTACCTATATCTTGTTTGCATATACCTCTAACATAACCAATATCATGGCAAAGAAGTGCAGCAATATATGAAGTTAAATCCTCACTATTTATTTTACCAATTTGTAAAGATATTGCTTCTATTATATCAAGTCCACACTGAGTAACTAAAGAAGTATGTTCAACGTTATGATAAGCTGCACTGGATTTTTCCAAAATACTTAGAGATACGTCAAGAATTTTAAACGAAGTATCATAAGCTTGATCGGGTGCATCCGGGCAAACCAATTCAAAACATGAAAGTATTGATTTTTTTAGTCTGGCATTAATTAAATAGTCAGACGGATAAAAAACTGCTTCCGGCCTAGGAATACGCAAAGAAACCTCCCAAAATCCTTACAATATTATCTATAAATAAACTAATAATAACTAAAAAAAAAACATTAAGTGATACTTATCACAATTATCTTATAAAATGTATCAAAAGATCCTAGTTTTATCTATTTATTAATGATTTTGATCTTTAAGTCTCGAATTCAAGTTGTCGTAGGGTGAATCAGGTATAATTTTAATACTATACTTTTTTCCCAAAATAATTATATCTAATTGATTGCCTAAATACGAAAATTCTTTTTCAACCATTGCAAGAACAATACTTTTATTTGTTCTCCAGCCAAAACCCCCGGATGTAGCTCTGCCTATTAACTTATCATTTGAATATATTGGTTCAGAACCTCTAGTATCGGCATCAATGATACCTTCAGCCTCAGCGGTAACATAATTATATTTTAAGCCTTTTTCTTTAGTTTTTAATAAACCATTTTTTCCAACAAAATTTTCTTTATTAAAATCAATAAACCTTTCTAAGTTCGATTCAAGTGCGGAATATTCTATAGATAATTCTCTGGGGATTAATCTATATGATTTTTCTAATCTAAGACTGTCCATTGCTCTTATTCCAAACGGTTTAATATTATACTCTGCGCCAGCTTTCATAACTAAATCAAAAATATAATTTTGCATTTCTATTGGATGATGAATTTCCCATCCTAGCTCTCCAACAAAATTAACTCTTAAAGCATCAGCGCTTGCTGCACTTAAATTAATTTCTTTTCCAGATAGCCATGGAAAATTCTCATTAGAAAGATCTTCATTAGTGATTTTTTGGAGTACTTTTCTTGAATTGGGCCCAGCTATAACTAATACACCCATACTAGTTGTTAAATTAGTTAATGTTACTGATGAGTTTTTTGGGAGTGCTTTTGATAAATAATCTCCATCATGTCTCTCCATTGCTCCCGCAGATACAAGGTAATATTCTGACTCAGCTTTTTTAAAGACTGTAAACTCTGACCTAACGCCTCCGTCTTTTGTAAGTAAATAAGATAAACTTATTTTTCCAATTTTTTTAGGAACTTTATTAGATAATAAATAATTTAACCAATTTTCGGCATCAGGGCCTGATACTAAAAACTTTGAAAAAGCTGTCATATCAAGAATGCCAACATTTTTATAGACATTTTTGCATTCTTCACCTACGTATTTGAAATAATTTGATCTTCTGAAGCTCCACTTTTCTTTAACCTTGGAATTATCAGATATGAACCAATTAGGTCTCTCCCAGCCATATAATTGACCAAAAACAGCTCCCAATTTTTTCATTCTTTCATAGCATGGGGATTGTTTTAAAGGTCTTGCCGCAGGTCTTTCTTCATCTGGGTAGTGAATAACAAAAACATTTTCATAAGCTTCTTCATTTTTAAGCTTTAAATAACCTTTCGACGCATAAGAGCCAAATCGTCTTGGGTCTACACCCATCATATCGATTGTCGGTTCTCCATTCACAATCCACTCAGCAATTTGCCATCCTGCACCACCTGCCGCAGTTATACCAAAGCTATGTCCTTCGTTAATCCAGAAATTTTTTTCTTTCCATGCAGGTCCGATTAAAGGGCTTCCATCTGGGGTATATGCAATAGGCCCATTTATAACTTGTTTTACTCCAACTTCGCCAAATGCAGGAACCCGGTTTATTGCAGCTTCTATATGCACTTCTAGTCTGTCTAAATCTCCAGGGAATAAGTCATTTTCAAAATCATCTGGTGGTCCATCTAAAAAACATGAAGGAGCTCCTTTTTCATAAGGTCCAAGAATTAAGCCACCTCTCTCCTCTCTCATATAATATGAACCTGGATAGTCAGACTCCCTAAGAACTCCCATTTCTGGAAGTCCCTTTTCATGTCTATTTATAATCTCAGGATGAGGTTCAGTTACTATGTATTGATGTTCTACTGGTAAAACTGGTATATCGAGACCGATCATTTTACCAGTTTGTCTTGCATGATTGCCAGTACAACTAACAATATGTTCAGCGATAATAATACCTTTATTTGTGGTTACTTCCCAAAATTCATTTTCTATCTTTTTAATTTTTTCAACTTTTGTTCTTCTATATATCTCAGCTCCACTTTTTCTAGCTCCAATAGCAAAGGCTTGAGATAAGTCTGCAGGCTGAATATATCCATCTTCAGGATGAATAATTCCTCCTACTAACCCGCTTATATTACATAATGGCCATAGATCTTTTATGTCCTCTGGTTTAAGAAAATCAACTTTTACTCCAATGGTTTTGGCCACTCCTGAGTAATACTTATATTCATCCATTCTATCCTGATTTCTTGCAAGTCTAATATTTCCTACCTGTCTTAAACCAACGTCTTGGCCTGTCTCTTTTTCTAATTTTTTATATAAGTTAAGGGAGTATTTATGAATCTGACCTACGCTATAACTTAAGTTAAATAAAGGAAGTAATCCTGCTGCGTGCCAAGTTGAACCAGCAGTTAGTTCAGTTCTTTCACAAAGAGCTATATTATTTAAGCCCTTTTTTGCAAGATGATAAAGTGTGCTTAAGCCCACAACACCTCCACCAATGACTAGAACACTAACTTGTTTTTTCATTATCTACCCTTTTAACAAAGTAATAATTTTTATTAGTTTATAAAAAATTTTCTTGAAGAGAGCTTAATCCTAATTTACGGTCATAGGAATATTTTTTTTTTATAAGAGGGGGGCAAAGCTGATGTCTGGTAAAATAAAACATATTACAAGTGTAGACCAAAGTGACAGAAAAGTACCGATTAATTTAAGACAAAGTGGTCCTACGCCAGTACAGATGTTAATTTCAACTCGTGTAAGGAAATCTCCTTACTGGCACTTATCAATTCAAGAAGGATGTTGGAGAGCTACTGTTTACAATCGGATTTATCATCCTAGAGGTTATGTTAGGCCAGAGGATGGTGGAGCAATGGTGGAGTACGATGCTTTAGTCAATCACGTTACGATGTGGAACGTTGCTGTTGAAAGACAAATACAGGTCAAAGGACCAGAAGCTGAGGCATTTGTTGATTATGTTATAACACGAGATGCCACAAGAATTAAGGAAATGCACGCTAAATATGTTATTCTCTGTAATGAGGAAGGTGGAATATTAAATGACCCTGTTTTATTAAGGATTAGTAAAGATGAGTTCTGGTTCAGTCTAGCAGATTCAGATTTAATGCTCTGGTTACAAGGAGTGAATGTAGGTAAAAAATTTAATATTGAGATTAATGAGATTGATGTAGCTCCTGTTCAAATACAAGGTCCAAAATCTGAGGCCTTAATGGTAGATTTATTTGGGCAAGGAATTAATGAAGTACCTGTTTATGGTTTAATGGAGAGTCAAATTGATGGGTGCAAGGTAATAATATCTCAGAGTGGTTTTTCTGGTGAAAAAGGTTATGAAATATATTTAATCGACGCCACACTTCATGCAGAAAAGCTTTGGAATTCTGTTATTGTTGCTGGCAAGGCGCACAATTTAATGGTTATTGCGCCTGCTCACCATAGAAGGATAGCAGCGGGTATATTATCTTGGGGTCAAGATGCTGATTTTGAAACAAGTCCGTTTCAATGCAATTTAGGTTATCAAGTTCCCAGAAAAAAATCTGCTGACTACATTGGTAAAGAAAAACTTAATCAACAAAGAAAAATAATTGAGTCAGGAGATTATCCCTTTAAGTTAATTATGGTTGGAATTGTTTTAGGTGGAAAACCTATTGAAGAATATGCTCCTGATTTTTGGACAATCCATACTCAAATGAATTCTGAGGCAGTTGGTTACATTACCTCTCCCTGGTATTCACCTGAATTGGAGACAAATATAGCTATGGGCTATGTTCCAGTTGAAAATAGCAAGGTCGGAACTCAGCTATTTGTTAGTCTTCCAGATAATTATTCAATTAGTCCTGGAGAGCTTGTGAAAGCTGAGGTGGTTGAAATGCCATTTAGACCATCAGTTAATCCAAACGCAAGAGAAATAGCTAAGTCAGAGGGAAGGGATACCGCATACTAATAGAAATTAATTCCTTACAGGTAATTTTTTGTTAAGATAAATTTTATTCTTTCTGTTTTATTCCAAAGGCCCTCATCCTTCAATGAGGGCCTTTGGAAATCTAACTAAAACAAGTCTTTCATATAGTAAAGAATACTTAGTATAGATAATATCCATACAGTTATATGTATTTCTTTAATTGCTCCTGTTGCAATTTTTATTGCTGTGTAAGCAATAAATGCTATTGCTATTCCATTTGCTATTGAAAACGTTAGTGGCATGATTACAGCGCCAAGAATTCCAGGGCCATACGCTGTCACATCATCCCAATCCAGATCTTTAAGGTTCCTTGCAAAAAAAGTAGCAACGAAAACTAAAGCTGGTGCTGTTGCCCATCCAGGAATAGTTTTGGCAATGGGTGCTAAAAATAAACATAGCAAGAATAGTACTGCAACAGTTATAGCGGTTAAACCAGTTTTTCCACCTTCCTTAATTCCAGCTCCACTTTCAATATAACTAGTTGTATTACTTGTACCTAGCAAGGAACCAATTGTTGTAGCAGCTGAGTCACTAAGTATAGCTCT